>PVMK01128176.1_pt1 | contig 33158 bp, 50 predicted proteins | sample 1853481 | NCBI WGS metagenome assembly PVMK01 (sample SAMN08533507, study PRJNA380276) | Marine sediment metagenome, whole genome shotgun sequencing project.
TTCCCGGGCAAGTCACCGCGGTGATGGGTGGCGGGACGATGCTGACCGACTATGTGATGCTGGAATTCATGACACACCGCACTGATGGACGGGAGATTCTGGACGTCGCGGTCCTTCTACGCTGTATCAATCCACATTGTGCAGTGGATGAGCGGAGTCCAATGCCACAACCGGTTATGCCGCCCGAAGACGTGGGCGACGGGAGTGGATCCACTGTCGGGGCGCACAGCTTCTTTTTTGCACTCAATACACGAACGCTGTGGGTAGATGGAGAACCGACGCTCGGGATAGTCGATAAGAATGTGATTCTCATGGAAGAAACCGATGGGCCGGATCAGGCACTAAGCATTGTCAGTTCGCTTCAGGTGGATGGCGATCTCGGTGCTGAGCCAGGACCCCTGGACCCGGATGAAGACGCCATGCCATTCATTGCCGTCATTGCGCTACTGAAAGATCGCCTAATGGAGAACTCAACCGTCCATGAGTTCACCGCACAATGAGCCGCGCAGAAAGATGCTGGTGTTCACCTATTTACCTTTTCGGCGGTGCGCGACGTTACCGATTCCCTCTGCCACCCAACAAATGAATTAGTGAATGCCGGCACCCAAGCCCTTATTGCCGTAGCTACTGTGAGGCATCGAAAGGCGTGAAAAACTCGATCTTCTATCTGGGTCTCGCGTTACTCTTTACGCACGAGCTCGATTCGATGCCGAATCATGAGTGGCGGGTAATGCCAATTTTGGACTCCCTGCCTGATTCGATGGGGATGGTCGTGTTTCTGGCAGCGCATGTTCCGATCTTCGCGGTGGTAATCGCCTTTCTCGCCAGCCTGGATCAGAGGGTTCGATCCAGGGCGCGAAATATCTTTTGCGGTTTCCTGATTTTGCACACCTTCCTGCACTACCTTTTTTCGGGAAACCCGGCGTACGAATTCTCATCCTCGATTTCTTCGGTTTTGATCTATGGGGCTGGCCTGTGTGGCGTATTGTATTTTCTGATCGCTTACCTGGAACGCGATTCAGGTGCTGCGTGATTCGAATCGGCCGCTATTGGAGATTTCAATTGAACACACTTCCTACCAAGACAGCGATCGTTTGCTGGTTCATCGTGATTGGGACCGCTTGCTGGCCAATCGCTGGTGCGGCCGTAGCGCAGGGTCCTTCCTATGCCTGTGACAAGGTAGAGCCCGGCAGCATTGAAGAGATGATTTGCAGGGACGAGGAATTGTCGGCGCTCGATCGCGAGTTGTCTGTTGTCTACGCAGCCGCGTTCGATAAGGCAGCCAACGAGCACCCGCCTGTGCTGAAAGCGGAGCAGCGTGGCTGGATCAAGGGGCGCGACGACTGCTGGAAAGCAGATGATGAGCGCGAGTGCGTGCGAGACGAGTACCAACGCCGGATTGCCGAGCTGCAGGCAGGCTATCGCCTGCTACCCGGCATCGGCCCGGTCTTCTTCGGCTGCGATGGTGACCCTCGCAACGAGGTGATCGTCACTTTTTTTCAAACCGATCCGCCAACACTGATCGCCGAGCGCGGAGACAGCGTTTCACTGATGTACTTGCAACCCAGCGCGAGCGGAACCAGGTACCAGGGCCGTAACGAGTCTTTCTGGGAGCACCAGGGCAAGGCGCTGATCACCGGGGGCTTTGGCTCGCCGGAGATGCGTTGTGAGAAAATGCAACAGGATTGATTCGACGTTGGTATTGGGTCGGCACGGGGCGAGTAGCAGCTTGTGCTCTGCGACCGCTAACCTCTCGGCTCAAACGACCTGCCCTGCAGCCTGCCCGGATGCCCAGGCCCACTGAAAATTGAATCCGCCGAGATGACCTGTCACATCGACAACCTCGCCAATGAAGTAGAGACCGAGTTGCCGCCTGCATTCCATCGTTTTTGACGACAATTCATCGGTATCGACACCGCCCAATGTCACTTCGGCTGTACGGTAGCCTTCAGTCGCGGCGGGCTTGAGGACCCAGTCCTGCAATTGCGCTGCTACCCTTTGCAGGATGTCGTCGGGAATCCCGGCCAGCGGCTGCTCGGCTGACTCTTGCCAGCATAGTTGCTGCAATTCCAGTACCAGGGCACGCGGTAGTAGTTCTGACAGAACAGTCCGCACTACCGCCTTTGGTTGTGCGATCTTGGCCTTCAAGAGTATCGATTCGGCATCGTGTTCAGGTAGAAGGTCCAGATGGATTTCATCTCCCGGCACCCAGTAGCTCGAGAGTTGCAAGGCAGCCGGGCCGCTGAGCCCGCGATGAGTGAAAAGAATATTCTCTGTGAAGGCCACCTGGCCGGTGCGAAGTGTAGCCCGCAGACTCAGGCCGGACAGTCGCTCGGTAAATTCGTGCATCGCGCCTGTAAACGTAAACGGAACCAGGCCTGCGCGGGTAACGCGCACTTTTAGCCCGAACTGTTTCGCGAGGCGATAACCAAAATCCGACGCACCCATTTTTGGAATGGAGAGTCCGCCGGTAGCGATGACCAGCGACGCAGCGGAAAACTCGCCCTTGTCGCAGGTCACGGTGTAGCGCTGCCCGTGGGTGACCGATGTGACGTCGCAGTGCGTCAGTATGTGTACGTTCGCCTCCCTGCATTCGTCCGTCAGCAAGCCAAGAATGTCCTTTGATGTTTTGTCGCAAAACAACTGCCCGAGAGTTTTCTCGTGGTAGGCAACGCCATGTTTCTCGACCAAAGCAATAATGTCCCATTGCGTGTAGCGAGCCAGCGCGGAAATGCAGAAGTCGGGGTTGGCGGAGATGAATCGTGATGGCTCACAATGCAGGTTGGTGAAGTTGCAGCGACCGCCGCCGGACATGAGTATTTTCTTGCCAATCTTGTTCGAGCCTTCAAGTACGACAACACGACGGCCACGCTGCCCTGCTGCAATAGCACACATGAGCCCGGCGGCCCCGCCGCCGAGGACAATGACATCGTAGTCTTTCACTGCAGCAATATAGCAGGGGCGATCGATCGACTAACGTGGTGCGAGCCGGTTTTTCTGTCTACAGTTACTGGATACGTGGTCTGGTTGACGGCCAGTCCACAACGTTGGGAGCCAAAGAATCATGTCCGAAGTACGAGAGACCACAGCAAAGAAGACACTCTGGCACTTGTGGGTTATTGGCATTATCGCGCTTTTTTGGAACAGCATGGGCGCGTTTGATTTTGTCATGACAAACACGAGGAACGAGGCGTACATGAGTCAATTCACGCCGGAACAACTCGAACACTTCTACGGATTCCCTACCTGGTTTGTCGTGGACTGGGGAATCGCGGTATGGGGTGGTGTTCTCGGCGCCGTGCTGTTACTCGCCAGAAAACGCCTGGCGGTGCCGGTCTTTCTTGTTTCGCTAATCGCGATGGTGATTTCGACGATTTACACGTATGGGATCGCGAATGGCATGGAGGTCGTCGGAGATACCTTCTCCCTGGTCTTTACCGCCGTGATATTTCTTGTCGCCCTGGCGTTATATTTTTATGCCCGCAAAATGGCCGGAAGTGATGTGCTTAGCTAGCGAAGGGTGCGGCTCGGTGTTTTCTGACTGTAGGGCTCATCGATGAGGGTCAATCGGCTAGTCAAAGTTGCCGGCGTTGTTCTGCTGATTCTGACCATCGCTCTTTTCCTGCTCGCAGCATTTAGCCATCACATTCTTCCCACCAGTATCGACGAATGTCAGCAGGACGTCAGTCATCGCGGCCACATCGCCGAGTTGCCGGCGTTTCACTGCATCGGTCACAGCGAATGGAATATGCAAGCCGATACCTGGGATCATCTTCACCCCTGGCTGTCTCGCGAGTGGCAACTGAAGCAGCAGGAAGATGAATCACATACTGGAACCGAGTAGCATTCTTGTGCGGGCAGCCACACGAAGCCTGAGCACGGTGCCGGGCGTGTTCGTTTCGGCAGCGAGCTCGACGATCGCCTAGCTGTCCAGCGCCATTCCGGTCGATGCTATCCTCTGCACAGGCCCTGCAGAGAGTGTCATGACAAATAACCCCACACACGGGACGTTCCCGGAGTTTGTCGACAGCCTCGAACCCGATCCAGCGCGGATATGTGTGGCACTGCGGGAAGTCATACGCACGCTCCACCCGGACTTTGTGGAAATCGTGTGGCCCCGCCAGAAAATTGCCAGCTATGGCATCGGGCCCAGGAAAATGTCCGAGCACTATGCCTACATCGCCCCCCACAAAGAGCATGTCAATCTGGGCTTCTACTACGGCAGCTCACTTGCCGATCCAGGTGGGCGACTCATGGGTACCGGCAAGCATCTCCGCCACGTCAGGATCAGGCATGTTGAAGACGTCGATAGCGGCGCGATAAGGAACCTCCTCGCAGAGGCTATTTCCGAACAGAAGAGTTGCAGCGGGTGATAATCAATTGGGAAGAAATTATGGCGTCAGGCTGCATTCCGAGATGACAGTCTCCGAAGTCATTTTTCTGCTATTCGCCGCCTCACTTCCCATGGTCGCGCTGCTTGTCATCGGGCGCCACATCGTGTCCGTATTTCGATCTCTGAGAGACAGACGATTTGGACTAGCGCTCCTTTCCGCTCTCGCCATCGCCGTGATGCTGCTCTTGTTTGCCGCAGTAGGCGTCGTGTGGTTTGTACATGCTGTGGCGCATTCCAATAAGCAGCTTTGGCAGGAACTGCTTATTGTTGTGCTATCGGCTGCAGCCATATACGGAGGGGGCTATGGCCTGTGGCGAGTAGCCCGCTTTTTGGAGTCAAAATGAGGCAAAAAGGTGCCGTGACAAGCGTATGATGTCGATGGGCCTGGCGCTTGGCAAGGACTTTCGCTATCACGCTATTGCCAAATTGCGAGGAAACGAACATGCAAGACCTCCCTCATCACTACACGGTGGCGGCGACCGCGGAATCAGTCGGGATCGTCAGCCTGACCAGCGACGGCCTCGATCCTATCTCCTCGGCACCGCCAGCGGAGTTCGGCGGCCCCGGTGACCAATGGTCTCCGGAGACGTTGCTGGTCGCCGCGATCGCCGATTGCTTTATTCTCGCCTTCCGGGCTATCGCCAGGGCCTCGAAACTCCCATGGAATGCTCTGAATTGCGAAGTGACAGGCACGCTTGAGCGTAGCGAAGGTAAGACGAGGTTCACCGGTTACCTCGTCCGCGCCGCACTGGAAATACCAGAGGATGCGAACGAGGATCGCGCCAACCGGATTCTCAGGAAAGCCGAAGAAAATTGTCTCGTGTCGAATTCACTTTCCGGCACAAGGCGCCTGGAGGCCGTGGTGACGAAGGTGCCATAGTCACGGCGTCGGCATAGAAGCCCTGTTCCAGACCAGCGGTGTTCACGCGCACATCGGACGGAAACGGCGCATCAGCGTAATGCCCTGCGCAGACAAGTGGAGCGATCGGGCCGCGCAGTAAACGGCTTACACAGGTACGATTGTCAATCATCAACCGAGCATCACCCCACTATGGATACAGGACTACTCCTCACCGTTTTCACAACTATCTTCCTGGCCGAACTGGGCGACAAGACCCAACTGGCAACCCTCCTGTTCGCCGCCAGGGAGGGAACCAGCCTGGGGATCGTCTTTCTCGCGGCCTCCGCCGCGCTGATCGTGGCCACAGCAATCGGCGTCCTGGCAGGCGCCGCCATCTCAAACTATCTGGATCCGCGATATCTTTCCTATGCCGCTGGCACCGGCTTCATCCTGATCGGCGTGTGGACGCTACTGCAGGCTTAGTGCACATGTCCTTTCTGAGCGCATTTTTTTATGACAGGTGCCTGGCGACGGCTGAAGAGGCGTGCCTGAGAGAGTGGCGGCAGGAACTGCTGGGGCAGGTCAGCGGCCACGTACTGGAGATCGGTGCGGGTACCGGAGCCAACATCGACTTCTACCCTGAAACGGTTGTCAGGCTGGTTATGTCTGAACCCGACAAGAACATGCGCAAGCAGCTGGAAGCCAGGCTTGAGAATAGCAATCTGGAAAATGCCAGCGTGTCTGGCGGTTCAGCTGAGAATATTGAAGCGGATGCTGCCTCTTTTGACTTCGTTGTCACCTCGTTAGTCTGTTGCTCGGTGACGTGCCTCGACACGGTATTTCTTGAGATAAGGCGTGTACTGAAACCTTCTGGATGCCTGGTCTTTATGGAGCACGTGGCGGCTGACGAGCGCAGCAACAGAAGACGCTGGCAAAACCGCGTCACTCCGCTCTGGCGCAGGCTCGCGTCTAATTGCCATCTGAACAGAGAAACGGAAGCCGCCATGTTGTCAGCAGGTTTCACCATCAGGGAAATTAAGCATGAGAGCATGCGAAAAGTGATCCCGCTAGTCAGGCCTACGATTCGTGGCATCGCCGCAAGAGACTAGCGAACAGGTGTCGGTATTGATGCACTTCCACCGCTGGCCCCGGTCTTGGACGCCAATTTCAGTCGTGCTTCTCTACGGATGTTCGTCTGAAGACCCCGCACCACCAAATCCCGTGCCCTGCACGAAGCCCTGGTACCAATACATGGAATCGGTAGTGCCGACCGGAGATGGCCAGGGGCACGGTTCGGATCTCGGCTCTGATGAATGGAAGTCGGTGATCGAGTTCAGGCTGAGCATCAGGGGAGATGCCGGGGTGCCGGACCGGTCTTCAGACGAGTGGTGCGAATTCATTGACGAAAATTTTTCGTATGACCGAACCTAGCTACTTCGTTGCTCGGGGCAGCTGGCATCGAAGCGGGCAGTCACGGATACTACACATACGTCCGACTCGAGTTTCAGACGACGTAAATGAGCACTCTTCCCATGTCGACACTCGTTCTCAGCAGCACGCTTCTCGCGATTTCGGTCGTGGCGTTATTGTGGGCCGAGACAAAATCCTCCCGGCTGGGAATCTGGCTGACAAAACCGATCGCCAGCACGCTTTTTTTCGTCACAGCCCTGCTTGCAGGAGCGCTTGACTCCTCCTTTGGCCAGCTCATCTTGCTTGGCCTGATGCTGTCCTGGTTCGGTGATGTTTTCCTCATTCCGAAGGGGCGGCTGTTTTTCGTTGCCGGCTTGGTAAGTTTCCTTTTCGCGCACCTGACGTTCAGTGTCGCCTTTTTGTTGCAACCGCTGGAGTCAATACCGCTGATACTCGCGGCGGCCATCATGACGGTATTCGCCATCGTCGTCCTGCGCTGGCTCTGGCCTCACCTGCCGGACAAGATGCGCCCTGCGGTCGTTTGTTATTTGGCGGCTATCTCCGTGATGGTCGTGCTCGCAGTTGGCGCGGTAAGGTCGATCGGGTCGCTACTGGCATTCGGTGCCGTGATCTTTGCTGTTTCTGATATTTTTGTGGCCCGGAATCAGTTTGTCACATCATCGGTAGCCAACAGACTGTGGGGCTTGCCGCTTTACTATGCGGCTCAGTTGATCTTTGCATTGAGCGTGCATAGCCCGCAGTAGTAGCAGTCGAAATCGAATCAGGAGGTTGATCGTGACAAATGGTGCGCTTGCCGGCTGGCATGAGCTTGTCAGGAACGGAAATCCTGCAGGCCTTGAGTCGCTACTGTCTGACGATGCCGTCTTCTATTCCCCGATCCTGCACGCGCCGCAAGTCGGAAAGGCAGTGACCGCGCAATATCTCACTGCGGCATTCCATGTGCTCTCAAATGGATCCTTCAGGTACATACGTGAAGTCGTCGGTAGTCGCGATGCGGTTCTCGAATTCGAGGTAGAGATAGATAGCATCGTTGTCAACGGCGTAGACATGATCAAGTGGAACGACGAAGAAAAGATTACCGAGTTCAAGGTAATGCTCCGCCCGCTAAAAGCAGTCAACCTGATCCATCAAAAAATGGCAGCCATGCTCAGGGAAAATCGATAGCCGCGCAGATGAATATCAGGGAGATCAAACAGATCAATCATTCCTTCCATGATGCGGGCATTTGGACAAGCGCTTTAAGCCGCTGGCTGGCAACGTAATATGGGCAACCATCGCGCAAAGCAATTTTTCGAAACTAATTCTGGAAAATTTGTTTTGATCGACAAGCATACTGGCCGTGCTATCGGCAGGCCGAAGACCGGCATATTTTCAGGGGCCGATAGTACTATCGGCGAAGCGGATTTCATTGTGGCTCAGTCCAGCGGCCGGACCAGGAGTTCCTCATGACACAATTTCCTGTAGTCAGATGGCCCGAGTATTACGCGCCACATGCCTGCCCTATTCATGTTCGAAACGAGCTGGATATGGCCGCCCCACAGGACCGCGTGTGGGCCTGGCTGACACGGCCGACACTGTGGCCCAGCTGGTATGTCAATTCCGCGGATGTCGAAATTCTCGGAGAGCATGACTCGCAGCTGAAGGAAGGCACTCGTTTCCGTTGGAAGACATTCGGCGTGCGGATCATATGTACGGTACAGGAGTGCGCCCCTGGTGAACGCATCGCCTGGGATGGGAAGGCCTTCGGAGTCGACGTCTATCATGCATGGGTGCTGCAGCCGTCCGCGCGCGGGTGCTACGTACTGACTGAAGAGACGCAACACGGCGTGCTTACCAGGCTGGCGAAGCTCTTCATGCCAAATCGAATGTATAAGTACCACCAGGTATGGCTTGAAGAGCTGGAGCGAAAGGCCCGTGCTGGCCTGCCAGAGGACCCGCAATGAGTCCTGCGGACAGCAAACAAGTCATCCAGACTTTCTTTGACGCGGCAAACTGCGGCGACATGGACAGCTGCTTCAACCAACTAGCCGATGATGTGAAATGGACCAACATCGGGTCAACGCAATTTTCCGGAACCTATGTCGGCAAGGACGTCTTGATGGAAAAACTTCTCGGCCCCCTCTTTGGCCGGCTGAAGGCCGGCATATTTTCTACGGTCGACAACGTCATCGCCGAAGGGGAATTCGTGGTTGCGCAGTCTCGCGGCAGTGCCGAAACCAAAGATGGGCGACCATACAACAACACCTACTGCCACGTGTTCAGAATCAGAAATGGAAAAATCGCCGAGGTGATGGAATATTTCGATACCGAACTGACAAGTGCTGTCTTCGATTCATGATTGGCGACCACATGACGCCGAGCCAAATTGAAAAACGAATCTATCGCCTGAGCGGGGTCTGTGTCCTGCTGGCAGCCATGTCTTTTGTCGTCCCCCGGTTCGTTCCAACCACCGAGGGCGGGTTCGCCAGTGGCGCAATGGCTGTCCTGATCTTGCTCATCACGCTCGGTATTGCGGTGCTATTTTCCCTCTACCTGTTGAGCGTCACCGTCCGGCAATACCGACGTCTTTCTATTCTGGCCAGAGTTGCTGGATTGGTGCCCTGCCTGCTGTTCTCAATGATCTTGTTCGGCCTGATTGTATTTGTAAGATACTGATGCGGTGGAACCCGGAGATTCCGTCGCTCACTTTCTCTCATGCACTGGAGAATTTTGCCGATGTCGGATAACGAAGAAGTGACTGTGGGCGCCATAGAGTGGTGTGATCTGACGGTGTCGGATGCAGAGAATGTGAAAGACTTCTACTGCAGTGTCGTTGGATGGGATTCCAGCGCCGCGTCAATGGGCGAGTACGACGATTTCAGCATCAATCTTCCAAAGACCGGCGATACTGTGGCGGGCATATGTCATGCGCGCGGAGACAACAGTGATATGCCGGCGCAATGGTTGGTGTACGTGCGGGTAAGAGACGTGACTGAGAGCGCTTAAAAATGTAAGGCGTTGGGCGGCACCGTATTGGATGGCCCGCGTGCAATGGGCTCAAGTCAACTTTGTGTTATCCAGGATCCGGAAGGTGCAGTGTTGGCGCTGGTGTCGGATTAGCCAGAAAGTCTTTGGCCTTCGATCAGGCAGGAATATAGCATGGCCAGGATCAAACACATCGAGATTGCCGGGGTTGATGGCGCCGCGCTCAAGACCTTTTATGCCGAGTTGTTCGATTGGAAGATCGAACGCAGGGCTATCGCCGGGGCCGACTATTACGATGTCGCACTTGAAGGTGAACCAAGCGCCGGCATTCGTCATGAGCCGAAGGGTAAGCCTGAGATTGTTGTCTATGTTGAGGTCCAGGACCTGGATGATTCAGTGGAAAAAGCCAGAGTGCTGGGCGCAACCGTTCGTATTCCACCGATGGCATACGGTGAGTTGCGATTTGCACTGATCGAGGACCCGGAAGGCAACCCGATTGGCCTGACCGAAAGACAGCATGATAAGACTGACCCACGGTAACGGGAGTACTCTTGCTGATCCCGTCGACTGGAGGGGTCATGAGGCAGCCATGCCGGGGAGTCAGTAATGGGTCGTTTTGTTATTGTCGCGTACACACCGAAGCCGGGAAAGGGGCAGCAACTCCTGGTAGCAGTTCAAAAGCACCTGCAGGTTCTCAAGGCCGAGCAACTCGTAACGGACAAGCCTGCCTGCGTGATGCGTGCTGCAGATGGCGCAATCGTAGAAGTTTTTGAGTGGCGTTCTGCCGAGGCCATTCAAAGCGCCCACAGCAATCCGGCTGTCCAGGCGTTGTGGGAAGAGTTCGGTGCCGTATGCGACTACACGCCGCTCGCTACGCTGAAGGAATCGCGTGCGATGTTCGCAGAGTTTGATGCCGTTGAATTGTAGAGCCCGCTTCGCTCTACGATTCACCGCTACCGGACGTTCGCCCATCCTAATCCAGATAACGATATGTCCAGGCTTGAACTAAGAATTCCTCCCGTACTGGTGACTTGTTGTTGTGCCCTGCTCATGTGGCTTGTTACTTTGTTTCTCCCGGGACTCGCGACACCCAAACCGTTCAGGTTCCTGTCTTTCGCGGCACTCGCGAGCGTCGGGGCTTATGTCGCTATCTCTGGTGTTGTGTCTTTCAGAAGGGCCCGGACAACGGTCAATCCCCTGACACCCGATGAGGCGACTTCTCTCGTGACATCCGGCATTTACCAGCGCACGCGTAATCCAATGTATGCCGGGTTATTGCTGTTGCTGGTTGGATGGGGGTTACTCTTGTCGAACCTGTTTTCACTGGCCTTGTCCGCCAGCTTTGTGTTGTATATGAATCGGTTTCAGATTCAGCGCGAAGAAAGAGCGCTCGAGTCTGCTTTCGGCTCTGACTTTTTGATCTACAAATCCCGGGTTCGACGGTGGATGTAGGTACGCCGGTGTAACGTGCATGAATAGATCAGAGGATTCCTGGATGTGCTTCGTCCCATGACGTCGTTCTCGTCGCTGCTAGCCGAGGTCAGGGCCTGTACCATTTGTGCAGACCACCTGCCTCTCGGTCCGCGGCCCGTTTTTCAGCTTCACCCGAAGGCGAGAATTCTGATTGCGGGGCAGGCGCCAGGCACCAGGGTTCATGCATCCGGCGTACCGTTCGACGACCCTAGCGGTAATCGCTTGCGCGAGTGGTTGGGTGTGACTCGCGAAGTATTCTACGACCCAAAACAGATCGCACTTCTACCAATGGGTTTTTGTTATCCAGGTTCCGGGAGATCAGGAGACCTGCCACCGCGACCGGAGTGTGCGCTCGCCTGGCGCGAGCAATTACTCGGCCAGCTTCAACAGCTGCGGATGACGATCGTGCTCGGCCAGTATGCGCAGCTTTACCACTTCGGCAGGACGAACAAGTCGCTGACCGAGTTGGTCGCATCGTGGCGCTCCTACTGGCCGGACAAGGTACCGCTGCCTCACCCAAGCCCGCGCAATAATATTTGGCTTCGGCGCAATCCCTGGTTTGAAGCCGAGGTAGTCCCGTCTCTTCGCAAGCGCGTTGCAGAGATTCTTCAGTGAGTAAATCAGACGTTGCCCAGTATTATTCAGGAAACTACCACCATGCGTCAGGCACCCATCAAACCATTGATAACGATCGACGATATCGACAAGCTGGATGTGCGGGTAGGTTTGATCCTGTCCGTCAATGAAGTCGCGGCTTCGGACAAGTTTGTAAAGCTCATCGTTGACTTTGGTGATCACCAGCGAACGATACTTGGCGGAATCAGGAAGGAACGCCTTGATCCGACTGAAGTAGAAGGGCTACAGGCGCTCTTCGTCGTCAACCTTCCACCACGTGAGATGGCCGGAGAAGTATCGGAGGGCATGTTGTTCGATATCGGCTACGCCGATGGCATCACTCCCGTCCTGGCGCTGGCGGAGAAACCGGTGCCCAACGGAGCGAGGGCGGGGTGACGCCCATGATGACCGTCAATCACTGATAGGACGTACCTGCAAGTAAAGAACACGAAGATCTGCGGAATGATAAGTCGATTCGCTTGGACTTGAGCCCATTTCTGTTATAGTGCGCGCCGTCTTGGCGCACTTCGGTCTGCGCCTGTTACTTCCAGCCCGCAGTTTCGCGGGTGGCGAAGTCCAAATAAGATCCAGCCTGGACCGACCCAGGCCAGCGCTTTGAGGCGCGGCTTCCGGGTAAGGCGATCTTGGAGTAAAAACACAAATGTTATTTTCTAAACTCGGCCTTTCGGCCGAACTACTGCGTGCGCTTGAGCAACAGGGGTACCAGCAGGCAACCCCGGTTCAGCAGGAAGCGATCCCGCTCATTCTCGAAGGCCTGGATGTCCTGGCCGGCGCGCAAACAGGCACCGGAAAAACTGCCGGCTTTACCTTGCCCCTTCTGCAGCGTCTACAGACATCTGATCCACAAGGTCAACGCAAGCGAGTTCGAGCGCTGGTCCTGGTACCGACACGAGAGCTTGCCGCACAGGTTGCGGAGAGCGTACGAACCTATGGCCGGCACCTGCCGTTCAGGACCGCGGTGATTTACGGTGGCGTCAGCATCAACCCGCAGAAAGCGAAGCTTCGCAACGGTGTGGACATTGTCGTCGCCACACCCGGTCGCCTACTCGATCACATGCGACAGGGCACGATCAACCTTGGCGAGGTCGACACGCTCATCCTCGATGAAGCGGATCGCATGCTCGATATGGGCTTTATCCGCGATATCCGCTGGGTCCTGAAATCACTGCCGAAGGAGCGCCAGAACCTGTTGTTCTCGGCGACGTTTTCCAAAGAGATCAGGCAGCTGGCAGGCGAATTGTTGAACTCACCAACCGAGATCCAGATTGCCCGTAACAACACTACCGTGGAGCGCGTCACGCAGATCGTTCATCCGGTCGATCGCGATCGTAAGCGCGAGCTACTGTCGCACATGATCGGTGCGGAAAACTGGCGCCAGGTGCTGGTCTTTACCCGCACCAAGCATGGCGCAGATCGCTTGTGCAAACAGCTGGTACGTGACGGTCTTTCGGCTACCGCAATTCACGGTAGAAAATCGCAGGGCGCCCGGACCCGCGCCTTGTCCGAATTCAAGAGTGGCAATGTTCGCGTTCTTGTCGCGACCGATATCGCCGCGCGCGGACTCGATATCGAGCGCCTGCCGCATGTCGTCAACTACGAGTTGCCGCATGTGCCGGAGGATTATGTTCACCGCATCGGTCGCACGGCCCGTGCAGGACAAGACGGCCATGCCATCTCGCTGGTTTGTGTTGACGAGAAGAAATTGTTGGCGGATATCGAACGTATGCTGAAACACAACATCGAAAAGATTGTTATCGCCGGCTATGAGCCGGATCCGCGAATCAGGCCTGAGCCCATCACCAAGGGACGTGGCAGCAGGCCACCCCGCGGTGGGCATGGCGGTGGTGGACGATCTGGCGGACCAACAGGTGGACGACGCAATGGGCCGACCGGGGCTCGCCGTCGCAATGGTCACACAGGTCGGTCGCGACGCACCGGATAACGTGAGTTTCGAATAGCACGGCCCGACAAGTCAGGCGTGACAGCATTCCGGCAACATGCCTGGGTGGCTAAACAGCTTCGGTGATCGCTGACAGCCGTAACTGAACACCCAGTTCATCAAGCCGCTGAATGATACGTCCATGATCAATAGTGTCGGCATCGTCGCAATCTACGCGGGCGCAAACGGCTTGCTGCTCCTGGCACTGTCCTACAACGTCGGAAGACACCGCGATCGGACAGATTCACTGACTCCCGGAGCGATGGGTGACGATGTGCTCGTTCGCGCCATCCGGGCCCACGGCAATGCGGCTGAGTACATGCCACTGGCCATCGTCATGATGCTCATCCTGGCGTTGCTGGCAGCGCCAATATCTCTGCTGCACGGTCTCGGTGCCCTGTTCACATTCGGTCGTGTGGCACAGGCTTTCGGCATGACCCGGGAGAAACACCCGAATGCGATCAGATTTACCGGCAATCTTTGCACGGGCCTGGTTTATCTCATTGGTCCGATAGCGTGTATCTACTACGGATTGACCTAGCTAACCTCTGATTCATTCCTGGACTCGTGTGGGGCGATGAATCATGCGCCAGGAGATGCTCCCGGCCCGGTGTTGCAAACGTCCGGTCCGGGAGCAACCATGCTAGGGGAACCATGCGGAGGCAACAATGATCGATCCCATCGGGACAGTCCCTGTATTTATTGCCGTTACGGGCGGATATAAAGAACGGGAGAAGAGAAAGATAGCAGCCGTGGCGGCACTGGTTGCTGCGATTATCCTGGTTTTCTTCGTTGTCGCGGGCGAGGTTATCCTGACTGCCATAGACATCCCGTTGTCAGCGTTCGAGATTGCAGGAGGTATCGTCATTTTTCTTTTCGCGCTCTCCATGATCTTTGGCGAGAGCAAACCAGATCAGGAAGTCAAGTTGGCAAAAAGCGGAAGCGAAACGGCGATCTTCCCGCTGGCGGTTCCGTCACTGGCCGGTCCAGGCGCAATGCTGACAGCCGTACTTCTGACCGAGAACGACCGATTCACACTGTGGGAACAAACCCAGGTTACGGTCGTCCTTCTGTCCGTGCTGCTCGTTGCTTTTGTGTTTATGCTTGCCGCGAGTTTTGTTCACAGGGTGATCGGTAACGGTGGAGCTAGCATCATCGGCCGGGTGATGGGGCTGATTCTTGCATCTATTGCGGTCTCAAGCGTCCTGGCTGGCATCAAGGAGTACTTTTCGTTGTGATGCGCGAAATAAAGCCCAAGGACCAGCCGCGAGTGTGAAGGACATAGCCAGGGAACGAAAAAACGCATGACCAGGAAGTATCTGCGCATCAGGCATGCCGGCTCGAACCAGTTGATTGCCGATGGACCGCTGGGCTGGGGCATCACACCCTTCGAGGGTAACTACTACATCGGTCGGAAGTTCCTCAGGACCGACGGCTTCCGAATCAACTATGTTCCCGGATTGTGTCCCTATAAGTTTCTTTATGTCTGGCTCAATTATGCCGCTGCCGACGGCACGACTATCCGCAACCTGGGTTGGAAGTACTGGCTGCCTAACCCACTGCTCCCATTCATATGGTTTAGAGTCGCCGTGCCCGGTCATCATCCTGAGCTATCCTTTGAGGTCTACGCGCATGAAGGGCAGCAGAAAGAATCGTAGCGGTAGCCTGTAGAACGACCGATTGTTATCGAGAGGGTCGGAAAATGACACCCAAGTTGAGTGGCATCGATCATATTCACGTTTATGTGACTGCCTGGGAAGAAGCGGAAAAATGGTATCGGTCCGTACTGGGCTTTGAGCGTATCGATGCGCTGATGGCCTGGGCGGTTCCGGGTGGTCCACTGACGCTCGGAAAACCGGGCAGCGATATTCATCTTGCCCTGTTCGAGCGCGACGATCATCCCAACACATCGGCTATCGCTTTTGGCGCAACGGGGCAAGAATTCCTGGCCTGGAAGGAACACCTGGAAAGCCACGATCTCGAACTCAGGATAGCGGATCATAAGCTGGCATGGTCTCTGTACTTCACTGACCCGTACGGCAACATGCACGAGATAACGACTTACGACATTGAGCACGTCGGCAGACACCTGAGCTGACCGCTCAGACGCACAAATCCGAATAGGGAGATATCACGTGATCGTCCGTATCATCACCAGCCTGGCACTCTGGGGATTGGGAGCAACAGCATGGGCGCTGGATGTAGGCGACTACCGGCTCGTCGATCTGAGCCACTCCTACAATGACAGGACACTCTACTGGCCTACCTCGCCCTCGCAGTTTGAGAAAAAACAACTGTTTCATGGCGTCACTGACGGTGGCTGGTTTTATTCCGCCAACACGATCTGCACGCCCGAGCACGGCGGCACTCATCTCGATGCGCCGCTGCATTTCTCTGCTGACGGCATTGCCACGGACGAGATTCCCCTGGACGGCCTGATCGCACCTGCAGTCGTCATCGATATCAGCGGGCGGGCGGAATCGGACCAAAACTATCGCCTGACAACAGAGGATGTACTCTCGTTTGAGAAGCGACACGGCATGATCGGGGCAGGATCGATTGTCCTGCTGCGGACCGGCTGGAGTCGATACTGGCCGGACGCCCTGACCTATCTCGGTGACGACACACCGGGAGACGCCGGAAACCTGCAATTCCCCAGCTATGGAGAGGACGCCGCGCAATTGCTGGTCGAACAACGGAAGGTAATCATGCTGGGTGTGGACACGGCGTCGATCGACTATGGAAAATCCAGGGATTTCATCGTCCACCGAGTCGCGGCAGCCGAGAATGTCGCGGGCCTCGAAAACCTGACAGGTCTCGCCGGTCTGCCTGCCACGGGGGCTGTCGTGATGGCATTACCGATGAAGATCGAGGGCGGTTCCGGCGGGCCGGCACGCGTCGTCGCGCTGGTGCCAAAGTAGCGCTTGTGCAATTCAAAAGTAGACGCCTTGAGGACCAGAAAACATGTTGAATATCGAAGCGGTCAATCATGTCGGCATCCGTATAGGCGAGCGTGTGCGCTCGGTGCGTTTCTACGAGTTGCTGGGCTTCGAGCAAACCCTTGATGCGGGGTTCGACGAGGGTCACCCGATTATCATGAATCACCCCAGCGGGGTAGTCATCAATCTACTGGGCCCCGCAGATGTGGGTGACGGCAAGAATATACTGATGGATGTGGCGCATAAGTATCCCGGGTACACCCATGTCGCGCTGACTGTCGGATCACTGGATACCGCAAGGGAATTCCTCGACGCAAATGGCATTGCGATCACGGGTTCGTTCACTTTTGGAAAAATGTCGGCGATTTTCATTCGCGATCCGGATGGCAACGTCATCGAGCTTGACGCCTATGGTGATGATGAAAGCAGTGACGCGAGCGGATACACCGGGCATGGATAGCAACAAGGGTGTCTGGGCAAGAGCGATTAGCAAAATAAGCCGAAGAGGCTTTTGTCTCGCGGTCGCGGTTCTCGTCGCAGCTGGCGGCGGTGAAGCCCTTGCGGAGCGTCCCGAGAATTTTCATGATGATGTGAAGGCGGTCATCCTGCACGAGGATGCCGCCATTCTCATAGACAATGTCCGGATCGTCGATGGGACGGGTGCGCCGGCGCGGGACAACGCTTCCCTGCTGATCGAGAATGGTCGTATTGCGGCGATCGGGAATGCCGGCAAGATCAGGAATTCAGCGGCTATCACGATAGATGCCGAAGGCAAGACGCTGCTGCCTGGCTTCGTGATGATGCACGAACACCTGGTGTATCTGAGTCCAACCGGATCCCTGCCCTCATACACATCCGAGCATCTGCCAATGCCACCGTTGTATCTGGCCGCGGGTACAACGACGATGAGGACAACGGGGACGATAAACGCCAGTGACGATCTGCAGGTCAAGCAACTGATCGACGAGGGTCGCGTAGCGGGGCCCGACATGTTTGTGACGGGACCTTTTATCGAAGGTCCGGGTAGTCTTGCCTACCAGCTGAAACCGAATCTGACGGCGGACGATGTCCGTCTGTTCGTTCGCTACTGGGTGAATGCCGGCGCCACTTCGTTCAAGGCTTACATGAACGTGTCACAGGAAGTGCTGGGCGCGGCGATCGATGAGGCGCACAAACTTGGCGCCACGGTTACCGGGCATCTGTGCTCGGTGACCTTCGAAGAGGCCAGTGCGCTGGGTATCGACAATCTGGAGCATGGCCTCTACGTGTCGTCGGACATCGCCCCGGACAAGGAGGCCGACAAGTGCCCTTCCCTGTCACGCGCTGATCGTATTCGGCTGATGGACACCGGCAATCCGACCGTCATGAAACTCATCGACACACTGGTCGAACGCGACGTCGCGATCACCTCAACCTTGCCTGTCTTCGCAGCCGGCCTGCATCCGACCATACCAACGCAGGAATCGCTGGCAATACTCAGTCCCCGTTCACGCCAGACGGCAGAAAAAAGATGGATTGAATTCCTGCAATCTGCAGATTCTGAAGCGACAAGAGAAAGGCTGGCATTGCTGAAAAAAGAGATGGCTTTCGAGAAAGCTTTTGTGGATGCCGGAGGAACGCTGCTGGTCGGAACCGATCCCACGGGTTGGGGTGGAACGATCCCACCCAATTCGACACACGCAGCACTCATGCTCCTGGTGGAGGCGGGATTCACTCCCCTCGAAGCCATCTCTCTGGCCACCCGGACCGGAGCCCTTTTCCTGGGTATCGACGACCAGGTGGGTACGATCGAGATCGGCAAGAATGCAGATCTCGTGCTGATCGATGGCGAGCCCGACAAAGATATCGAAAGCGTGCAAAAGGTAACGATGGTGTTCCGTGACGGAGTCGCCTACGACCCTGTGGCGCTTGTTGAAGGCGTGCGTGGACAGCTCGGCCGGTAGAAGCGTCCGGGCCATCATGGATTCAGCAGCATTCCCGGTCGAACCTTGCCGCTTTTCCGGATCGACCTGACATGAGCAACAATACTGCATCGGTCGAACTGCGAGGCGCGCAACGAGGGGAACTCGCGTTGTTTATCGACATGGAATCAGATACCGAATCATGTCAATTCGTCGGCCGGAATTCACTACAGGAACATCAATCGCAGTTCGATAGCGAACAGTATGTTTACCTTACGATCCTCCACGAGAAACAACCGGCAGGTTTCGTTCTTCTTGTGCTTTGCCCGGACGGGAGGAGCGTCGACTTTCGACGCATCGTCGTGTCTGAAAAGGACAGCGGTATAGGGCAGAAATCGATCGCCCTTATGGAGGCGCACTGTAGGTTACAGCTCAAGCGTTCCCGGATCTGGCTGAACGTCTATGCGTTCAATCATCGCGGAATACACGTTTATGAGAAACTCGGGTATCGCTACTTCAGAAGTGAGGAGCGTAACGGTAAGACGCTGCTCTGTTATGAAAAAGACTTGTAGAAACGCCGGGCGAGCCGACTTCTTTCTCCGGAGAGACATCAGGGATCCCGCGAGCACTAGCGGTCAACACCTGAATGAATTGGGGGACTGCTGCCTTGCTTAGGCTGGAGACGGAGCGCCTGACTCTTCGCGAAATTCGCGTTGACGATGACGAATTCATGCTTGAGTTGCTGACCGAGCCTTCGTTCCTGCACTTTATCGGCGACAAGGGCGTACGCACGATCGAAGAGACGCGGCAATATATTATCGATGGTCCTGTCGACAGCTATAGGCGGCACGGGCTGGGCATGTATATCGTCGAGTTGAAAGCGTCAGGTACACCGATTGGCATGGCAGGGTTGGTCAAACGGGACACGCTGGAAGACGTCGATGTGGGTTTCGCCTTCCTGCCGGAATACTGGTCGCAAGGCTATGCCTATGAATCGACATGCGCCGTCATGAAATTCGCGCGCGGCGAACTGGGTCTCGAACGAATAGTGGCCATTACGGCGAGCGACAATGTCAGCTCGATCAGACTGCTGGAGAAGATCGGGCTGCGATTTGAAAAGATGATTCAGCTTGCAGAGGACGAAGCGGAAATAAAATTGTTTGTTTCGGACGCCTGACCACCTTTAAGAAACGGGGGAGTTAACAGATGCACAGAAGCCGGCTTGCAGGATTTATAATTGATTGCGACTGCGATGACCTGGAGGCCGCGGCAGGCTTCTGGAGCGACGCACTGGGCTACAGGGAAATTCCGGACGCGGATGATTCAAAATACGTGACACTCAGGACGGGCGACGATGAGCTATATATCGAAGTTCAAAAGGTCAGCCATGACAGCCGCGTGCACCTCGACATCGAAACTGACAACATCGAGGCTGAGGTAATGAGACTCGAAAAGCTGGGTGCGCGGCGGGTCGAGAAAATCAGGACATGGTGGGTCATGGAAGCACCCACCGGGCAACGCTTCTGCGTCGTGAATCCGCAGAAGAAAAGCTTTGAGACCCGGGCGAATGAATGGCAATGACAATATGCTGCTATTGTCCGGCGTTTCATCGTAATACATAGAGAATATTTCAAGGAGGCACCGTGCCCCTGGTCAAACCACTGCCTGCCGAGGCGGACGACGAAGTCCGTCAACTGGCCGAGTTTTTCAACGAAACACTTGGGTTCTGCCCAAACAGTGTCCTTACGATGCAAAGACGACCGGCGATCGCGAAAGCCTTTATCAACCTGAACACTGCGGTGATGGAGAACCAGGGGCGTGTGACGAGTTCATTGAAGCGCCTGATCGGTTACGTCGCCAGCCGTGTGGCCGGTTGCAATTATTGCCAGGCACATACGATCCGTGCCGCGGAGCGTTATGGTGCGGAGAGCGAAAAGCTCGCCAACGTATGGGAATTTCGAACCCATCCTGCGTTTAGCGAAGCGGAACGCGTGGCGCTGGACTTTGCCGTCGCCGCATCGACCATTCCAAACGATGTCGACGACGAACTGCAGGTCAGGCTGCACGAGCACTGGGACGAGGGCGAGATCGTTGAAATCCTTGGCGTCATCGCCCTGTTTGGCTTTTTAAACCGCTGGAACGACAGCATGGCGACCCGCCTTGAGAGCCCCGCAGCCGCATCGGCGGAAGAGTGGCTTGGGGGTCTCGGCTGGACCAGTGGAAAACATATCTAAGTTCACTGCCGATTGGTGACAAGAAGAATCGGCAGTAAAGTAGGTCGCAGTAGTTTGAATCCGGCAGGACAATGAATTCTTTTGACTGGACTATTGTCAACGCAATCGCGGAACTCGTAGGCGCTGGTGCCGTTGTTGCAACACTAATCTACTTATCGGTTCAGATTCGCCAGAACACCGCGACGGTGCTTGCCTCGACCGAGCTCGAATCCGCGCGCCTTTTTCTGGAATTCCATACCCGCATGAGTCACAGCGCAGATATGGCGCACATCTGGGATCTCGGGCTGACCGATGCCAGCCGACTGAGTCCGGATGAGAAAAGACGATTTATCTGGCTGGTATCCGAATATTTTTTATGGTCGAGGGACTCTTCGTGCAATATCGGCAGCGCTTTCTTTCAGCCGGATCGTGGTTGCCTCACGAAGCAACTGTAATCGGAATGCCGGCCCATGCGCTGATACGCAACTGGTGGGAAAGTGGCGTTTCGCCCTTCTCGGAGGCGTTCTCGAAACACGTTGAGACCATACTTGCCGGAACGGAACACACATCCTGGCAGTACAAGCCGCTGGCGGAACTCTGATGATTGTCTGGAATGCTGGAATGATGAAAATCTGCGCATGGGCGATGCTGATCTTTTTTGTGATCCCGGCGGGAGCCGCGGATGTTGAGTACCTCACCTCACCTCAGTCACGCTCCCTCGAGCTACCTTTTTCGGAAGCGGTGCGGGTCGGCGATACGCTCTATCTCTCGGGTCAGATCGGCAACGTCCCGGGTAAGAAGAAGCTGGTCGAGGGCGGCATCGTGCCTGAAACAAGACAGACAATCCTCAACATCAAGGCTGTACTCGAACGGCACGGATCGAGCCTGGAACAGGTTGTGAAATGCACCGTATTCCTGGCCGATATTGCGGAATGGTCAGCCGTAAACGGAGTTTACGAGAAATTTTTTGGCCCGAATTATCCGGCCAGGAGCGCGATCGCTGGCAGCGGACTCGCACTGGGTGCAAGGGTGGAGATCGAGTGCATTGCGGTGAGTGGATAGCCACAGCGACAACACAGACGAAACATTGAGGAGAAAGAAAAATGATCGGATATGTAACCCTGGGAACAAACGACATAGAACGTGCCGCCGGCTTTTATGACGCGCTGCTTGGAGACCTCGGCGCAGGCCGCTTTATGGAGATGGATGGCTTTATCTCCTGGTCCGTGTCGCCCGACACACCGTCCCTGGCGGTCATCCGCCCGGCGGATGGAAATAGCGCAACCGTTGGCAACGGTGTCATGGTCGCGCTGATAGTGGACACGCCGGAGAAGGTCGACGCCATCCACAAACACGCTTTGGAACTGGGAGGGAAGGACGAGGGCGCACCCGGACCGAGGGGCGACGGGGGGTTCTACGGTGGTTACTTCCGCGATCTGGACGGAAACAAGCTCAACGCATTCTGCATGGTGTCAGCGTAGGGTACAGGCTCCAGACGCCAGGAAGTGCGCAGGAAGGTGGGATTGAATGCTGTCATATAAGGAATACCTGCGAGTGGCAATCAGGGTGACGATGTCGGTCACCGTTCCGATCGCCGTCATGTTTGCGATCCTGCTGGCCCTGACCGACGGCTTCAAGGCTGAAGGCTCGCTGGAATTCGATGCAGTCGATGGTCTGTTTTTTCTGGTCCTGATACCCGCGATTTCGGTGTTCCTGTGTGTCCTTGTGTCACCGATCGCGCGGCCCTTTTACACGTTTTTGGATCGAAAAAACCGCAAGTCGAAAGCAGCGCCACAATCCGATAGCGAAATCAAAGGCTGAATTTCGTAGGCATTCGTGCTCGCAGCAAGTAAGATAAGGCCCGCTTCAAATTGAGGCGAGCAACAATGTCAGTCAAATGTGACTGACAAGCATGAAATGAGGTTTAGTAGTATGTCCGGCGAAAGAGTTTCAGGAACCGTCAAGTGGTTCAACGATGATAAGGGCTTTGGCTTTATCGAGCAGGAAGGCGGACCTGATGTGTTCGTGCACCATAGCGCGATTCAGATGGAAGGTTTCAAGTCCCTCAGAGAGGGGCAAAAAGTTACGATGGAAGTGACGCAGGGCCAGAAGGGTCCTCAAGCAGACAACGTCACCGCTGACTGACTTAGTATCACGAGCCGGCTCTTCGGGTCGGCCTCGTATTCCGAACGGAACCCACCCACCACTCCATTAGAATTCGGAGCGGTGGATTAATGGCTACGCACAGCCCGACATCGGGTTGTGCGCTAGTCGGGTTTCGCCCTGCCAGAAACCGAACGAACGTATTCCGATCCTGTGATCGGTGTCACGTGCGTTTTGGTGGGCGGGGAGTTGATCCTGTGCTCGAAACTGTGGAACTCTTATGCGGACTCCGTCCGTATGAATCCGTGTGCTCGAAGATACTGCCAGGACCCTTGTTGTTATGTCGGACACAACCCACACATCCAGCCACGCCGGCAGGCCCTTGCCTGAGGCTCAGACGTGCCAACTTAAAGCGATTGCACTCTTGTGGATGGAGGATGGCTGGCAAAAGGGCTGCGCCGATGTTGTCGATCGGCTCCATAGCGCTGACTTCGTGGATCACCATCCCGCAGGGCGTAGTCCCGATAACGCAGGGTTCAAAGGTGGCATCCAGCAATTGTTCGGGGCTTTCCCCGATTTTTTCGCGGTCACAGATGATCTCGTCATCGACCCGGAAGCATCTACAGTGGCCGTGCGCTGGCACGCGACGGGCACCCACTTGGGAGTGTTCATGGGCGTCCTGGCGAGCGAAAAGACCATATCATTCCGTGGGATAGAAATTATCCACATCGAAAACGATAAAATCGTGGAGCGCTGGGGCGAGTGGGACGGTGAAGCGATACTCAGGCAGCTGGGAGTGACATCATGAGCGAAAAGCGATTGATTGATTTGGAGACAAAACTGGCCCACCTGGAGGACACCGTCCAACAACTGGACAAGGCTCTTTGCGACCAGCAGGAGCAAATCGCCAGGCTGGAGTCTACTGAAGAGCTTCTGATGACACGTATCAATGAGCTTGCAGCTTCAGATGTCTCCACCCAATCTGCGGATGAACCACCACCCCATTATTAAGAAACCCCTGGTCTGTTCAAGGGTTCGTACGACAGGAACGATCATGGCTTCATCACATTTTCGAAAGATACTGCTGGAACTTCGTAAGGAGCTGGCATCGGTTGAGATAGCGGGCGAAAAGGCCGCTGAAACAGTCGAGCTTGATCAAACCCGGGTGGGACGACTATCCAGGATGGACGCGCTGCAGAACCAGGCGATTTCAATCGAAGTACAACGGCGCCGGGCGATTAAGCTACAGCAGCTCGACAAGGCATTGGGTCGGCTGGAGGCTGGCGAGTTTGGTTTATGCGCCACTTGTGGCGAGGAGATCAATCCCGGGCGTCTGGATTTCGACCCGACGACCACCCTGTGCATCGAATGCGCTACAAGAGCCGAGAACCAGGAGTTATGACACGATGAGCCCGGATGCATCACCCATCGAATTCGCCGTCAGCTATCCATCATCGTCAGCAGATGGCCCGCTAGACGGGCGTCTGCTACTTCTGATCACGACCGATGACAAAACGGAGCCGCGGTTCCAGGTACAACCGGGGCTCAAAGCCATCCAGCTGTTCGGTATCGACGTCAACGATCTGCAGCCCGGTCGGGACGCGATTTTCGACGATTCGGTTTTCGGCTATCCCAAGCCACAATTAAGCGACCTGCCGGCCGGCGAGTACACGGTGCAGGCGGTCTTCCATCTCTACGAAACTTTCACCCTGGCCACCGGGCATACGGTGCAACTCCCCATGGATCGTGGCGAAGGACAACAGTGGAGCAAAGCGCCTGGAAATCTCTACAGCACGCCGCAGAAAGTCACGATTGATCCGGCACACCCGGTTCGCCTGAATATCGAACTCGACCAGGTCATTCCGCCTATCGAACCACCAGCGGATACAAAGTACATACGCCACATCCGGTTAAAGAGCGATCTGTTGTCCGAATTCTGGGGTCGGCCGATGTACCTGGGCGCCCATGTGCTGGTGCCGGAGGGCTTCGATGACCATCCCGAGGCGCGATACCCGCTGGTGGTGTTTCACGGTCATTTCCCATCCGATTTCAGCTGCTTCCGCGAGACGCCACCGGACCCGGATCTCGAACCGGAGTACAGCGACAGGTTCGAGATCGACGGCTATAACCGAATAGAACAGAAGGAGGCGTGGGATTTCTTCAACGCGTGGCAATCACCGGATCTGCCAAGAATGCTAATAGCGGAAATCCAGCACCCCTGCCCTTACTACGATGACTCCTACGCAGTGAACTCGGCATCCATGGGTCCCTGGGGCGACGCGATTACCTATGAACTCATCCCATTTATCGAGAAACAATTTCGCGGTTTGGGCGAGGGGTGGGCGCGTTTTCTTTATGGCGGCTCGACCGGTGGATGGGAGTCTCTCGCGGTGCAGATCTTCTACCCGGACGAGTACAACGGCGCCTGGGGCGCCTGTCCGGATCCGGTGGATTTCAGAGCCTTCACACAGGTCAACATTTACGAGGACAAGAACGCCTACTATCGCGACGGTCCCTTCCAGCGCATAAAACGCCCCGGCTTCCGCAACAGGCTGGGTGAAATATCGGCCAACATCGAGGACTATGGCCATCTTGAACTCGTACTCGGCAGCAAGGGTCGCTCGGGAGAGCAATTCGATATCTGGCAGGCCGTCTCGTCACCCCAGGGTGATGACGGTTACCCAAAACCGATCTGGAACAAGCTGAGCGGCGAGATCGATCATGAGGTGGCGGAGTACTGGCGCGAAAACTACGACCTGCGCTATATCCTCGAACGTGACTGGGCAACGCTCGGACCCAAACTCGAGGGCAAGTTGCATGTCTATGTTGGCACGATGGACAACTTCTATCTCAACAATGCTGTTTACCTTCTCGAGGAATTCCTGGAGAACGCCGCTGATCCCCACTACGGCGGCGAGGTCGATTATGGAGACAGGGCGGAGCATTGCTGGAACGGGGACCACGAGAACCCGATCTATCTTTCGCGCCTTCGTTACAATCGGTTTTACGCCGACAAGATCCTCGCGCGGATAGAAAAAACCGCACCGGCAAATGCCGATCTGAAAAGCTGGCGCTACTAATACAGGGAACCTCTGGTTGGTATGCGTCCCGGCGGGCCGTGACGCGGTACAATGGACTTTCCGCCTCACCAGACCGGACTACAAGAGAGATGAACAAACCGGCGCCCGCTCCCACAGAAATCCGGCTGCATAAGAAATCCAGATGCCTGGAACTCGTGTATGCGAGTGGCGAGAATTTCAGTCTGCCGTGCGAGTATCTGCGCGTGTTTTCTCCGTCGGCCGAGGTCCGGGGGCACGGACCGGGACAGGAAGTCCTGATGGTCGGAAAGGAAAGCGTGTCGATCATTGCCATCGAACCTGTCGGTCGTTACGCGGTACGACTGAAGTACAGCGATGGTCACGATTCAGGACTGTACACATGGCAATACCTGCAGGAGCTCGGCCGCGAAAAAGAGGCCAACTGGCAGGGTTATCTCGACCGGCTGGCGGAGGCGTCTTATGTGCGGAAAGTACCCGACGAGGGGCCGGAATGAGCAAGCCGGAACAAAGCACCGACTTTGGTTTTGAGAAGGTGCCTGAGGGCGAAAAAGCCGGCCGGGTGAAGGGTGTTTTTGATTCGGTAGCCGACCGCTACGACATCATGAACGACCTCATGTCCTTCGGGGTCCACCGTCTGTGGAAGAGATTTACCATCGCCCAGACGGGTCTGCGTCCCGGGCAGTCGGCACTGGACGTCGCCGGCGGCACCGGCGACGTCGCCATCGGACTTGCGCGTCAGGTGGGCAAGCGCGGTCGTGTTGTTTTGACCGATATTAACGAGAATATGTTGCGCAATGGTCGTGGTCGTCTGGTGGACGCCGGCATAACAGGCAATGTCCATTGTTGCGTCGCTGACGCACAGAAGCTGCCGTTCCCGGATCGCTCCTTCGACTGCGTCACCGTTGCCTTTGGCTTGCGCAACGTGACCGACAAGACGGCAGCGCTGGAGTCCATGTTTCGGGTTCTCAGTCCCGGCGGCCAGCTCCTGATACTTGAATTCTCAAAGCCGGTTGCGCCCGGTCTCGGGCCGGTTTACGACGCCTACTCCTTTAGATTGTTGCCATGGATGGGCAAGCTGGTCGCGGATGACGCGGACAGTTATCGCTATCTGGCCGAATCGATCCGGATGCATCCGGACCAGGCAACATTGCAAACAATGATGGAGACTGCGGGTTTCGAACGCTGCCGATTCCATAACCTGACCGGCGGTATCGTCGCCCTGCATCGAGGTTATCGATTCTGATGGTTGCCTTCGCGGAATCCGGAGCCGTGATTGCCAGGCTGTTCAAGCCCTTCGAGGACTTGCTCAACCGCGGTATCGCTGCATCGACTGAAGCCAGTCGAATGTGCCGGGATCTCGACGGAAAGACGCTGGAAGTGGATCTCGACGGACTGCCTTTTGTCCTACGTCTTACTCCACGGGACGAGCGATTGTTCTTTGTCGAGGAAGACGACCAGGCGGCTGATTGCCGTATTGGGGGCATGCCCTTGTCGCTGATGCGGCTGGCCATCACTGGCGATCAGAACAGCCTGCGTTCGGGCACCGTTACGCTGAGTGGAGACCCGGCACTTGCCAGGGATTTCGAAAAGCTCCTTGATCTGGCAAAGCCAGACTGGGAGGAGGAATTGTCCCGATTCCTAGGAGATGTTGCCGCTCACCAGTTGGGAAATCTCGCGCGTGGACTTTTCGAATGGGGCAATAAGGCCGCAGCAACCCTGTCGCAGGATGCCGGCGAGTTTTTGCAGGAGGAGAGTCGCGACTTGCCGACGCGCTTTGAAGTCGACGAATTCCTCGATGAGGTCGATCGGCTCAGCGCCGACACCAGTCGTGTCGAGAAACGTATCGCGCGATTGGAAAAGCAAGGCGCACGGATCGAAGCCAGCGAGTGAAACGACTCCGCCTTTTTCTGAGATTGATTCATATCCAGCGGGTGCTGATGCACCACGGGCTGGATGAGTTCGTCACCGCAACCCATCTCTACAGACCGCTGCGATGGCTGATGAAATTGTCACCGGCGAGGGCGAAAGCCCGCCGGGATCTGCCACGCGGCCAGAGGGTCAGGGAAGCCCTGATCGAGCTCGGCCCCATATTCGTCAAATTCGGCCAGGGCCTGTCCACGCGACGTGACTTATTGCCTCGGGATATTGCAGACGAACTGGCCAAACTTCAGGACCGGGTGCCGCCTTTTGACTCCCAGGAAGCGCGCCGCCGTATGGAAAAAGCTTACGGGCGCCCTTTGGAAGAAGTGTTTGCCAGTTTCGATTCGGAACCGCTGGCTGCGGCATCGATCGCGCAGGTACACAGCGCCACGCTTGAGGACGGTCGCAGCGTCGTGGTAAAAGTACTCAGACCCGGTGTCGAAGACCGGATCCGCGAGGATCTTGCGGTGATGTATGCGCTCGCCCGGCTTGCGAGGCGCTACTGGCCGGAGGTGCGGTTGCTGCGTCCCGTCGATGTAGTTAGCGAGTACGACAAGATCATCATCGACGAGCTGGACCTCATGCGCGAGGCCGCCAACGCGGCACAGTTACGCCGCAACTTCGAGGGATCGCAACTCCTGTATATACCAGAGGTCCACTGGGACTACTGCCGGCCCAATGTACTGGTGATCGAAAAAATTCACGGCATTCCCATCGGTGACATCGATGCCCTGCGCGCGGCCGGCATCAACATGGGCAAGCTGGCCTCGACTGGTGTGGAAGTATTTTTCACCCAGGTGTTCAGACACAATTTTTTTCACGCGGACATGCACCCGGGCAACATCTTTGTCGACAAGAGTGATGTCGAAAACCCGAAATACCTGGCTGTCGACTTCGGTATTGTCGGCACGCTGGATCCACGCGATCAACAGTATCTGGCAGAGAACTTTCTTGCCTTTTTCAAGCGCGATTATCAGCGCGTTGCCAAGCTGCACCTGAGTTCGGGTTGGGTGCCGGAGGGGACACGGCTGGACGAGCTCGAGTCTGCGTTCCGAACCGTTTGCGAACCGATGTTCAACCGGCCTCTCAAAGAGATTTCTTTTGGTCAATTCCTGGTGAGACTTTTCACCACCGCGCGTCGTTTTGGCATGGAAATACAGCCCCAACTTATCCTTCTTCAGAAGACACTGCTAAATATCGAAGGGCTGGGTCGCCAGCTCTATCCCGACCTCGATCTTTGGGACACGGCAATGCCCATCCTCGAAGAATGGATGGAGGAAAGGGTCAGCGGTCGTGCGGTCATCAACCGGCTTAGGGATCAGCTCCCCGAGGTCGGGGAGAGTCTGCAGGAGTTCCCACAGGTTGTGCACAGCATCCTGCAACGGGCCGCGGATGGAAATCTCGAAATGAATGTCAGGGTGGCCGGTCTGGATGAACTTCGGGATCGCTCGGACAAACATGATCGTCAGCGATACCTGGCCATCGTCGCTGGATCTTTTCTCGTCTCAGGCGTTTTGTGGCTCGGCCTTGGTGTAACACCGGTCTGGCCCGCGTGGATTCTTGGCGCTGCTGCGGCCTGGTTGTTCTTCTTGTCCCGTCCGACGGACTAACCAGGCGAACCTTCTCAATCGTTTGCTGCAACGCTCAAGCCAAGACCAATCAGCGCGAAGCCGGCTGTCTTGTCGACAATGGATCTCGCCTTCGGTCTTGCCAACAGATTTTTCGCCCGACCTGCAACGACACAAAGGACGCTGAGCCAGGCGATCCCCATCGCCGCATGTACGCTCGCGAGTGTCAGCGAAGTAGATATCACAGATCCCTGCGGCGGGACGAACTGGGGCACGACCGCCAGGTAGAAAAGCACGACCTTGGGGTTCAGCAAATTGGTGACGAATCCCTCGACGAAACATCGGCCCACGGATGCCGTCGGATCGGCATGCGATGCGTCCTTTGATCGCTCATTGGTTTCCACCGTTTCCCGTCTGCGCAGGGATTGTATCCCCAGCCAGACCAGGTAAACGGCGCCGGCGATTTTAACTCCTTGATAGGCGAGCGCGGACTGGGCGAGCAGCATCGCCAGTCCCAGCGAGGAGAGCAATGCATGAAATATCAATCCGCTGCAGATACCGCTCGTGGTGGCTATGCCACCTGCGACCGTAGATCGCACAGTGTTTCGGATTACCAGGATCGTATCCGCACCGGGGGCAATCGTCAGCAAACCAGCGATCAAGGCGAACGCCGCCAGATTATCTAGTTCCATGATCCAAGCATGCTTAAAGATTGCCATCCGCTCAACCCGAATCCTGCTGAGCTTCAAGCCTTGCGTTGAAGCGATCGACCCCTGTGCCGGACGAAAGAAGGGCTAGTCCGCCACTACTTTGCGTCGCGGACGGCGTACAAGCTCGCCCCCACAGTTGGGACAAACGGCCAAAAAGCCCTGGTTGCAGTCGCTACAGAAAGTGCATTCCCATGAACAAATCCACGCCTCGCCATCCTCGACCAGGGGCTGCCCACATCGCTCGCAGGCTTTTTTCATTTCCAGCGCCATTGTTCCTTCCCCGCGTCTTGCTCTATTGACCGATCAGTTCCTTTAGATAGACCGTCGGGTCTTCGCCTCGTTCCAGCGCTTCAACCAGGGCTGAGCCCACCACGACACCGGGTACGTGACGCCCTATTTCCGCGAACTGCTGCGCCGACCTGACGCCGAATCCCGCACACACCGGGACCGGCGAAGCCTTGCACGCCGTTTCAAGATATTGGGCCATACCAGCGGCAGAACCCGCGTCACCACCGGTAATACCCGTCACGGTCACCGCATACAGGAAGCCGCGACTGGCATTGCATACTCTTTGCAATCGGTCGGCAGGGGTCACCGGGCTGACGAGCTGGACCAGCGCGATGCCTTTCCTGTCCAGTTCGCGACCGAGTTTGTCGCTTTCCTCGAGTGGCAGATCGGGCACGATGAATCCGTCCACCCCCGCGACCAGCGATCGATCCGCCAGTTTTTCGAAACCCATGGCCATCAGGGGATTCAGATAACTCATCAGTATGACCGGCGCGGCTAGTTTTGCCTGTATGTCGCCTATCCGGTCGAGAATCCACGACAGGCTGACACCCGCTGCCAGCGCGCTGCGAGACGCCCGTTGGATGGTCAAACCGTCTGCCATGGGGTCGCTGAATGGCACGCCGACTTCAACGACATCGGCGACAGTTGCTACCGCGGTCAGGACTTCCCCGAATCGACTCTTGTCGGGATGGCCGGCGGTGATGAAGGCCACCAGTGCCGTGCGATCTTCCGCGGTGGCGGCCTCTATCGCGGCGCTGATTCGCTGTGCGGGGGTCATCCGGGCGTATCCCCGCTGTCAAGACGCTCCAGCGTCGGCATGTCCTTGTCTCCCCTCCCCGAAAATCCGATCACGACACGGCCACCCGGGTTGTTACCCGCCCAGGCGCGCGCGCCGGCCAGCGCATGCGCCGTTTCCAGCGCGGGAAGGATGCCCTCCAATGCGCAACACTCGCGCAAGGCGGAAAGCGCTTCGTCGTCACTCGCGGTTGTGTAGGTGACCCTGCCAATTGACGCAAGCAAGGCATGCTCAGGGCCGACCCCCGGGTAATCGAGACCGGCGGAGATCGAATGGGTTTCCCTTATCTGCCCATCGTCGTCTTGCAGCAGCATCGAGTACGATCCATGCAAAACGCCGGGTTCGCCAAGACTTAACGTGGCCGAGTTATCGCCCAGGCCCACACCTCGCCCACCGGCTTCAATACCCAAAAGCTCGACATCCTCATCGGCGAGGAAGGCGTGAAAGAGGCCGATGGAATTCGATCCGCCACCGACACAGGCCACCACCAGATCCGGCAGAGTGCCGGTCAGCCCCAGCACCTGTTCGCGCGCTTCGCGACCGATTACCGACTGAAGTTCACGCACAAGGTAGGGATAGGGATGAGGCCCGACGGCCGAACCCAGCAGGTAGTAACTATCGACCGGGTCGGATACCCAGTCGCGCATCGCCTCGTCGATCGCCGCACGCAAGGTCTGATCGCCACTGGTGACGGGAACGACGGTAGCGCCAAGCATCTTCATCCGCGCGACGTTCGGCGACTGCCTGTCACAATCGACGGCCCCCATGTAGACGACGCACGGCAGACCCATGCGAGCACAGGCCGCAGCCGATGCGACGCCATGTTGTCCCGCACCTGTTTCAGCAATCACGCGCTGTGCTCCAAGACGCTTTGCGAGCATCGCCTGTCCAAGCGCGTTATTGATCTTGTGCGCGCCGGTATGAGCCAGATCCTCGCGCTTTAGCCACACATCCGCGGTCCACGCCTTGCCAAGGCCCGCTGCGGGCGTCAGCGCGGTGGGGCGCCCTACCCAGTCTCGTAACTCCTTTCGCAGAGTACTCTGGAAGTCGGGATCCGCAAGATACTTCCTGACCCCGTCTTCGAGCCTCACGATCGCCGGCATCAGGGTCTCCGGTACGTATCGACCTCCGAACGGTCCAAAACGCCCCCTCTCGTCCGGAAACCTGCCTGCAATCAGATCCGCCAGCAGCGATTCGGAATCCCGCTTCTTATCAAGCTCCGCACTCATTGCGCCTCTCCAGGGAAATCGATGGCTGTCTGTGCCTCGCGCACCGCTTCCACAAACCGTGCAATAAGGGCCGGGTCCTTGACGCCCGGCTCGACTTCAACCCCCGAGCTTACGTCGACACCATATGGTCTGACCTTACGTATCGCTTCGCCCACGTTGTCCGGGTTCAACCCACCCGCGAGCACTATCTTTGTCTGGCGCGCCAGGGTCGCGGCCGCATCCCAGTCGCTGAGTTCTCCGCTGCCGCTGACCGATCCCTCGAACAATAAGAGCCGCGGTAATTTCGCCGGCAGGGTTCGACCTGCCCTGAGAACCGGTAAGGGCCGCGTCGTGTCAGACAGCTGGAAAGCCGTGAAATCGTGCAGATCCGTCTGTAGGAAAGCAGGTCGAAAGATATCCAGAACCTCCTCCACCTCGTCTGAGGAGGGATGCTGCATGACGGCGACCCGTGGGACGCCATCGGGGAGTCCATCGGCAAGATCTGCCGCCTGCGTCGTGGTGACGCGTCGCGGCGATTCAGCAAACACGAAGCCGGCGATATCCGCACCCGCATCTGCGACTGCCGCGACGGCCTCGCTGCTGGTCAGACCACAGATTTTTATCATTACTTTCATTGGCCCGCACGCAGTGCAAGCCGACGAGCGGCGGCCAGCATCTTTTCTATTCGTGCGCCCGGATCAGGATTCTTCATGAGCGCCGTGCCGACAAGCGCGAGGGAATAGCCCATGCTGGCGACGCGTGCAGCGTCATCTTCA
>PVMK01132012.1_pt1 | contig 33150 bp, 28 predicted proteins | sample 1853481 | NCBI WGS metagenome assembly PVMK01 (sample SAMN08533507, study PRJNA380276) | Marine sediment metagenome, whole genome shotgun sequencing project.
TTTTAACGCTTCCTCGGCGTTCAGGGTGAAACGGTCTACCTTCCGAGGTCACTTCACGCGCCTCGATGTCCCAGTACTTACAGAACTTGTGCCAGCAAATCTGGGTGTTGGCCCCATTACCAGGTTGGGCTTTGTCGGTCGCTTTGCCGGCTTTCTTCATTTTATCGCGCCAGTTCCACTTCATGGCCATGCCGCCCAGCATGGCCGCCTCACTGGAGCCGACGGTGGAGGTTCCGGTGGCCGTTTCATGATCGGGTGAGTGCCATAAACTGGATAGCATATTGACGCAGCGGCTCTCGATTTCGGCCGTCTGCGGGTACTCGTCTTTATCAATCATGTCTTTGTCGAAGCATTCCGACATCAATGTTCTTGCTTCCGGTTCCATCCAGGTCGTCACAAAAGTCGCCAGGTTCTGCCGTGAATTGCCATCCAGGATCAATTCATCATGAATCAGGTTATAAACCATGCCAGGTGCGGTGCTATGCTCGGGGAAACGGTGTTTTGGAATATCCTCCGTCATTTCCCTGGAGGCATAAGTGGGGGTTAAAAACGGGTTGTCGTTCAGGTGTTGTGGAGATTTTTTATCGTGCATTTGACGGGCCCGTGACAAAGAGAAGTGGAGGCGTAAAGTATATAGCATTCTTACTCCGCCATTTTACACCAATGCCCTGGGAAAAGTTTCACTACAGCGACATCATGCGAGACGACCTGGCATGCAGCGCGGACCAGGTGAATTGGACGAAGCGACTTAAAGCTGATTTTGCTGCCTGTTTCCGGTACAGTGCGGCGTTCTGGTCGCATCGTTACTGATGACTTCGATAACGCTTACCGGCGTTTGGTTTACCAAGGGGCCAAGTATATGCCAGATTTTAAAATCGCGCCGTCCATTCTCTCAGCGGATTTTGCCCGCCTGGGTGAGGAAGTGGATAACGTACTGGAATCCGGCGCGGATATGGTTCACTTTGACGTGATGGATAACCACTATGTGCCCAACCTGACCATTGGGCCGCTGGTGTGTGAGGCCCGGCGCAAGCACGGCGTAGCCGCACAAATCGATGTCCATTTAATGGTAAAACCCGTGGACCGTATTATTCCTGATTTTGCCAAAGCGGGAGCCAGCTACATCACCTTTCACCCAGAGGCCAGCGAGCACATCGACCGTTCCCTGCAGGTGATTCGCGGCGAAGGCTGTAAATCCGGCCTGGTATTTAATCCGGCCACACCGCTGGATTATTTGAAGTACGTCATCGACAAGGTGGATATGGTGTTGCTAATGTCAGTAAACCCGGGTTTCGGTGGACAGAGCTTCATCCCCGCCACTCTCGACAAGCTGCGCGAAGCACGCAGGATTATCGATGACTCCGGACGTGACATCCGGCTGGAGATCGATGGTGGCGTCAAGGTGGATAACATTCGCGAAATCGCCGTGGCGGGTGCGGATACCTTTGTGGCCGGCTCTGCCATTTTTAGCGCTAAAAACAGCGATGACCCGAATGTTTACGATAGCGTGATACAACAGATGAGGGACGAACTGGCCAGGGCCAGGTAGGCGCGATCTTCTGCGCCTCTCACAGATTCCCCTCCTTCAACTTTCGGTAGCGCCGAATCAGCTTGTTGGTCGAACTATCGTGAGCGAGCGCAGGTTCTTCCTCGCTTTCAAGTTCCCCGATGATGGCCTGCGCCAGGTGTTTGCCCAGCTCCACCCCCCCACTGGTCGAACGAGTCTATGTTCCAGATCGCGCCTTGCGTAAAGACGTTGTGCTCGTACAGGGCGACGAGGCTACCGAAGGTTTCCGGGGTGAGGCTCTCGGCAAGAAGCGTGTTCGACGGGCGATTGCCATCGAACACCCGGTGGGGCACCAGCCAATCCGGTGTGCCCTCTGCCCGTACCTCCTCGCGCGTCTTGCCAACGGCCAGCGCCTCGCCCTGGGCGAACATGTTTGCCAGCAGGATATCGTGGTGCCCGCCAAGAGGATTTAGCGATTGGCCGAATGCGATGAAGTCACAGGGAATCATTCTCGTCCCCTGATGGATCAATTGGTAGAACGAGTGCTGGCCATTAGTCCCCGGCTCGCCGAAATAGATCGGGCTGGTATCGCAGGAGATCCTGTTGCCATCGAGGCTCACCTGCTTGCCGTTACTTTCCATGGTCAGCTGCTGCAAGTAGGCGGGGAAGCGCTTTAGATATTGCTCGTATGGCAATACCGCCACTGTCGCCGCGCCAAAGAAGTTGTTGTGCCACAGCGCCAACAAACCCATCAGCACCGGCAGGTTGCGCTCAAATGGGGCAGTGCGGAAGTGCTCGTCCATCTGGTGAAAGCCTTTCAACATGGCGCGAAAATTCTCCGGCCCGATGGCCAGCATGGTCGACAGCCCGATCGCCGAGTCCATGGAATAGCGCCCGCCGACCCAGTCCCAGAAACCGAATATATTGGCGGTATCGATGCCGAACTTCGTCACTGCCTCAGTATTCGTGGACACCGCGACGAAATGCCTGGCGACCGACTTGACGTCACCATCGAAACCGGCAAGCACCCAGTCGCGGGCCGAGTGGGCGCTGGTCATCGTCTCCAGTGTCGTGAACGTCTTTGAAGAAGTGATGAACAAGGTTTGGGCCGGGTCGAGATCGCGGACCGCTTCGGCGAAGTCGGTACCGTCGACATTGGATACGAAGCGAAACGTTATGGCCCTGTCGCTGTAATACTTCAGTGCCTCATAGGCCATCACCGGGCCGAGGTCGGAGCCGCCTATGCCTATATTGACGACATTCAGAATGCGTTTTCCGGTGTGTCCGAGCCACTCGCCGCTGCGTACGCGGTCACAGAAGTCAGCCATCTTGTCGAGTACGCTGTGGACGCGGGGAACCACGTTCTCGCCATCCACGACAATGGCAGCCTCTTTTGGGGCGCGCAGCGCCACGTGCAAAACCGCCCGGTCTTCCGTGATATTGATCTTCTCGCCGCTGAACATGGCGTCGATGCGAGCCCGCAATCCAGATTCTTCGGCCAGATCCAGCAAGAGCTTGAGTGTTTCATCGGTAATAAGATTCTTGGAGTAATCCAGGTAGAAACCGACCGCCTCGGCGGTCATGCGTTCGCCGCGCTGGGGGTCATCCGCAAACAGGGTTCGCAGATGCAGTTGGCGGGCACTCTCGAAATGTGTTTCCAGGGCTTTCCATGCGTTGCGTTCGTTGAGCGGCGCGATTTGTACTTTTGAATTTGCCATAACGGCTTGAGCCTTTCTGGTTTATTTCAAGGAGTCACTCCTGGGTGCGAGCGAGTGACAGATCGACTTGATCACCAACTTGCTGCGGCTGCTATGGGCTAATTACCCGCCTAAGTCATCTCAGGTCGACGAGGCCTGGAAAATGCTCTCGATGGAGGCATCCAGCATCGTGTTGAACTCCTCGTCTGACTGCTGCGCGTTCAGGCCCTGGGACAAGGCGCGGGAGAAACTGGCGACCATGCCGTTGTTTCTCGCCAGCCTGGTGTTGGCTTCTTCGCGCGAGTAGCCACCCGACAGTGCCACGACCCGCACTACATTCGGGTGTGCGATGCAGTTGGCATAATGATTCTCCACCTCGGGCAGGGTGAGCTTCAACATCACCAGCTGATCGGCTGCGAGGGCATTGAGTTCGTCGACTAACGCCGTTCTCAACAGGTCTTCGGCCTCAGCCTTGTCCGGGCAGTGGATATCGACCTCGGGCTCGATGATCGGTACGAGACCCGCGGCGATGATCTGCCGGGCGACCTCGAACTGCTGCCGCACCACTGCGCCGACACCATCCGCATTCGCCTGCTTGATTACAGATCGCATCTTCGTGCCAAAAATATCCTTTAACTTCGCCCTGGCCAGCAGCGCATCGAGATCGGGCATGGGCTTCATGAGCTGCGCGCCATCGCGCTCCTCGGCGAGGCCCTTATCGACCTTCAGAATCGGCACCACGTTTTTGACGTCCCACAGGTAGTTCGCCGTGGCCTGCCCACCAATCGTCCGGTCCATGGTGTTCTCGAACAGGATCGCGCCGAGTATGCGTTGGCCGTTGAACCCCGGGCTGGTCATTATCCTGCTGCGCATTCGATGCACAATGTCGAACATTTCTTCGTCACTGGACCAGGCATCCTCGCCGATGCCATAGATTCCCAGTGCCTTCGGTGTGCTGCCGCCGCTCTGGTCCAGTGCCGCGATAAACCCCGCGGCTGATCTCATCTTTGCCAACTGCTGTTGGTTGATAGTCACGATAACCCTCCCGGGATTCACAATGGTGCGCATTGCGCACCCTACGCGCCATGCTCAAGTGAATTGAATGATACCGCAGGTAGCTGCTTTCGGGAGTTTTTTGTCTTGCAAAGGCATGCTCTTCCTAACTGAGCAAGGCAAAAATCTTCCGGAAGCGGCACAATGTACCCACTGTAGCCTTAAGTCAGTGCCATTCGGGTCAGGCCCGCCTGGCTTTGCGCCGGCGTTTCTTGCGCACGGGTTTTTTGATGGCCGCCGCCTCCAGTTCATCGTAGGCCTGCTGCAGGCATTCCTTATAGAATCCGGGATCCGGCAGCAGTTCCCGGCAGGCGGTAAACGTTATCGTAATGATCCCGGCGCCACTGATTACCGCATGAAACAGCCCCATCATATCCATGACCGGGCCAATGCCCATTAACATGTGCATTTTAGCGCCGGCCAGGTACAGGGGCACCTGTGGTCCGGGCACATTGGACACCACTGTGTGCAAGGGCATCGACAGGTCGCTGTTGACGGCGGCCAGTGCGGCTACCCGCATAACCATGCCCAGAAACTGGGGCGACAGGCCCTTGCTGATGTTCATCATGGTATTGGCGCCAATGGCTGAGGAGTAGGCCTTGGATTCCTGAGCGTGGGCGGCCACCGCCTGCAGTCTTTGCAGGGGATCTTCTACAGTGGTGGCCATGTCAATGGTCATAAAGCCCACCTGGTTGCCAATAGAGTCGCTGTTGCGCTCCGGCCTGACGCTGATCGGCGCGCCACAGACCAGGCTGCTTTCAGGTAGTTCTCCCTTGGCTTGCAGGTACTTGCGCAAGCCGCCGCCCACAATAGAGACCATCACGTCGTTGATCGTGGCGCCTTCCGCGGCGTTCTTGATGGCCTTCACTGTGGTGAGGTCAAGAATGATTGCATCGAGAACCCGGTAGCCGCTGACTCTGGTATTGAAGCGAGTCTTGACCATGTGCGGTTTGTCTTGCGGGTGGCGCTCCGCGGCACTGCGGTTCGCACGAATGGCCCTGGGTATCAAATCGCCCACTACCTCCAGCAGCTTGATCGGGCGCTTGAGGGTGTTCACGTAGGCACGAGACCAGACCCGCACAGGTGAGGGCGGGTCTTCGCCGCGCCAGTCATCCGCCAGCTCGGGCGGCTCCACCTCATCTGTCAGGCTGTGTATGGCGGTCAGGATCTCGGCGGCGGAGACACCATCGATAGCCGCGTGGTGAATCTTGAGCATGATGGCGAAACTGCCGGCAGGCAGGCCCTGCACCTCATTCAGGCCTTCGATGACATAGGCCTCCCACAGGGGTCTGCTCATATCCAGGCCGCGGGACTGCAGCCGCGCCAGCAGAATGCAGAGTTGGCGCCAGTCTCCGGGTTTTGGCAGGGCGATATGCCGCACATGGAATTCCAGGTCAAAATCCGCATCTTCGATCCAGTAAGGCGTATCGAAGCCCAGGGCACCGCCGGCCAGTTTGCGGCGAAATACCGCGGATTTGGGCAGGCTGCGCTCAAATACCTTGAGAATTTCCTTGAATCGGACATTGCCACGTTTACGGCTGGACTGGTCGTAGAATATGACCGGGCTGATATGCATGGGAGTGCGATTGCTCTCCATTTGCACAAAGGAGTTGTCCATTTCGGTCAGTTGCTGCATAACGCTCTCCGGGAAATACACGCAGAGTACACTAAGGCAGTGATGTTGCGAACTGGTTCACAGTAGGGGGAGGGATTTATTCAGAGAAACGGGCTATGCTGTCGCGATCATTGTATGACTTGTGTGTGACTGGAAGATGCTTGAGATCGTCAAAATATTTTCGCCCGATCTGGAAACCGGTATGTATGTTTCCAGCCTGGATCGTCCCTGGCTGGAGACACCGTTTTCACTGCAGGGTTTTCGGCTGGAGTCGGAAACAGATGTCCTTCGCCTGCAGGAGTATTGCCAGTACGTCTATATAGACAGCGCCAAGAGTGTGCAGGACCCCACTATCATTCGGCGTAAAGTGCGCAACCGGCCGCGCAAGTCGACCCAGCAGTTGTTTACTAACCGCACCCTGAAGAAGTACCGGGACGGTTCGGACTGGGGCGAAGAGTACCCCAAGGCCCAGGTGGCGGTGCAGGCTTTGTCGGAGGGTATTGACGAGATCTTCGGTAGGATTGTCAAGGGCGGCTCGCTGGATATGTTGAGAGTCAAAAAATCCGTTGAGCCCATGATCGATAGCATTTCCCGCAACCCCGATGCCTGCATCTGGTTGGCGCGGATGAAGCAGGAAGACCAGTATACCTACCAGCACTCTCTCGGGGCGTCCATTTGGGCGGTGGCTTTGGGTCGTCAGCTGGGTTTGCCCAAGTCGGATCTGCGCTCGCTGGCCATTGGCGGTCTGCTCTTCGATGTGGGTAAGCTGGGTGTTGAGGCTGAACTACTCAATACCGAACGACCTCTGACGGATGATGAATTCCAGCAGGTGCGCAATCACGTGAAGCTGGGTGTGGAGATGATAGCCGGTAGCGGCCTGATGAATCAGGATGTTATCGATATGATCACTTACCACCACGAGCGCCATGACGGCTCCGGCTACCCCGAGGGGATCAGGGGGGATGATATTCCTGTCTTTGCGCGAATTGCGGCGATAGTGGATTGTTACGACGCGATCACCAGTCATCGCAGCTACGCCAGGGCGATCCCACCGTCGACAGCGATCAAAATGTTGTATGAGTGGAAAGACATCGACTTCCAGGGAGAGTTGGTGGAGGAGTTCATTCAGGCGGTAGGTATTTACCCGGCGGGAACCCTGGTGGAGTTGTCTTCGGGTGAAGTCGGCGTGGTGGTCGCGGAGTACCGCACGCGTCGGTTGCGCCCCCGGGTAATGGTTTTGCTGGATGAGAACAAACAATCCCTGCCTGAAATCAAAACTATCGATTTACTCAGTCAGAAAGAGACGGCGGCTGGCGAGCCCCTGATCATTACCGGCAGCCTGGAGCCGGACGCCTACGGTATCGATATGACCGCAATCAGGCTCTAATTGGCCCGTCTCTTGGCTGAGGTGCCCGAAATCCAGCGCACGGCCTTCATCGGCTCCCTGAGTGGGGCTGTGGCTCATGCACAGCAACACTCTGTCCATCTGGGCATGCTACTCATAGACCTCACCAACCTCTCCACAATAAACCACCATCACGGCTACCATACCGGTGACCTCATGTTGGCCGCGGCTTATCGCGAGCTGCTGGGTGTCAGTAAGCTGCCCGACACGGTGTTCCGGGTTGGCAGTCACCGCTTCGCCTTTATACTGCCCGGGCTCAACAACCCGGCTTTTATTTCCCTGGCCCTGAATATACAGGCGGGCATGGTGTGCAATCCCGACCTGCCGCCCATGCTGCGATTGCGCGAACTGGGCTGTGACAGTATACAGGGTTACTATGTCAGCAAGCCCCTGCCAGCAAAGGAGTTTGAGTCCTGGCTGCGAGCCTGGCCGGGGCTGCCTGGAATACAATAATTCCGCTATTGGCATTAGTGAATAAGGATAACGATGGTGTCGTCTGGTGCTAGGGAGAGACCCACCGGATGTCGGATTGAGCCCGCAGGGATTGCCCCTGATTCTGGTGCGCGATGCGCACCACCCCACCCCACCCCCGCTTTACCTTGTGCCGCGCACCACAACCGGACAACCCTATTTCCTCCGGCGGGCGTTGGCAAACGCTGCTGCGAAGGCATTATTGGAGACCGGCTTGTCCTGCTTATCCCGCTGCGCCGGGCTGCCCTGGCCGGCGTTTCCCCGGCTGGAATTGCCTTGTCGTTTCGCGCCACCACCGTGTCGCGCCGGTTCACCGCGCTTTTCCGCCTGCTCCTGTGCCTTGTCTGACAGCCGCATGGTGAGTGCTATCCGCTTGCGGCTCTGGTCCACTTCCATGACTTTCACCCGCACGATAGCACCGGCCTTGACCACATCCCGCGGGTCTTTGACAAAGCGCTCCGCCAGTGCGGAGATATGCACCAGTCCGTCCTGGTGAACGCCGATATCCACGAAGGCGCCGAAATTGGTCACGTTGGTGACCGTACCCTCCAGAATCATGTCGGGCTTGAGGTCAGAAATTTTCTCCACGCCATCCTGGAATTGGGCCATGCGAAACTCCGGGCGGGGATCGCGGCCGGGCTTGTCCAGTTCGGTAATGATGTCCTGCACAGTGAGCAGGCCCACGCTGTCACTTGTATATTCGCAGGGGTCCAGTGCTCGCAGGAAGCTGCTGTCACCAATGATGCCACTGATTTCACGTTGTTGGCGCGCCGCGATGGCCTGTACCACGCCGTAGGATTCTGGATGTACCGCCGAGGCGTCCAGCGGATTGTCTCCCCCGGTAATACGCAAGAAACCCACCGCCTGCTCGAAAGTTTTGTCGCCGAAGCGAGGCACCTGCAACAGTTCCTGGCGGTTGCTGAAACTGCCCCGCTGGTCGCGCAGGGCGACAATGTTGTTGGCGATGCTCTGGGTAAGGCCGGACACTCGCGTTAGCAGGGGCGCCGAGGCGGTATTCACGTCCACGCCCACCGCGTTGACACAGTCTTCCACCACCGCGTCCAGTTGCCTGGCCAGTTGCACCTGGCTGACATCGTGCTGGTACTGCCCCACGCCGATGGACTTGGGGTCGATTTTTACCAGCTCCGCCAGGGGGTCCTGCAGACGACGGGCAATGGAAACCGCGCCACGTATAGTCACATCCAGGTCCGGAAATTCCCCGGCTGCAAGCTCCGAGGCAGAGTAGATGGAGGCGCCAGCCTCGTTAACCATGACTTTTTCGACCTTGAGTTGTGGTTGCTCGCGCAGCAGGTCACCCACGAATTTGTCAGTTTCCCTGCTGGCTGTGCCATTGCCAATGGCGATCAGCGCCACATCGTGCTGCCGGATCATCTTCAGCAGCACCGCGGCCGCCTCCCGTATGCGTTTTTGTGGCGGCGTGGGAAAGATCGCGCCGTGATCCAGCACTTTGCCATTGGCATCAACTACCGCTACCTTCACCCCGGTGCGCAGGCCCGGATCCAGGCCGATGGTCGCTTTGGGTCCGGCCGGCGCTGCCAGCAGCAGATCCTTCAGGTTGTGGGCGAATACCTCGATGGCACCCTGCTCGGCGCGCTCGCGTAACTGTCCCAGCAAATCGGTCTGCAAATGCGTCAGTAACTTGACCCGCCAGGTCCAGCGCACGGTGTCCCGCAGCCAGCGGTCCGCGGGGCGTTGCCGGTCTTCTATGTGGCAGTGCTCGGCGATCATTGCCTCACAGGGGTGGGCCTCGGTGGGCTTTTCCTCGGCGTGCATCACCAGATTGAGGTTCAGTACACCCTCGTTGCGCCCGCGGAACATGGCCAGGGCCCGGTGAGAGGGCACCTTGCCCAGTGCCTCCGTATGCTCGAAATAATCGCGAAACTTGGCGCCTTCGCCCTCTTTGCCGTCAATCAATCGCGCTGCCAGTAGCACATGATCCTGCAAAAACTGCCGGACTTTCGCCAGCAGGTCCGCATCTTCGGCGAAACGCTCCATCAGTATCTGGCGGGCGCCGTCCAGAGCCGCCTTGCTGTCAGTGATACCCGCTTCGGTATTGAAGTAAGCCGTGGCGACGTCTTCCGGGTTGAGGTCGGGGTCGGCCAGCAGAGCATCCGCCAGGGGTTCCAGCCCCGCCTCCCGGGCGATCTGGGCTTTGGTGCGCCGCTTTTGTTTGTAGGGCAGGTATAAATCTTCCAGCCGGTTTTTGGTATCCGCTTCGAGGATGGACTGCCGCAACTGCGGACTGAGCTTGCCCTGCTCTTCTATAGTGGCCAGGATGGTCTGGCGCCGGTCTTCCATGTCGCGCAGATATTGCAGGCGTTGCTCCAGTTGTCGCAGCTGGGTGTCGTCCAGCGCCCCGGTGACCTCCTTGCGGTAGCGGGCGATAAAAGGCACGGTGGCGCCCTCATCCAGTAGTTTGATAGCGGCATTGACCTGGGCTTCGCGCACGGAGAGTTCTTCCGCGATAAGCTGGGGAATAGATTTGATCATAGTTTGTATTTTTCTGGTGGTAATGGGTTGAGTGGCGAATGGTGCTTTATTAGCGATGTGTGGAAATCCCGCTGCGCGGTGCAAGTGAAGCCACCTGCGGTCGGAACCCCACGCCCTTGAGTGGCTTCACTTGCACCGCACAGCTACTGAGTGCCATGCTCAAGCATGACGACTGAACGTTGCCACGGGTAGCTGCTTGTGGGAGTTTTTTGCCTTGCAAAGGCATGGGGTTCTAACTGAGCAAGGCAAAAAACTCCCGCAAGCAGCGGAAAGTACTCTCTAAATCTTTAAATAAGCGCCATACGGACGAGGCGCTATTATGCGACAGGCAAGCAAACAATACGATATGGTTATTTATCGAGTTTCGTGTATAGGGCGGCGATATGACAGCCGCCGGGCCCGGCTATTGCCCCGGGTCTGGCGAGTAAACCGGCGCAGTTCAGCTCCTGAACTTTTTCACGGCGCTTAACAACTGCCGGCAGGTAATCTGCCCGATCAGTTTGCCATCCTCCACCACCGGGCGGCGGCGCTTGTTCTTCAGCAGCATATCCTGGGCCACATCCACAATGTCCTCATTGGGATGGGCTACCACAAGATTGTCCGTGGCCATATGCTCACCGACGCTCCCGATGCTGCTGTTGTTATAGATAGCGCCCAGCACCGCGCGCAGGCAATCCAGTTCCGACAGGACACCCACCAGGTTGGCTTCGCCGTCGACCACACAGACCCCGGAGATCTTGTTGTCGATGATGACCTGCATGGCATCCAGAATATTGTCCTCGGCCTTCACCTTGACAGGGGTTGGGCAACATATAGTCCCGCAGATTTACTGATTGAAGCATAACGACCTCCTCGACCCGGATCGTCCGGGTGTTTCTAAAGTATAGACCTTAAATACGCCATGAGTGACTGTGGCACAGTCCCCAGCAGTAAAATACTGGCAATCAGGGCGCAGGACAGGGCCCGTCCGCGCCAGCTGCCCACCAGGTCGGGTTGCACATGGTGTTGTTCCGGTCTGCGGGTCATGTAGTACACCACGCGCAGATAATAGTATATGCCGATGCTGCTACCCAGGATCAGGGTTGCCAGCAATACCCAGTTATGACCGCTGACCGCCGCGTTGAAAATGTAGAACTTGGCGACAAAACCCGCGGTAAGCGGGATGCCTGCCAGGGACAGCATTGCCACCAGCATGAGTCCCCCCAGTAGCGGCTGGTGCCAGAACAGGCCGCTGATGTGATGCAATTCCACGTTTTCCCGTTCGACCTGGTGTGCGCAGATGAGGGTCAGCAATCCAAATGCGGCGATGGTGGTCGCGGTATAGGCGATCAGGTAATAGGCGGCGGCTTCGGTTGCCAGGTTGCGGTCGTCACTGGTGAGACAGACCATGAATATGATCATGAGGTAGCCGATATGGGCGATGGAGGAGTAGGCCAGCATACGCTTGATATTGGTTTGCAACAGGGCCAGCAGGTTACCCGCCAACATACTGAATATGGCGAGCAGTCCGGTGATTTCCACCAGGATACGGTAGCGGAACAGGTCGGCATCCAGGAACAGTCGCAGCAGGACGACGAATACCGCCGCTTTCGCCACCGAGGCCAAAAAGCCGGTAATGGGGGCGGGGGCGCCATCGTACACATCCGGTGTCCACAGGTGGAACGGCACCACTGATAATTTGAAACCCAGGCCGGCGAAGACCATCGCCGCCCCTACCAGCAGGACGGACTGACCCATTTGTGTATTGTCCAGTTGCTGGCCCAGCGCGGTAAACTCAAGGGTGCCGGTCGCCGCATAGAGCAGGGCGAAGCCGAATAGCATGGTGGCGGAGGCGGCGCCCGACAGCACCAGGTACTTGGCTGCGGCCTCCAGTGGCAGTATCGATTTGTTGGGGTAGGCGATCAGGGCGTACAGGGATACCGACAGTAATTCCAGCCCCAGCAGCAGGGAGGCCACGTGTACGGCATAGGCCAGCACACAGGCGCCCAGGGTGCTGAGCACCAGCAGCAAAAAGTATTCTTCCGGTTCATCCCCGTGGTGGCGGATATAGTCCTGGGATAACAGCGCTGTGGCTGCTCCGCCGATACAAAACAGCACACAGAACAGCAGGGCATATTGGTCTGCCTGCAGCAGTGGCGTAACCTGCAGGGGCGCGACCTGGGCGGCGTAAACACAGGACATGGCCGCCAGTGCCATAGTGAGCACGGCGAGTGCCGCCGTGAGGCCGACACTGCGCAGAAAGGCAATCTGCAGCATCAAGCCGGTGGCGCCGCCGGTCAGCACAAGCAGGGGGAACAGGGCCTGAAAATCAGCGCTGGTCATTGGCCTGCCCCCGCGCTGGTGACTGCGGCGATGTGTTCGCCCTGTGCAACGATACCATGCAATCCGTCCAGAACCGGTTGCGCCAGGTTGAGTACCGGTTGCGGGTAGAGCCCCAGCCACAACAGCGCAACTATCATGGCAGCCATCGCCAGCATCTCCCGTCCGCAAAAGTCATCCATCTGGCGCCGCTCGTCGGGGGCACCCTGAAACGTCTGTTGCATCATCCACAGGGCGTATATCGCGGCGGTAATCAGGCCCAGTGCGGCGAGGGCGGTGATCACGGGCTGCACCGCGAACAATCCGGCCAGCACCAGAAACTCCGCGACGAAGTTGCCAAGACCCGGCAACCCCAGGGAAGCCACCACAAAGAACATGGCGCAGGCACCCATGCGCGGTGCCTGGTACCACAAGCCACCCATGCGGCTCATGTCGCGCGTGTGCAGGCGCTGCTGCAGGGCGCCGGCCATCATAAACAGGGCGGCGGTGCTCACGCCGTGTGCCACCATTTGCATGATGGCGCCTTGCAGCGCCAGGTTATTCCAGGCATACAACCCCAGCAACACAAAGCCCATATGGCTGACACTGCTGTAAGCCACCAGACGCTTGAAGTCGCTCTGGGCAAAAGCCAGTACGGCGCCGTAGATGACTCCCCGCCACTCCCCAGGCCCATGGCGACGGGGGCAAATTGCATGGAGATTTCCGGAAACAGGGGAATACAGAAGCGCAGCAATCCGTAGGCACCGGTCTTGAGCAGTATGCCCGCCAGCAGCACGCTGCCGGCGGTGGGCGCCTGGGTGTGGGCATCAGGCAGCCAGGTGTGGAAGGGGAAAGCGGGTAGCTTCACGGTAAAGGCGAGGAAAAAGCCCAGCATGGTTATCCAGGCCAGACGACCGTCCAGGTGCAGGCCGAGCAGGTCGAAGTAACTGAAGCTGAGCTCGCCGCCCGCGGCGACGCCCTGCCAGGCAAGTATCACAATAGACGACAGCATCAACAACCCGGACACCTGGGTGAAGATGAAGAACTTCATCGCCGCATAGCCCCTGTTCTCGTGTCCCCCAGATGGCGATCAACAAATACATGGGGATTAGCATCACTTCCCAGAACACGAAGAACAGGAACAGGTCCATGGCCAGGAATACCCCGCAGACTCCGGCCAGGGTCCACAACAAATTAGCCTGGAACAGACCCCGGTTTGAAATCTATTTCCGACCAGGAGGAGGCGATGGCGATCAGGCCCAGTAGCAGGGTCAGTATCACCAGTAGCAGGCTGAGTCCCGTCCATGGCCAGCTCCAGGGAGATGCCAAAGCGGGGAATCCACGCCAACTTAAAATGCAGCAGCCAGCTGGCGCCATCACGGGGATCCGGCGTCAGTTGAAAATTCTCGGCCGGTATCTGCGCGATGACACTCAACAGGTAAAGTAGTGCCAGTGTAACCGTGGCCAGCGCCGCCCACCTCGGCAGGTTGGCATTGATACGTTCCAACTGCCAGGTTACGAGGCCACCGGCCAGCAGCAGCAGGATCAGAACGACCATACTCATGAGGCGTTCCTCAGCATAATAGCCAGCAGTAGCACCAGGCCGAATACCAGGCTGGTGGCGTACCAGCGCAGTTCACCGGTCTGCAGGGTGATGAGCCGGCCATGCCCCCAGCGGCTGAGTGCTACCAGTGCGTTGTAAATCATGTCCACCGGCTCGTTGCGCCACCAGTGGGCCAGCCCCTTGTAGGGCCGCACCAGCAGCGCGTCGTACAGTTTGTCTATGCCCCAGCCGCTGTACCAGAAGTCCTGCAGTGCCTTGCCCCACGGCGATTCAACCAGTGAGGCAATGGATACCTGGCGGCCGAGGAACAACAGGTAGGCGATGACCAGCCCCAGCAGCGGTGTGCCGATACTGATGAACTCCACCGCGTGGCTGACATGGGCGTGATCTTTATCCGGCAATACGCCCGCCAGCGGCAGGGCGAACCAGCCGCCCACCAGCGACAGTACACACAACACGATCAGCGTACCGGCCATGCGCCAGCCCGGTTGTCGGTCCGGCTCGGTATGCGCCTCACCGAAGAACACGATAAACACCAGCCGGAAGCTGTAGATGGTGGTTATTAATGCGCCCAGTAAACCGCCGGCCCACAGCCAGGGGCCGATACCCGGTGCCGTCCAGGCCGACAGCAAAATGGCGTCCTTACTGTAGAAGCCGGAGGTAAAGGGCAGGGCGGCCAGTGCCGCCGAGCCGATCAGGAAACTCCAGAACACCACCGGCAGGCGGCTGCGCAGGCCCCCCATACGGAAGATATTGTGCTCGTGGTGCAGGCAGTGGATCACCGCGCCGGCGGCCAGGAACAGCAGGGCCTTGAAGAAGGCGTGTGTCATCAGGTGGAAAATACCGGAGGCGAAGGCACCCACACCCAGGGCCAGGAACATATAACCGATCTGGCTGATGGTGGAATAGGCCAGGATACGCTTGATGTCGTGTTGGGCCAGGGCGGTAAAGCCCGCCAGCAACAGGGTCGCCAGGCCTATCCAGGCCACCGCTTCCAGTGTGGGCGGCGCCAGCAGAAACAGTTCGTAGTTGCGGGCGATCAGGTAGACGCCGGCGGTGACCATGGTAGCGGCGTGGATCAGGGCACTGACCGGCGTGGGGCCGGCCATGGCGTCCGGCAGCCAGGTCTGCAGCGGCAGTTGGGCGGACTTGCCCACAGCACCCCCGAGCAACAGCGCGGTGGCCAGTATTGGCAGGGTATCGCCGACTTGCCACTGGCTGTTGGCGGCGGCCATCAGGGGCTGGATGTCCAGGGTGCCCAGCTCGGTATACAGCAGGAGCAGGCCCAGGAACATGGCGGTATCGCCCACCCGGGTAACCACGAAGGCCTTGCGCGCCGCCGTGCCATTTTCCGGATCCCGGTACCAGAAGCCTATCAGCAGATAGGAACAGGCCCCCACGCCCTCCCATCCCAGATAGAGAAACAGCAGGTTGTCTGCCATGACCAGCAGCAACATGGCGGCCACAAACAGGTTCATGTAGGCGAAGTAGCGGCAGAAAGATTCGTCGTCCCACATGAATTCGATGGAGTACAGGTGGATTAAAAAGCCGACACCGGTAATCACCGACATCATCACCACGGTCAACCCGTCGATGTAGAACGCGATACGCGGCGTGAAATTGTCCACCGCCATCCATGTCCACAGGGTCAGTTCCTGCACCTGTCCATCGGCCAGGTAGTTGCGCGCGACCAGCGCCACGCAGATGGCGGACAGGCCCACCGAGCCGGCCCCCAACATCGCTGCCAGTCGCCGCGGCATGCGGCCCGCACTCAGTATCAGCAGCGTGGCGCTGAGCAGGGGGAACAATGGAATCAGCCAGAGCGTCGTCATATCACCCTCGCAATCTGTTGACCTGGTCCATGTCCAGGGTCTTGAAGCGGCGCTGTATCTGCAGCACCAGCCCCAGTCCAACCGCCACTTCCGCCGCGGCGACTGACAGGATCAGCAGGAAAATAATCTGGCCGTCAGCCTGTTGCCATCTGGCACCCGCGGCCACAAAGGCCAGTGCCGCGGCGTTGAGCATCACTTCCAGGGACATCAGCATAAAAATGATGTTGCGCCGCAACATCAGGCCCATCAGGCCACAACTGAACAAAGTGGCTGCCAGTACCAACACATGCTCCAGTGGTATCTGCAGGCCGCCCATCAGCTCTCCCCTCCGCACGATAAAGCGACGACCCAGGTGATAGGCGCTGACCAACCCCGCCAGCAACAACATGGACGCGATCTCTACCGCCAGTACATAGGGACCGAACAGCGCCAGCCCGACGGCCTTGGGAGGCACCGCCACACCACTGGTAAGCGTCGGTGCATGGCGCAGGGCCAGCAGCAGTTCCAGTAACAGCAGCGCTGCCATGATACCCGGTACAATCCAGTTGCGCGGGCGCAGCCATTGCCGCTCCCTGGTGTCCCCGGCTTCACCCAGGTTCAGCATCATGATAACGAAGACGAACAGCACCATGATGGCGCCGGCATAGATCAATATTTCAAGAGCCGCGGCGAAGGGTGCGCCCATCAGGAAGAACAGTACGGCCACGGCCAGCAGGGACACGATCAGGTAGATCAGGGCGTGGGCGGCGTTGGCCCGGGTCAGAGCCGCGACGGTGGCGACCAGCGCGATGAGGGGCGGCGATATAGAACAGGACTTCCATCATGGCTGAGGGCTCTCTATTAGCTGAGGGCTCACCATTGGCTGAAGGCTTCCCATTGGCTGAAGGCTCTCTATTAGCTGAAGGCTCTCCATCATGGCAGCAAACTCTTCACGTCAATGGGCGGGGCTTCATTCTGCGCCTGGCCCTTGTCCTTACCGGCTATAGCCAGGCCGGCCACCCGGTAGAAGTTGTAGTCGTGGTACTTGCCGGTACCGTCGATCTGCAGGTGCTCCTTTTCATAGACCATGTTATTGCGATCGTATTCGCACATTTCGAAATCCGGAGTCAGCTGGATGGCATTGGTGGGGCAGGCCTCCTCGCACATGCCGCACATAATGCAGCGTGAAAAATTGATGCGGAAAAATTCCGGGTACCAGCGCCCGTCTTCTTTAACTCCCTGTTGCAGGGCGATGCAGTCCACCGGGCACGCTACCGCGCAGAGGTTGCATGCCACACAGCGCTCTTCGCCGTCCGGGTCTTTGGTCAGCACGATGCGGCCGCGGTAGCGCGGTGCCAGGTAGGGCATCTGCTCCGGGTACTGCACTGTCTCCGCTTTGGTGAATGTGTGCTGCAGGATAGTCCAGATGGTGCGCAGCTGACTGATCATGGCTTTGAACATGCCCTTACCCCCTGATTGCCAGCGCGACGGCGCCGGTCAGTAGCAGGTTAAGAAGCGTCAGCGGCAGCATGAATTTCCAGCCCAGGGACATCAGCTGGTCGTAGCGAGGTCTTGGGATGGCGGCGCGCAGCAGCACGAAAAAACAGATCAACACGAAGACTTTCAGGCAGAACCACACCACCGGCGGCAGCCAGGGGCCCAGCCAACCGCCGAAGAACAGGGTGGTGATCATGCAGCAGATCAGGATCAGGCCCAGGTATTCGCCCAGCATGAACATGGCGAACTTCATGCCACTGTACTCGGTGTGAAAGCCGGCAGTCAGTTCGTGTTCCGCCTCGGGTAGGTCGAAGGGCAGGCGGTGGCTCTCGGCGATACCGGCGATCATAAAGGTAAACAGCCCCAGAATTTGCGGAATGCAATACCACATGTCGCGCTGCGCCTCGACGATGGCGCGCATGCTGAAACTGCCTGTGAGCATCACCACACCCATCAGCGACAGGCCCATAAACACCTCGTAACTGACCATCTGGGCGGCGCTGCGCAGTCCGCCCAGCAGGGCGTACTTGTTGTTGGACGCCAGGCCGGCCAGCAATACGCTGTATACCGCAAGCGAGGTCATGCCCAGGAAAAACAGCAGGCCTATGTTGATGTCCAGCACGTACAGGTCCGGGCCAAAGGGCACCACGGCGAAGCCCAGTAACATGGCCACCACGATGGCGGTGGGAGCGAAGATAAACACCAGGCGATCGGCGAAGGGCGGCACCCAGTCGTCCTTGGTCAGCAGTTTCAGCATATCCGCCGCTACCTGGAGGATACCGAAAGGGCCCAGGCGATTGGGCCCGTAGCGATCCTGCCATAGGCCCAGCAGGCGCCGCTCGAACCAGGTGAGCACCGCCGCCCCGCCGACCGCCGCGAGAATAATAAACAGGCCGAAGCCGATGGTGCCCAGTTCAGACATGGGTACCTCCCGGTCCGGTGTCCCGGTCGCTGCCGATAAGCTCAGGCGAGCGGCGTTGCCAACCCTCGGCACGGCTCAGGCTCACGGTTGCCAGTGGGGTCAGGTTTTGCACGCCGGCCAGACCAACGCTGTAACCGGCGCAGCCGGCCGCCATGGTGTCGTTGACGCGCACCTCCAGGGTAGCCAGCGTGTTGTCCACGGCCATCGTTGCCGCCATCGTTACCATCAGGCCATCGCCTTCAGCCACACCCAGCAGCTGCGCGTCAGTGGCACAAACTTCGATAAAGCCTGGCTGCACCAACTCCGCCAGGCCCGGGCTCAAAGCACTTAACTCATCACTGCCGAAAATACGCTGCCGCGGTACCAGCTGCCACCGTCCCGGCTCTGCCTTAAAGGGGGCGGGCACGGTGACCGATTGGGACCCGGCACCAGTCCCCGATTGCAGCAGGCGCGCGCCGGCAGTGCCGCCCTTGAGTGGCCCGCCCGCTTCCGCCTGGAATTTGTGCAGCGACTGGTTGGAGTTCCAGCCCGGCGCCCAGACATAGGGTAACAGCGCCCCGGGCTGGTCGCGGTTCAGGCCCTCCATGCTGAAGGCCAGCGGCGATTCTTCATCCACCGGCTGTTTGGGCTCGTGTACGGATATATCCGCGCGCATGGCGGTGCGTCCGCTGTAGCGATGGGTCTGGCGCGGAATCCTGACGCCGACATTGCGGAAGTGATGGTCCGGTGCGGCCGCGGTGATGCCGGCCAGGGCGGGAATTGCCGCGGCGCAGGCCCGGGTAATGTCATCGAAGTGATGCAGCGTCTGCGCTTCCTCACGTTGCATCTCTTTCATGCACGCCAGCAGCCAGACCCAACTGGGGCGTCGTTCAGCCTGTGGCAGGAACACCGGGTAATGGTGTTGGGCGCGTCCCTCCATGCTGACCAGGATGCCGTTACTCTCGGCAAAGCTTGCAGCGGGCAGGGCCAGTGTGGCACTGGACGTGGTCTGGTTGTCCAGGCCGTCCAGTACCACCACTTGCTTGAAGGCGCCCAGCAGGTCATCGATTTGCCGGGCGCTGCCCCGGCGGTACAGGTCATTCTCCAATACCACCAGTGTATCCAACTCGCCGCTGGCCGCCTGTTGTTGCAGTTGCGCCAGGCCCGGCGCGCCGCCGCCGGTTAACAGGGCCTGTCCCAGGCTGTTTGCCTCGGGTACCGCCAGAGCCAACATGGCATGCACACCATTGCCGCACAGGGCGTCAGCTACTTGTGCCGCAGCGGCCAGAACCGCGGTGCTGCCGCAACCGGTACCCGATACTATCAATGGTCGCTGCGCGCCTGCCAGGGCAGCGGCAATGGCTTCTACCTGTGCTTGTAAGGATTGCTCCAGGTCTGCGTAGGACTGACCTGCAATGTCTGCCGCGATGGCGCTGCCCAGTCGGGCGATATCATCCGGCGCCAGGCTGATTCGATCTGTCGCCACATCGTCCAGGGGTGTATCCGCTACCGATGCGATGTACAAGGGGCTGCGCTGATCCTGGGCCAGGTTGCGGATAGCGGCATCCTGCCAGGTTTCCAGCCGTAGCTCGGCCGCCATCTCATAGGCTTTATTGCGCACGCTCTGGCGCAGGGCCAGGGCAATTCTCGGCGCTGTATTGGTGATGTCCTCCCCCAGAATCAGCACGGCATCCGCCGATTCGATGGTGGCGATATCGGGAACCAGTGCCCGGCTTTCCTGCTGCAAGCGCAGGGCCAGTTCTACCAGGGGCTGTTCGGCGTCGGAGAAGCCCGGTGCGAAGTTTTCTTCTCCCACCAGCGTACGCAACAGGAAATTGGCCTCGACGGAGGCGCGCGGCGAGCCGATGCCCGCTACCTTGCCGGGCGCGCAGGCCCGCTCCAGATGCCGCAGCGCCTCGTGGTGGTTGAGTGCGTCGTAGCGCCCGTCGATATTGCGCAGGCCGGGATACAGCAGGCGCTGCCCGGCGTTGACAAAGCCGGCGCCAAAACGCCCGCGGTCACACAGGAAGTAACCGTTGACCTCGGCGTTGAAGCGGTTGTGTACGCGCTTGATTTTACCGTAGCGCTCCCCGGGCAGGGTGTTGCAACCCACCGCGCAGCCAACACACACCGACGGCGCCGATTGTAAATCCCACTTGCGCGTGTAGTCATGCACCAGGCTTTTGTCGGTGAACACGCCGGTGGGGCAGACTTCAACCAGGTTTCCGGCAAACTCACTTTGCAGTACACCATCGCTTTGGCGACCAAAGTACACGTGGTCGTGAGAGGCCATGGCCGCCAGGTCGGTGCCGCCGGCGTAATCCCGGTAGTAACGGGTACAGCGATAGCAGGTAATGCAGCGGTTCATCTCGTGGTTGATTAACGGGCCCAGGTACTGGTTGCGGTGCGTGTTCTTGCGGCCGCGGTAGTGGCGGTCCCGGTGGCCCACCATCACCGTCATATCCTGCAGGTGGCACTCGCCCCCCTCGGCGCACACCGGGCAGTCGTGGGGGTGATTGAGCATCAACGACTCGACAATGGACTGGCGAAACCCCTGGGCCTTGTCACCGGACAGGGAGAAGATGGCGCCATCAGTCACCGGCGTCATGCAGCCCATCACAATACGGCCGCGCTCATCCTCTGCGTTTTGGTATTGCACCACCGCACACTGGCGGCAGGCGCCGATGGAGCCCATGGCCGGATGCCAGCAGAAGTAAGGGAGATCCAGGCCCAGGGACAGGCAGGCCTCGAGCAGGTTCACACCCGCCTCGACCTCGTATTCCTGTCCGTCCACCTGGATAACGGGCATCTAGAGAGTCCCTCCATCACACCAGGGGCAGCCGGCCCCGTCTATATGGCGCTGGAAATCCTCGCGAAAATACTTCAGGCCGCTGGCCAGAGGTTCCATGGCTCCCGGCGCCAGCGCACAGTGGGTGTTACCCATGGCGCCGATATACTGTACCTGCCGGGCCAGGGTATCCATGTCCTCCTGTATTCCGCGGCCCTGTTCAATATCGTCCAACACCTGGGCGGACCAGGGCAGGCCGTCGCGGCATGGCGTGCAGAAACCGCAGGATTCCCGGGCGAAAAACTCCACCAGGTTTTTGACGAAGCCCACCGGGCAGGTTTTGTCGTCCAGGATAATCATGGTGCCGGTGCCCATGCGACTGCCCGCCTTGCCGATGGTGTCGTAGTCCATGGCCAGGTCCAGGTGCTCGGTGGTGAGGAAATCGGTAGAGCCACCGCCGGGCAGAAAACCGCGTAACTGGTAACCGTCTTCCATGCCCCCGGCATAGTCCTCAAGAATTTCCCGCACGGGTGTGCCTATGGGTAATTCCCAGCAGCCCGGTTTTTTCACCCGGCCGCTGACTCCGTACATTTTGGTGCCGGCATCCGCGGTAAGCCCCAGTGACTGAAACCAGTCGGCACCGCGCTCGATGATGTGGTGCACGTTGCACAGGGTTTCCACATTGTTGACGATGGTGGGTCGCCCCCACAGGCCGCTGACTTGCGGGAAGGGTGGTTTGGCGCGGGGGTTGGCGCGCTTGCCCTCAAGCGCACTGATCAGGGCCGTCTCTTCTCCGCAGATATAGCGCCCGGCACTGACATGCACGTGCATCTCAAGGTTGTAGTCTGTGCCCAGGATGTTTTTCCCCAGGTAGCCTTTGTCACGGCAGGCGGCGATGGCCTCACGCAGCAACTGTGTCGCCACGATATATTCCGCCCGGATAAAAATATAGGCCACGTCCGCCTGTATGGTGTAGGCGGACAGGATCATGCCCTCGATCAACTGGTGTGGATCGCACTCCATTAACAGCCTGTCCTTGAAGGTACCGGGCTCCATTTCGTCGGCGTTACAAATCAGGTACTTGTGGCCCCCCGACGGGTTGTCCATGGGCACGAAGCTCCACTTCATACCGGTGGGAAAGCCGGCGCCACCGCGGCCGCGCAGGTTGGAATCCTTGAGAATTTGCAGGCAGTCGGCGGGAGTTAGTTTACCCATGGCGCCGCGCAGGCCCTGGTAGCCGCCGTTGGCCTCGTAGGCGACGAGGTCCGTGGGTGAATGATCCGGGCGAACGTTGCGGGTCAGGGGCCGGTCAAGGCTCATTTGCCGTCCTCCCCGTCAGTGCCGAACAGTGTTGGCAGCACCTGCTCCGTCACATCCTCATGCAGGTCGTCCCCGACCATCATTACCGGCGCCTTGTCACAGGCGCCCAGGCAGGTTACCGGCAACAGTGTATAGCGGTTGTCAGGGGTGGTTTGGCCCAGGTCGATACCCAATTGTTCAGTGATCTTTTTCTGCAGATTGTCGCAGCCCTTGATCCAGCAGGTGATGCTGTTGCACAGCAAAATCACCTTGTCTCCCACCGGGCGGCGGAATATCAGGTTGTAGAAAGTGGCGATGCCCTCCAGTTCCGCGGCCGACATTTCCAGGTGGCGGGCGATCGCCTGCAAACTCTCATCACAGACCCAGCCGCGGTGGGACTGCACTATTTTCAACGCGTCGATGGCCACAGCCGAACGATAGGGCACATGGCTGATCTCCCTGTCGATCTCGGTCAGCTCCGCCTCACTCAGCTGCTGCTCATGAAAAACAGGGATCAACTCGCTCATCTGTCCACGTCCGCCATAACGAAATCAATGCTGGCGAGGATCGCGATCAGGTCGGGGATCATCAAGCCGCGGCTGATCAGCGGTAGTTGCTGCAGGGCGGGGAAAGAAGGCGTGCGTATCCGCGTGCGGTAAGACATGGTGCCGCCGTCGCTCACCAGGTGATAGTTGTTAATGCCCTTGGCGGCCTCGATGGGAAAGGAGCCTTCTCCCGGTGGTATAACAGGGCCCCAACTCACATTCAGGAAGTGGTGTATCAGGGTCTCGATATCCTGCAGTGTGCGCTCCTTGGGGGGTGGCGTGGTCAGGCGGTGATCGCTCTTGTAGGGGCCCTCGGGCATATTGTCCAGGCACTGGCGAATGATGCGCAGGCTCTGGCGAATTTCTTCCACCCGCACCACGGCGCGGTCGTAGGAGTCGCCCTTGTGTCCCAGTGGAACCTCGAACTCGAACTGGTCGTAGCCGCCGTAAGGGCGATCCCGGCGCAGATCAAAATCCATGCCGGTAGCGCGCAGGGAGGGGCCGGTGATACCCCACTCCAGCGCTTCGGCGGTGGTGTAGCTGCCTATGTCCACGGTGCGCCGCTTGAGAATGCTGTTGTCCATGGTCATGATCTGGTAGTGATCCAGTCGCGCCGGCATGGCGTCGATAAATTCGCGCACCAGGCGCTCCCAGCCCTGGGGCAGGTCCTGGGCCACGCCGCCGATGCGGAACCATGCCGGGTGCATACGGCCACCAGTGATAGCCTCTATGATGCCGAACAGGCGCTCGCGGTCCGCGAACATGTAAAACACCGGCGACATCTGTCCCACGTCCTGGGCGAAGGTGCCATAGAACACCAGGTGGCTGGAGATGCGAAACAGTTCCGCCAGCATGATGCGGATGACCTTGGCCCGGTCGGGAACCGTGATGCCCGCCATCTGCTCCACCGTCATTACGTAGGCCATGTTGTTCATGACCCCGCCCAGGTAGTCGATGCGGTCGGTATAGGGGATATAGGAGTGCCAGGTCTGACGCTCGCCCATTTTCTCGGCGCCCCGGTGGTGGTAGCCGATGTCCGGCACGGCATCGACTACCACTTCGCCGTCCAGTTGCAGCACAATACGGAATACGCCGTGTACAGAGGGGTGGTTGGGACCCAGGTTGAGAAACATGAATTCGGTGTCTTCGGTGGCGCGCGCCATGCCCCACTCTTCCGGCTTGAACAACAGCGCTTCCTGCTCCTGTGCCTGCTTTTCCTCGCTGAGGCTGAACGGCTCCATCTCTGTGGCCCGGGCCGGGTGCTCCTTGCGCAGGGCGTGGCCCTCCCAGGTGGGGGGCAACAGGATACGGCGCAGGTTGGGGTGGCCGCTGAACTCAATGCCGAACATGTCCCAGGTTTCGCGCTCGTACCAGTTGGCATTGGCCCACACGCCAACTGCCGTGGGGACGTTGGAGTCGGCGTCGGAAACTGCCACCTTGATGCGAATCTCCTCCCGGTCTGCCAGATTGAACAGGTGATAGACCACGGTGAAATCATCAGCCGCCGCCGGTTTGTGTTGCCGCAATCGTTCGTCGATGCCAAACAGGTCCAGCAGCATGGGGAAGCGCGGTTTGAGGTGGGCCAGTACCTCCAGTAGTTTTTCACGGTCTACCCACAGGGTAGGGGTGTTGTCCGCAGTGCTCTGGAGGTCGAACAAGTGAGCGCCGAAGCGGGCGAATAAATCGTCCACGGTGCCGTTTACACTTGTTGCCTGCGCACTCAACATGCTTGTCTCCGGGCTGGTCAGGCCTCATTTTGTTATATCGCGGCCGCTGTTGTTTTCCTACACCTCGGTGGGGCTTCTCAGTTGAGTGACCCGGTTGCGCTCCTTCTGCAGCATGTCGCGCCGGGAGGGCATTTGGGGTTTCACCACTCGTTGATCTCCCGCTACCCAACTCAGTGGGCGACGCTCTTTTTCGATAGCGTCCTGCAGCATCATCAAACCCTGCATCAGGGCTTCCGGCCGGGGCGGGCAGCCGGGCACGTAGACATCCACCGGGATAAATTTGTCCACGCCCTGCACCACGCTGTAAATGTCGTACATGCCACCGGAGTTGGCGCAGGAACCCATAGAGATGATCCACCGGGGCTCCAGCAGTTGGTCGTACAGGTGTTGCACTACCGGTGCCATCTTGCGAAAGACAGTGCCGGAAATAACCATCAGATCGGCCTGGCGGGGGGTGGCGCGAATCACCTCGGAACCAAAGCGTGCGATGTCATGCCGGCTGGTAAAAGCAGTGGCCATCTCCACATAGCAACAGGAAAGTCCGAAGTTGAAGGGCCACAATGAGTGGGCGCGGCCCCAGGCGATCAGGTCTTCGAGGTTGGCGAAGAACACGTTGCGCTTGACCTGTTCTTCCACGCTGTCCATGGCGCTGCCGGGAGAAGTCGCGATCACATCTTCCGGCCGGGTCAGGTTCCACTCCATCAGTGCTGCTCCTCGGGATGACGACTGCCGATGGGTGATTTTCCGGTCCGGGATTTTATGCCCCAGTCCAGGGCGCCGGTGCTCAGCTCGTAAACCAGGGCCACGCCGAGTATTGCGATGAATGCCACGACGGCGAGGAAACCCTGCCAGCCCAGCTCGAAAAACGCCACGGCCCAGGCGAAGATGAACACTGATTCCAGATCAAAGATCACAAAGAAGATCGCCACCAGATAAAAATCCACTGACATATGCACCTGTGGCGTGCCCACCGACAGCACCCCGGACTCGAACGGCATATTGGTAGCCCGATTGGCCCGGCGCTGGCCCAGTACGTATGACAGCCCCAGCATGGTGGCAACCAAACCCAGCACTGCGACGAAATAGACCAGAAATGGCCACAGGGATGTTTCGGTACCGCTCAAATCAGGGGTCTCCCGGGTAACACTCCGTTGGATACGGGATGAAATCTGGAGAGGTTATCAGGGTTTCGGAGATTATTGGTGTGGGAGAAATCGTAAAATACAGGAAGCCCTGGCAGGTCGCGGGGGGCGATCTGCCGGTAATATGGTGCTACTGTTATGCGTCTCAGCATTGGAACTCCATACTTCCCTAAGGACTATCATGGAGGTCACTCGCCCGTACTACTAACCGCCTGGGTAAGTAAATCGACCTGGTACAGTTACCACTTTACAACGCCTCGACTCTAGCTTTGTTGAAAACCAAACGCAAGGGACTCGCGGAAAATTGCGTTTGCTGATTAAAAATTGAGCAGATTTATAGCGTTTAAGATCGTGGCGAGCTTTGCGGGTGCGGAAAAACGAGGTTGCTGACGGCCGCAAGCCTGCCATCATTTACGGGCTGCTGCGCAACTCGACAATTTTTGCTGCGCAAAAATCCGGACTCGGACAGTGCTCGCAGAAAGCCCCCGTAAATGATGGCAAGCTTAAGCAGCGGCCTGATTGTCAGCAACCCCGTTTTTCCGCACCCGCAAAGCTCTTAGCCCCTACATCTTCGTGTTATCCCGGGAAAGAGTTTTTACTTGGCGCGGAGGAAGATTGCCAAGGAAGTAAAATTTATCCATGCTGGACTGTGTGAGACATGGATGTCGAGCCCAAGCCCCCATGGATGGGTTCACGGCGTGTCCAGCATGGATATATGACACTTTCCTGGCATGATGGTGGGAAACAGCAAATACGATATTCATATAAACCGCTCATAAATGTATTGGAAACACAGATCGATGAAAACCCTGCACCTGTTGCGCCACGCCAAATCCTCCTGGGATCAACCCGGTCTGTCCGACCGCGAGCGCTGCCTGAACAAACGGGGTGAACGGGACGCACCGCGTATGGGCGACGCGCTGGCGCAACGGATGGCGCCGATGAGTATTGCCGTCAGCCCCGCGCGCCGGGCACAACTTACTCTCGATGGCCTGTGCGCAGGCTGGACAGCGCTGGGGGATGTAGCCCATTACACGGAGGAAGACCTGTACACGTTTTCTTCCAATGACCTGTTCCAGTGGATAGCGGGGCTGGGGGACGATCCAGGGGCTCTGTTTATTATCGCTCACAACCCCGCCCTGACTGACCTGGTAAATACCCTTACCGGTCAGTACAGCCTGGACAACCTTCCCACGGCCGGGTACGTAGAGCTGGCGCTACAGATTGACCACTGGCGAAGCTTGCGGCATGGTTGCGCGGTGGTCCAGTACAGCCTGTTTCCCAAACAACTGCGCGATCATTGAGTTAACAGTCTTCGGAGATTTTATATGCCACGCTTAATTCCCACCGCTTTATCCGCCGTGCTATTGGCGGCTTCGGTCAATCATGCTGAGGCGTCCCCCGCCGAGCGGCTGGGCGAGGCGGTACGCTTCCAGACCGTTAGTTTCCAGGACAAGAGCCAGATAGATTACGCTGAGTTTGAGCGCTTTCATGAGTTTCTGCGCGCGACCTACCCGCGGGTTTTCGGTGAGTTGGATGTAGAAGTGATCAATGGCTACAGTTTATTGATCCGCTGGCCCGGTAGTGGCACAGCGTTGCCACCTATCCTGTTTACTGCGCATATGGATGTAGTGCCGATTGAACCGGGTACAGAGCAGGACTGGCAGCACCCGCCCTTTGCCGGCGTGGTGGCGGATGGCCGGATTTATGGCCGTGGCACGCTGGATGATAAATTGGGGTTGCTGGGTATTCTGGAGGCGGCGGAGGCGCTGTTAGTCGAGGGCTTTGCGCCGCGCCGCACGATAGTGTTTGCCTTTGGCCACGATGAGGAGATAAGCGGAAAAGACGGCGCCGTCGGCATCGCCCGGCGACTGCGCGAGTTGGGCCTGCATTTTGAATGGATGGTCGATGAAGGCGGTATGCTGGTCTCAGACAACCCCATGTTACCCGGCAAGTCCATGGCCATGATCAATATCGCGGAGAAGGGGTATCTTACTCTGACCCTGGTGGCGACCGGCGACGGCGGGCACTCTTCCAACCCACCGAAAATCAGCACCATCGGACGCCTGTCCGCCGCCCTGGCGCGCATTGAGAACAACCCCTTCGAGCCGCGCCTGGTGAAGCCGGTAGAGGCCATGCTCGAAGCCATGGCGCCGCACCTGGGGCAACCGGAGCGGTTCGTGTTCGGGAACCTGTGGTTAACCGGGGGTATTGTGGCCGGGCAAATGGCTGATGAGCGGATGACTATTCCTTTTGTCCGCACTACCACCGCTCTCACCATGTTTAATGCGGGGGTAAAAGAGAATGTGGTACCCCAGCGCGCTGAGGCCAAGGTTAACTTTCGCCTGCTACCGGGCGACACGGTGCAGATGGTGGTAGCTCACGTTGAGTCTGTGGTTGACGATCCCATGATTACGATCAGCTATGATGACTGGGAGAATGTGCCGCCGGTAGCCGACCACGAGGGCGGCGGCTTCGCAGTGATCGCGGCGGCGGTCACATCCGTCTATCCTGAGGCCATCATCGTACCCTCCCTGCTGACCGCTACCACCGATACGCGCCACTATACGGATCTGGTGGATAATCAATACCGTTTTCACGGGATGATGATCGCTGCCAGCCAGGTCAAGTCCATTCACGGTACCGACGAGTATATCGGCGTGGACACCTATGAGAAATCCATAGCGGTAGCCAGGCAAATGATGGAGCTCGGCCAACAGTAGGGTGCGCAGAGCCTGCCCCGCTTTACCGGGTGCCGCGCACCCCCCCCACCTAACAACATCCCCCGTAGGGTGCGCAACGCGCACCATCGCCCACCCCACCCCACCCCCAACAAAGACCAATGTAATACCCATAGATACTGGTGCGCAATGCGTATCATAATGTTAGGCTTCGCGTTCTTTAACTGCCCGCCCCAAATGGAGAGAGAAATGCGCAGTACCTGCGGTGTTGCCGCCCTTCTTTTGCTGTCTGCCTGCGCAGCTCAACCTGAGCCCAGCCTGATTACCCGGTGCGCGGATCCGCGGCCGCAAGTGTGCACCATGGAATACGCACCAGCCTGTGCCACTCTGGCTGCCGACGGCCAAAAGGAATACGCTTCGCCCTGTAACGCCTGCGCCGACGATGCGGTGGCCGGCTATGTGACCGGACCCTGCCCCGAATGAGCCTGACTAATCGCATATTGATCTCCATGGTGGCGGGGATTCTGCTCGGCTCCCTGCTTAATCTGCTGTTGCACAGCGGGAGTGTGCCGGAATCTCTCCAAGGGTTGCTGAATGACTATCTGGTGGGCGGCTTGCTCGATGTAGTGGGTCGCATCTTTGTCGCCTCACTCAAGCTGCTGGTGGTGCCCCTGGTACTGGTTTCGCTGATCTGTGGTTCCAGTTCCCTGGGCGACAGTTCGCGTATGGGACCCATTGCGGTCAAGACCCTGAGCTTCTATCTGGGCACTACCGCCGTGGCGGTGAGTGTGGCCTTGCTGTTCGCAGTCTTTATCGGCCCGGGTAATCACGTTGCACTGGTAACCGAGACGAACTTCCAGGCAGCGGTGGCGCCACCGCTGGCCGATGTACTGGTGGATATCTTTCCATCCAACCCGGTTAAGGCCATGGCCGAAGGCAAGATGCTGCAGATCATCGTGTTCGCGCTGCTGTTTGGTTATGCCATCTCCCACGCAGGGGAGCCCGGTCGTCGCATCGCCAGTTTCTTCCGGGACATGGAATCGGTAGTCATGAAAATGGTAGAGGTGCTGATGGAGCTGGCACCCTACGGTGTATTCGCGTTGCTGGCCAAACTGTTTTCCACTATGGGTATCGGCGCCATCGTGGATCTGGCGGCCTATTTCTTTACCGTCCTGGCGGTACTTCTGTTTCACGCGCTGGTGGTTTACAGCCTGATGCTCAAAGGGTTCGCCGGATTGTCTCCGCGGATACTCATCACCAAGATGCGCCCGGTCTGGGCCTTTGCCTTCAGCACGGCGTCCTCCGGTGCCACCCTGCCCGTCACTCTGCGCACAGTAGAGCGGCGTATGGGGGTGCATAACAGTGTGGCAGGTTTCACTGTTCCGCTGGGAGCCACTATCAATATGGATGGCACCGCCATCATGCAGGGTGTGGCCACTGTGTTTATTGCGCAGGTCTATGGTGTGGATTTGTCCATAACGGCCTTCATCACAGTTATTCTTACCGCCACACTGGCTTCCGTGGGCACCGCTGCTGTACCGGGCGTTGGCCTGATAACCCTGGCTCTGGTGCTGGAGCAGGCCGGCTTGCCGGTGGAGGGCATCGCGCTGATTATCGGTGTCGATCGCCTGTTGGACATGGTGCGCACCGCGGTTAACGTCACCGGTGACGCCACCGTATCCATTATCGTGGCCAAGAGTGAGAACCAGTTCGACGAGCAGGTATTTCTCAATCCCCGGGCCGATCATGACGAGGACTTTGTGGACGAGGACATGTTGCCCAAAGCCTGAGAAATTTCAGATTACAAGTAGCAGCGGTCTCCGACCGCGACGGGCTACGAATACCAGGTGCGAGGCCAGGTCGCCCTCAGAGAGGGCTGCTACAATAGCGTAATTTGCAGCAGAAAGAGGATCAAGCGGTCATATGTCGATTAAGTGCACGATCGTGCCGGTAACGCCCTACCAGCAGAACTGTTCCATCATTAAATGTGAGGCCACCGGCAAAGCCGCTATCGTGGATCCCGGTGGTGATGTTGAGAAAATCCTCGCCACCGTGAAGCAAATGGACGCGACCGTGGAGAAAGTCATCCTGACCCACGCCCACATGGACCATTGCGCGGCCGCGGATGTGCTGCGCCGGCAGCTGGAAGTCCCCATAGAGGGCCCCCACAGGGAAGATGAGTTCTGGCTGGAAAAGCTGCCCGAGTGGTGTCAGATGTCTGGCTTTCCCCACGCCGATGCTTTTTTGCCGGACCGCTGGCTGGAGCAGGGCGATACGGTGATGGTCGGTGAGCAGGAGTTGCAGGTTATTCACTGCCCGGGGCATACCCCCGGCCACGTGGTATTCCTGTACCGGCCACAGAAGGTGGCCTGGGTGGGAGACGTGTTATTTCAGGGCTCCATCGGGCGCACCGATTTTCCCAGGGGCAACCACGAGGAATTGCTGACCAGTATCCGCGACAAGCTGTTTCCGCTGGGCGACGATATTACCTTTATTCCGGGCCACGGGCCCACGTCCAACTTCGGCCAGGAACGCCGGACCAATCCCTTTGTCGCGGATTCCCGCTATGGCTGAGTCGGGCGCTGAGCGTGGTGCCCTGCTGCGTTATTTAATTACCTTGATCCAGTCCCCGATGCGCGGCTCTCCGCGGGGGTAGAGGCCGTTGAGCAGGCGCAACTGGGCTTCGGCGTTGGGTATGCGGATACTGGCGGCGAGGCTCGCCATGGTGGCCCCCCGGGGCACCTGGATATAGTGTACATAGCGCGCCGCCCCGGTCTGGCGCTCCTTGGGATGCATGGGCCTGAAGCTCTCGATCATAGCCAGTAATTGGGTGTCCGCGCCGGCGAAGTCACTGGCCTCGCCGTCAAACAGGTAGGTCAGGTTGTTGTAGTCGATCACGGCCACGCGCCTGGAACTGCTGCCGTTGCTGGCGACTGCGGTAGAGCCCTTGAGTCCCGCCTGGTCCAGTTCTCTGCCCACACTGAGCGTACCACCGGAACTGCCCTCCAGTACCGAGCGCGGGGTCGCGGCCTTGTCCCGCCGTCGAATGCTCAGGGTGAGGCTGGCGCTACCATCCGCTGCGCTGGCCGCAATCGCCTTGGAGCCCGCTGTTACATTCCACCCTTGGGGGTGTTCAAAGGTGAATCCCAGCTTGTTGTGGTAATAGCGATTTTCCGCACGCTGATCCTGCACACTGGCTCCCCACACGAGGCCCTCCATATGCCGGCGAAAATCCCCGGGAATCTCCGGGTTTTCCACGTATTCATCCAGCTCCAGTTCGCCGGCGGTGCGAATCACCGTTTTCAGGCGTTGGTCGTTGCGCGGGTGGGTGGCGTAAAGCCCGTGGTAGGAGCCGACTTTTCTGCCGCTGGATTTGGCTTTCACCCGCTGGAACTGCTCCTGGTCCTTGAGTACACCGATGACTTCCAGCAGGGCATCGGTGTCATAGCCCGACTTGTGCATATATTTGGCGCCCAGGCCATCCGCTTCCAGCTCGTGGTCCCGGCCGTAACCGGCCACCAGTTCCCTGCCGTACATGTTCGAGGCATCCGCTATATCGCCGCTGCCGGTGAGTATATAGACCGTGGTGGCCAGAACCTGGTTGGTGATACCAGCGGTCTGCTGCCTGGCGGCATGGCGCGCTGTGACGTGGCCGATCTCATGAGACATCACGCCGGCCAGTTCCGCCTCGTTGTCCAGGTAGACCAGCAGGCCGCGGTTGATGTAGATAAAACCACCCGGGGTGGCGAAAGCATTGATGTCGGGGCTGTCGATGACGGTGAAGGTGAAGTCCAGTTTGGGTCGGTCGCTGTTGGCCACCAGGCGCTGGCCGACTCGGTCCACATAGGCCGCCAGTTCGGGGTCGTCATAGGCGGCGCCTTCATCGACCAGTTTCTGGTGCATCTCCTGGCCAATGGTGACTTCCCTGCCCTGGGTCATGACGACCACGTTGGCGCCACCGGTGGCGGGATTGCCGGCGCAACCGCTGCCCAGGGCAAGGGTCGTTAGCGCAGTGGCGATGGCGGCAATAATTCCTATGGACTTGCTCATCAAAGTCTCCGCTAATATTCGCTGGACAGGAATTCCAGCAATTGATTACCAATACCATCGCAGGCGGTGCCCTGCACCGGGGCGATAATGGGGATGGGTATGATCAACGCCGGCATATAGGACTGGCCGGTGGCGCTGGTGTTGATGCGCCCCACTTCCACGCGGTCGGTGAAGTCCCAGATAGTGGCCTCGTAGTTGGCCTCATCGCTCCAGGTGCCAAAGCCGAAGCAGCCGCCACCACCGGGGCCGATGGCACAGGTCATGGAACCGGAGGAATCGCCGCGCACGGTAGAGCCGTCAATCCAGATCATATACTCGGTCTTCAGCTCGGCCATTTTCTGTGCGACAGGCTCCTGTAGCATCAGGCGCTCAATATCTTTGGGGTGCAGGGCGGCGGTGCGGGGCTCAAACCAGGGGTAGAGAGCATTGATGAACTCCAGCTCACCGATCACCTGGATGGACTTGTCGCGGGAGGCGATGTGGTCGCCCACACTTTCGACAAAGTCCGGCTCGGTGTCGTAATCGCTCGCGTGGCGGCGGCCCAGGATCACCACGCTGGAGTCGCCGATGCCTTCCAGCGGTTCGTTG
>PVMK01126573.1_pt1 | contig 33143 bp, 38 predicted proteins | sample 1853481 | NCBI WGS metagenome assembly PVMK01 (sample SAMN08533507, study PRJNA380276) | Marine sediment metagenome, whole genome shotgun sequencing project.
GCCGCATGCTGTCGCCGGCCGCGCAGCTCAGCTCCCAGCCGGCCTCGCCCACGTAAGAGAGTCTCGCCGCACGCACCGGAACGCCGGCGATCTCCGCTTGCGCGTGTTGGAAGTAGGGCAGCGCGGCCAGGTCTGCGGCGCCCAGGTCGGCGACGATTCCGGCGGCCTTTGGCCCCGTGAGTGCGAGTACCGCATAGCGCTCGGTGACGTCGACGAGCTCTACCCGTTCCCCGGCGTTCAGGCTGCGGCGAAGCCACGCCAGATCGCGCTTTACCGCCGCGCTACCGACGTAGAGCAGATACTCGTCCTCGCGCAAACGCAAGGCCGTCAAATCGCTCTGGAAGCCGCCGCCGGCGTCCAGCATGGCGGTGTAGATTGCGCGGCCGGGCGCGCGGCTCAAGTCGTTGGCGCAGACCCTGTCGAGGAAGCGCTCGGCGTCGGCACCGGTGACCCGAAGTTTGCCGAAGGTGGATAGGTCGAAGATCGCCGCATGGCCGTGGGCGGCGGCCACCTCCGCTGCCACCTGATCGAACCACGCCGGCCGGCCGAAGGTGAGCACCGGTTCGCCGCCGCAATCGAAGTACTGGGGCCGCTCCCAGCCATAGACTTGGGTGAAGCGCGCACGCGCTTCCACCCAACGTGGGTGCAGCGGCGTGTGGCGAAGATCCCGGGCGCTGGTCCACACGCGACCGGGATAAGCGATCTCGTAGTGCCGGCCGAGAACCTCGGGCGCCCTGGCGGTGAGGCCGATGAGTGTGTTCTCCAGCGCGTGGAAGCGTCGCGGATCGGTCTCGCTCAGATCGTAGGGCGGTGCGCCCTCCACCACGCAGTGGGCCAGCGCCCAGCCGGCGCCGCCGCCGCTGGCGACGCCGACGGAATTCATTCCGCATCCCAGATAGAGACCCCGGACCTCGGCGGTTTCGCCCATCAGGAAGGAGCCGTCCGGCGTGAAGCTCTCGGGACCGTTCAACAGGGTGCGCACCTGGGCAGTCTCCAGTGCCGGGATCCGATGCAGCGCGTTGAGCATCATCGGCTCGAAGTGATCCCAGTCGCCGTTGAGCAGCGAGAAGGCGAAATCCTCACCCAGAGAAGCCGGGTCGATGGCCAAGGCCTGGGGCTCGAAGCATCCCACCAGCAATCCGCCCACGTCGTCGCGGATGTAGAGGTGCGCGTCGTGATCGGAGAGCGTGGGCAGGTGGCCGTCGATGCCCTCCATGGGCTTGGTGAGCAAGTAGTAGTGCTCGCAGGGCAACAGGGGCGCCGGGACACCGGCGCCGTCGGCCAGGGCGCGGCTCCACAACCCGGCGCAGATCACCAGCTTCTCGGTGACCACATCGCCCAATGCGGTACGCACACCGGTGATCCGGCCGTTGCCCCGGAGGATCTCGGTCACCGGGGTTTCCTCGAAAACCCGCGCGCCGCGCGCCTTCGCGCCCTTGACCAGTGCCAGGCAAAGATCCGACGGATTCACCCGGCCGTCGTCGGGTGAGTAGACGGCGCCCACCACGTCGTCGGCGTTCATCAGCGGCCACAACGCGCGCGCCTCATCGCGCCCGATCTGGTGGGCTTCGACGCCGTAAGCCTTGGCCACGGCAGCTTGGCGGCGGATGTGAGTCCATCGATCCGCACTGGTGGCGATGGACAGGGAGCCCGTGGGGTTCCAGCCTGAGTGCTGCCCCGTCTCCTCTTCGAGCCCGGCGTAGAGTTGGGTGCTGTACTGGATCAGCCGCGTGAGGTTACGGCTCGAGCGCAGTTGGCGCACCTGGGCCGCGGAGTGCCAGGTGGTGCCCGAGGTAAGCTGATTGCGCTCCAGCAGCAGGGCGTCCCCCGCACCCAGCTTGGCCAGATGGTAAAGGGTGGAGCAGCCGAGCACTCCACCGCCGATCACGATGACCGAGGCGTGGGACGGCAGGGGATTGGGATCGGTCATGGTTCTTTCTCGTCCATCATTGCGCGTTGTCGGCACGCCTGGGTCCGGCGGCGCCACTATAGAGGTTACGGCCGACTCATTGCCCCGTTCTTTCTGCTTCTAATCTCAACCACTCGACAAATTTGCTCTGCAGCTCGGACTTTGCTTCGCCACGCACAAGCCAATAGCCGAAGTTCGAGTCCAGGCTGGCCGGATGTACACGCACCAGACGGCCCGACGTGAAATGCTCTGCGATGAAGGGTAAGAAGCCCATGGCAATCCCGCGGCCATAGGCCATGCCCGGTGAAAGGACACCGGTTCCGGATTACATCCAGACCTGCCCGGCGACGCGCAGGAAGTTGCCGCCCAGAATCCCTTCGAGCTCGGACTCGCTGAATCCGCGATGGTGGAGGATCGAGCAAATTTCGGGGAACTGCCCGGGGACGGCGACCTTGATCGCGGGCCTATCGTAGGCCTGCCCGGCCGGCCAGTAGTCGCTTCGGCTGCTGAGGATATCGCTGAGATCGCCATCCTCGTGAGAGTAATCGAGACCGATGCCGACGTGCTGTGGACCGACCAGCCTGGCCACATGGCAGATGTGGTCGGCGATGATCTCGCTCGAGCAGTCGTTCTCGGCGAGGAAGACGCCGAGTCCGTTGATGCCGATCACACCGCTCGGTGGTGAACGGCGGCGTCCTCCGAATCCGAGCGGAACAGGGCTACGAGATGAACCGTCCCTCAGAGATACACGGCGAAGCGTCGCTGCGCGGCGGGGAAATTGGTGCATTGAAGATCGGCGGGACGGCTGTCATGTCGATGGACGGCCGGGTTTCATTGCCGGTCGCGCAGATTGGCATCTGAATGATCGCGCCGATCCGCTCCCATAAGAGACTGACCGACGCACCCCCTACGGCTCCACCCACATGCGCACCAGGTTTGCGTAGACCCTGTCGATGTTCTCCGTGACTTCGGCCTTCGGCGTCACGCGCATCAGCGCCTGGCGCGCCACGTCCAGCTCATGGAGCAGCTCCCGTCTGGCCGGGTCACGCACCAGGCTCTGGGCCCAGGCGACCGCTACCAATCGTTCGCCACGGGAGACTTCGCTCACCCGGTGAAGGCTCGATGCCGGATACACCAGCGCATCACCCGCCGCCAGCTTGACTGCCTGCCGGCCGAACGCGGTGCGTATCTGCAACTCGCCACCATCGTAGCTATGGGGTTCGTTGAGAAAAATCGTAATGGCCACATCGGAACGGTAGCGGTTGCCATCACCCATGACAGGGTCGTCGATGTGGTCGCCGTAGGCCATGCCCGGTGAATAGCGCACGAAGAAAGCGGACGACAAGCGCGACGGCAGCACGGCGCTCTGAAACAGCGGGTGACGAAACAGGTTGCCGACCACGAGCTCGTTCAGACTGTCGGTGTCGGAGTTGTTCGGATCCAGCTCCTGATTATTCTTGACTGTGCCGGCGCGCGAGCCTGCCGACAGTTTGCCTTCCACGAACTTCGCACTGGCGAGAATTTTCGCAACCTCTTCGAGTTGCTCCCTGGACAGTACCTTGGGGATTTCCAGCATCATTCGACAGTACCTGCGCGTGTCGTAGCGGTGCCAGGATGGGGTCAGGCGAACACGACCCAGGTAGTCGCGATGTATTTGACGCCCGCCTCGAGCGTCACACCGCGGTGCTCGTGGGTCCAGAATGGCGGGAAAAGTATCAGCTGGCCTTCTTGCGGCGTGACCGAGATCTTTTGAAAGCGAAATTCCGTTTCGCCGCCGGGCCCCGCTACATCGTTCAGATACCAGATGGCAACCAGCTGACGTTGACTGAAGGCGTGGCTGCCGCCGTCGATGTGCCAGTGGTAGTACTCACCGGGAAGCGTGCGCTGGACGGCGTAGCCCATGTCCTTGAACGAGCCTTCGAAGTAGGGGAATTTTTTGCGCACCTGGCGCAACGCCACCGCAAGGGAGTGGAACAGCAGTCTGTCCACGTCCTTCTCGAAGACGAAGCTCGAGGGCGCCAGCTCCCGAATCAGCGGCTCCGGCTTCCCGGCTCCCCTTTGCGGCTGATTGTTCGATTGCAGCACCTGCTCAGTACCGCGCTCGCTTGGCGACCAGCCCGTCGATGACAGAGTCCGGACCTTCGGCAGCTTGGTCGGAAACCGCGAGCATTTCCCGGGCGATACCTTGCCAGTGTGCGCGGGCCCCCGGGATGAGATCGCGAAACTCACCGAGCGCGCCGTCCATCAGCCATCGGTCGTAGGCTGCGGTCAGGCGCGGGAAAAGTTCCTTTTCGCATTCCTTGCAGATTGGCGAAGTACAGATGAATCAACCCGGTGTCGCCGCGTTCCAGTAGCGCCGGCAGGGTGACTAAGCAATCCGCCAGGTGGTCGCGGACCGCTCTGATGCACAGTTCGGTCTTTATACCGGTGACCGCGACAAGCATCTCGGACCAGCGCGGGTCGAGATCCTCGCCCGCTGCGACTTCGCCCGTTTCATGCCAGGTCAGCGTGTCGATCGCGCCATCGGTCATTCGGTCGATGGCCTGCTCCACGTCGCCATTGCCGTCGCCTCCGTAACATGCAAGCGCGCGCGTAATCGCTTTGGTGGTTTTCGACCACCGGGATTCGTCGACCATTTCCCACAGGGATCGGCGAAGGGATTCGCGGCGCACGAAGATGCGCTTGCCCAGGGCCATGGCCGGAGGCGCCGTCAAGTCACGCGCGTATTCGCTGGCCGAGACATACACGGTCAGGCCGTCGAAGCGTCGCACGGACTCCAGCTTGGCAAGGAAGAAATGCGCCTGGCCGAAGCGCCCGAGACCGCTGCTGTAGACTAGTCCGTCGGCTTCGATGGCATCGTTGATGCCGGCTTCGTCGAAAGGATCGAAGTGTTCTGTGCCAACTGGAATGGGTTGGAACTCCTGCTCCTGCATCCCATCCCAGAATTCCTCCCGGTTCATCACCCAGTCACCCACGTCCTCCCGGGAGATCGTCTGGGTCAGCGCAAGCCCTTTCTCCCAACGGTAGTATTCGCGCATCTTCAGCAGGTAAATGCACAGGGAGTAATCGCGCGCGTGCTCGGCGTCGGCCAGATGACAGTTCCGCTGCACGCTGGCGCGCAACTGATGAAACGCGTTGGAAGACGTGTCATTCACGGGCCAGGCCGTGCTTGCATTGCGCCGTGGGCGCCGGGAAGATGAGCGAACACCACAACAACTTAGCACGCCCCAATCCGTGCTGGCCAGAAAGCCCGGTGCGTTCTTGGCCCGGGGTGGGCGCTCATATGCCAAAAGGCATAGATGAGCGCGCGATGGGAATCGGTGACATGGCGATCAGAATCAAAAGTACCTGGCACGATTCGGAGCGCAACAGAGCGCGCGCGAAATCATTGGCCGACAGTGCGCAGGCGCTGGCGTTCATCGCCTGGCGGCTCGCTCTGGAGGGTGCGAAGGAGTTGCACCGCGAGGGCTTCGATTACCTGTCCGACAAGGAGCGAGTCGGCGTCATCAGCGAGTTCGTGGCGTTTCAGATTCAGGTCGCGGACCGGCGCGCCTACGATCGACTGGACGATGCCGAACGTTCGGAGTTCATCAACGCACTGGGGCAACGGTTGGCGGATCATGTACAGGACAATCTGGTGGATATCGCCGGCCCCGGAAACTATCGCCGGCCGTTTATCCATATGCTCAACGAGCGCATCGGGGAGTACGCCGAATTGAGCTTCTCTGACGGCCAGCCGGGTTTCGATTTCCTGCGCCTGTTCGGAAGCCGTGTGTTATCGGCCATGGGGGACAGTCAGACGAATCGCTGGGTAATGGACCAGGTCATGACTGTCGCTGCCCCGCAGGTGACGGAAAAACTGTCTGCGAGTATGGATAACTTGTTCCAGGGAACGCACAGGCCGTCCGCGTGAACGGTGCGTTTTCCGCTTGCGCAGTCATGCATCCGGGGCGCCCGCTGAATACTGGAACAGCCGATCCCCCGGCAACCCGCCATCGAGAAAGCTGCGCGACGCCGCGCTGACGAATTCCTCGGGGCCTGCCAGATAAACATCGAAATCCCTCAGACGGGGGTGATCCGCGATGACGCGTTTCGCTACCGCTTCGGCGGATTCGGAAGCCCCGCTGATGGCATGGTAGGAAAAATTATCCAGTGCGTCCGCCAATGACCGACAGTAGTTGTGCATGTAGGGCGGACTGTCCCCGGCCACGCGCCAATAAAGATGCATTTCCTGGGGCAAATCCAGATTGATGGCGTGTTCGATGATGCTTTTGATCGGGGCGAACGCGGTCTCGCAGGCCAGAAAAATGATCGGGCGTTCACCATCCAACTGCAACGTGAACGTTCCCCACGGCCCTTCCACGTCCAGCTTGTCCGAGGTTTTGAGCCGTTCGAACACATGGGCGGAGAACGCGTCGTCTGTTTCGTTGCGCAAATGAAACTGCAGATTCAGACCGTCGCAATGACAGCTGGCCACGGGCAACTGTTTCGGCGCGAGCCCTTTGAGTGTCAGCCGCACCTGTTGCCCGGCCAGGAATCTCAAGATCCGCCCGCGCTGAACTCTGATATCGAGGATCAGCAGGTCATCCCGGATGCGATCCAAAGTCTGCACGCGCGCTCGGACTTTCTGCACCGGAATGTCTGCCGGCCGTGCTGCCTCCATCACCTCGATGACGGTGTCCTCGACGGCGGTGGCCGAGCACAGCAAGGTGTAACCCATGCGCTTTTCCGCTTCGCCGATAACGTAGTCGTGAAAGCGCACGTCCCTGAGCTCGCCGGAAACCATGCGCCCCTTGCATTCGCCGCAGGATCCGTTGGCACATCCGTATTCGGGGGCAAGGCCCGAGCGCAGCGCGGACTCGAGGATCGTTTCGCCGTCTTCGACCACGAAGGTGTGGCCGCTGGGGTTCAAGGTCACCGTGACTGACATGCTCGGCTCGTTGACTGTGTGGCGCCCGGGGGCGGTTCGTGCCTATCCAATGGTGATATTGTGGCCGTTTAACCGGGGCCATAGACTCCCGGGGATCGAGCATCCCCCGTTGATGCCCGGTAAACTTCTGGCACAGGTGAACGGAGGGTCTCGTGAATCGCGAATTTTATTACAAGGCCGTCGACAAGATGCAGGATAAGCAGGTGAATCCCGAGTATATACAGGGCTGGATCGGTGGTTATCTGGGCAACCCGAAACGCGAGGAACAGCGTATCACGGAGCCCTACGAGGCCGGATACGAAGACGGCGGGAGTTCGGATGTCTCGAAATTCGAGCAATGGCTGAAGGGCTGAGGGTCGGATTCGCGGCATCGCCATGAGGCAGAGCAGAACATTTCTCAGCATCGGGCTGGCGCTGGGCGCGTTGCTGGCCGCCGTGCAGGTCCAGGCGCTGACCGTGGGGGTCTCCAGGGTGGAGAATTTCGCCGCCCTGGGTGATCGTGCCCGCAGCGGCCATATGCCGATTCTGCTGGTGGTATCCCAGGAGGATTGCCCCTATTGCGAGCTTCTCAAGCGCGAGATCCTCGAACCCATGCTGATCAGTGGCGAATACGATGGCAGGGTGCTCATCCGTGAGCTGTTCATCGATTCCGAGCTGCCGGTTCGCGATTTCGATGGCCAGACCATCACGCCGGACGAGCTGGCCCGGCGCTACCGGGCCCGGCTGACCCCCACCGTGCTGTTTCTCGACGATCGCGGGCGAGAGCTCACCAAACCCATGATCGGAATCAACACGGTGGAGTTCTACGGCTACTATCTCGACGCCGCCATCGACACCGCCCGCAAACACCTGCGCTAACGACAACAGATCAACCAGTTAGCTATTGGGGACACTCCCCAATAGCTAACTGGTTGATCTGTTGTCATGTGGCGTTCCGGGAACATCTGGCCGTGGATCCGGTCGATAGTTGAAAGGGAGGGGGATCTCACATGAAACATCTCGTATCGGCGTTGGTCGCTGTTGCTCGCATTCGTCCTGACGTTGCCGATCATGGGCGCCGCTTCCGCCCACGGCATCGTCAACACCATCGTCAACGCGCCGCTGTCGGCTGCCGGCACGGTTCGAGACGGGCGGGTTGGCATCAATGTCTATCTTCAGAGTGCCGGCGCGCCCGGCGCCGCGTTCATGGACCCGAAGGTGCCGGGCTACGGTATTGCGGCCGGTGGGCGCTTGGAGATCGAGATGGGCGAAGGTTTCGAGCGGGACTGGGAAGGGGCTCCTTCCCAGGCGGCCATCATGCTGGTTACCCGCACACCCCAGCAGGGCCTGCCGGGAAAGAAAGTCGGTTATACCGTCGCGGCCGGCGACAATGACAACACCTTCCGCATCACGCCCACTACCGAATCCGGCCTGGCCGCCGACAAGCTCATGTCGCCGGCGCCGGGAGCGAAGCTGGACCCGATTCCCCAGCGCGGCATCAAGGTCATCCACATCGGCTTCCAGCAAAGCGCGTTTCTGAACCGCGGGGCCCGCGGGCAGGTCCACGTACGCTTCGTGGATGGCTCCGGAAAGGTGCTGCACCAGGGCACCGGCACCGTCGCCTTCCTGGGCGCGCCTGTGGCCCAGGTTCTGCCCACGAACTTCACCGACATGCGCCGCAACCACAATTGGCAGCGCATGGAGCCGGGTCAGGTCCTGGGCGTGAGCGCCGGCACCGTGCCCCTCACGCTGATGATGTATGCGAGGGCGGAGAACGTGGCGCCGGGAGAGTTGGCCAGTTTCCGCGAAGGTATCGTCGGCGCCGGCGTGCTCTCGACCCAGCAAATCCGTGCCATGGGCTATGAGAAGCCCGCCGCCCTGGCCCGTTACAACGGTGGTTTGATTCTCAGAGATCGTAACGGCGACGGTGTTCTGACGCCCGGTTCGGATGAAATCATCGGCGGCGTCATCGCCAGGGCGCCGGCGGGTGCCAAAGGCCAGGAGCTGCGCAGCCTCGAGCGCGACGGCAAACCGCTGTTGTCCGAGCCGACTCAAGCCCTGGCCCCCAAGCCCGGTAAGCGTTGGGGCGGCGCCATCATGAAGCTCGCTTTCACCGCCGGCAGCAAGCCGGGGCTCTATCGCCCGACCCTGGCGCTGCTGAAGGATCCGCGGGATCCCGCCGCCGGCGACGGCTCGAAGTACACCTACACCATCGTCGTCCAGTGAATCCGCTACTACGAATCGCCGGTAAATAGCAATAGACGAGGCGTCCCGCCGTGTATGTCAAAGGGCATAGGCGGGGTGGCCGGACTTATTCCCACGGAGGTGTTCCGTCCGTTGACGCCCTCGTTTATATTAGCCTCCGCGTATAACTATAAACTGCGAATAATCAGGTTGATTGCCATGCCCGGGGGTAGGCGTGGTGTCTTGTCAGCCCCTACGAGCAGACGCCGGGAGGCTTTCCGGCATTCGCAGGCACATGATTTGCCCCACGCTTGGCGGATGATCCGTTTCGACGCCAGGTCGACAGAGCCGACCCTTGGGAGGTTATTGAGATGCGAAGATTGATGAGTTCGCTGGTAGCCACTGCGACCGCGATCATGTTGCTGGGCACCGTGGCAGTCGCGCCGGAAGCAGGCGCCGCTTCGGCTGTGGAGGACGGCAAGGCAGTCGCGTACGACCGCAAGAAGGGCAACTGCATGACCTGCCACGTCATGGACGATGCCAAGCTGGCTGGTGATGTCGGTCCGCCGCTGCTCGCCATGAAGGCACGCTTTCCAGACAAAGCGGTGTTGCGCGAGCAGATTTATGACGCGACCATAAAGAATCCCCAGACGATGATGCCGCCGTTCGGCAAGTACGGCGTCTTGACGGATAAGGAAATCGATAACATCGTCGAGTATCTGTATACGCTCTGAGGTTCGGAGCACCGTATCAGGAGTTCTAAGTATCATGACCATTCACCGCAGAAAGTTCCTGCACACGGCCCTGGGTGTAGCCGCAGCCATCCTCGTGGCGCCGCTCAAGGTGTTCGCGGCGAGGCCCAAGGAGGCCTTCGGCGCGGAGAAGTACGACGACGTGATGAACACGCTGTTCAACAGCACCGCTACGGACAGCAGCCATGTCAGCATCAAGGCGCCGGACATCGCCGAGAACGGCGCGGTGGTGCCGATTACGGTGAAAACGGATCTCCCCAACGCGGAGTCCATCAGCATCATCGTGGCGAACAACCCGAACCCTCTGGCGGCTACATTCAGTCTGACGCCGAGTTCCGGTGGGTTGGTGTCGACGCGCATCAAAATGGGTAAGACCTCGGAAGTGAAAGCCGTGGTCATGGCCGGCGGCAAGCTGTACAGCGCCAGTAAGGAAGTCAAGGTCACCATCGGTGGCTGCGGCGGCTAAGCGCGCTGGCAACTCAGTCTGCAACGTGGCGAGGAATTCACAATGGCGAAGATAAAGATTAGAGCGAAGGAGAAGAACGGGATCGTCACGGTCAAGTCGCTTCTCAAGCACCCCATGGAGACCGGCAACCGCAAGGATAAGAAGACCGGCAACAAGATCCCGGCTCACTACATCACGGAAGTAACGTGTGAGGTGAACGGCAAGGTAGTCATGACGGCGTACCTGGGGCCGGGGGTTTCCAAGGATCCGTACATGTCGTTCGACGTCAAGGGCGCGAAGAAGGGTGAGACCGTCAAGCTCTCCTGGGTGGACAACAAAGGTGAGAGCGCCTCCGGTGAAGCAATTATCAAATAACCTGTAAGCCCCGAGTCGGGGTTCCAGGCCCTGTTTTCCAGGGTCCCATGGGCTCCGTCTGCGTAACAATTCCCCGGGGAGGGACCTGAAGATGCAGCGAACAATAGCGACTATCTTGGGAATCTGTCTTGCCTCGATCATCGGTCTTGCACAGGCCGGACCGCAAAAGGACATCGACGCTTTTCAGATGCATTTCAAGAATCAGTTCCCCGGCGTCACGCTGGAGGAATTCGGAGATGGCATTTACGCCATCGACGACGTGCGCCGGGATGCGTGGATGAACTTCGAAGAGTTCCCGCCTTACGAGGAAGACATCGAGAAGGGCGATAAGCTGTTCCACACGAAATTCGCCAACGGCAAGGGCTATGCGGATTGTTTCCCCAACTACAACAAGGGCATTCGCCAGGACTATCCCAAGTGGGATGCCGATCGCGGCGAGGTCATGACCCTGGAGTGGGCCATCAACCTGTGCCGGGAGGCGAACGGTGAAAAGCCCTTGAAGTACAAGAAGGGCGCGATTGCGCAACTGGGTGCCTACCTGACGCACCTTTCAGTGGGGCAAAAGACCAACGTGATAATCCCCGATGATCCGGGCGCCCAGGCCGCCTACGAGGACGGCAAGCGTTTTTATTACTCCAAGCGCGGCCAGCTCAACTTCTCCTGCGCCAACTGCCATGTTGACTCGGCGGGCAAGTTGATTCGTGCCAACCTGCTCAGTCCGGCCGTCGGCCAGACGAGCCATTTCCCGGTCTATCGGAAAAAGTGGAAAAGTCTCGGCACCCTGCAGCGGCGCTATGGCGGCTGCAACAAGCAGGTGCGCGCCAAGCCGTTCAAAGCCCAGGGGTCCGAGTACCGTAATCTCGAGTATTTCCATACGGCCATGAGCAACGGCGTACCCATCAATGGCCCGGCGTCGCGGCAGTGAGACAGCGTAACGAGGAGGGGATGAGGATGCGTAAACTCTCAACCATTGTGGCCGTCATGGGCGCGAGTCTGTTGGTGGCTTGTGCCGGCGGCAATTCGATGTCGGCCGACGAGAAGTCTTTCAATGCCACTTACGAAGCCGCCGACGCGGCCCGCAAGCAGGCGGCATCCATGAGCTACGAGTGGCGTGATACCGGCAAGATGCTGAAGAAGGCCAAGGAAGCGGCCGACAAGGGGGACTACGCCAGCGCCAACAAGCTTGCCATGAAGGCGGAGATGCAGGGAAAGATGGCCGTGGCCCAGGCCAAGGAGCAGGAGCAGGCCTGGATGGACGCGGTGGTCAAGTAACCAGGCCCAAGCGCTGGAAGAGTTGAAGACTGCTCCCGCGTGCCTTCCCGGCGCGCGGGAGCGTAATCAGGCCGGCAGCGCGCGAACCCGCGCGTTAGCTTTCGCCTTTTTTCCTCGCCGATTGCTCTTGGCCGGAGCCGCTTTGCGGGACACCGGAGCACAGTAGAGTTCGTAGAGGACCTCGATTATCCTTGCCGCTTCGTCACTGGCCAGACGATAGTGGATGCTCTTGCCGTCTCTGCGAAACTCCACCAAGCCCTCGTAACGCAGCCTCGACAACTGCTGGGAGAGGGTTGGTTGCCGCAGGCCGAGGATCTCCTGCAGCTCGGTCACGTTCTTTTCGCCAGCGGCCAGATTGCAGAGAATCAACAATCGATCCTCGTTGGCCAGCGCCTTGAGCAGTGTCGCGGCGGCGGCTGCTGCTTGATCCATATCCGTCAGGTTCTTGGCAAGCTGGCTCATGGGTGGATCTCGATTGTCTGTCGCGTGATGGCGGCGATTATAGCCCAAGCTGCGGATCTTTCCCGCCTTCGGAACCCCCCACCTATCGATAAGCGAAGCGCGCAAGCACCGCCAGGTGACTGGCATAAAAGAAGGGCTGCTCGGCCAGGATGGGCCCGGTGCGCCGCATGGCCGCTTCCGCCTGCCCGCGCAGCTCCTGGTCGTGAAGAAACGCGGCGGTTTCCAGGGTGGCGGCGAGTATCGCCGCCGACGGCGAGGGTATCGGGCCGTCGGACATGGCCGATGACGGCTGCAGCATGGGTATCAGAGACACCGCCGCTCGCCGCCAACCATGCTGCGAGTGAAAACGCCGCCACGCGTCCACCAGGATTCGGCGCACCAGCGCGTAGTCATCCGCCGACTGGGCCTCCGGCTGGGCAATCCTCGCCAGACTCAGCAAACCTTCGGCCACATAAGCATAGTCTTGCAGGCTACCCTGGCCGGCCGCATCACTGGCGCCCCGGGCGCGCAGCAAGCCGGTGCCCGTCCACAACTCCGAGGCGATGACGTCGCGCAAGCGCCGCGCGGCTGCCAGGTAGCGAGCACCATCGGGCCGTGCCCCGGCGCGTGCCAGGGCCGCCAGGGCGATGCCGTTCCAGCCCGTGAGCTGCTTGCTGTCCCGGGGCAGCGTCCGGCTTCGACGTTCGGCCCGCAACTTGTTCCTGGCCGAAACAATCAGAGCATCCACCGCGTCGCCATCCATGGACAGCTGCTCGGCGATGGATGCCCCATGGGCGCCGGCCACGGGCAGATAGCCCTGTTCGAATGGCGGCGGACCGGTGAGTTGCCAGGCAAGGTCCGCTACACGGCGCTCGTCGTCATCGAGCACGCGCTCCAGGGTCTCCCGATCCCAGAGGTAATAGCCGCCCTCCACGTCCTCGTCGTCCACCGAGGAAAGGCTCGAGTCGAAGGCGCCGTCCCGCCACAGCTCGGCCAGCATGAAATCCAGCGTGTCATAGGCGACCAGCCTCAGACTCGGCATGTGCAGAACATCCGCCGCTCGCAGATAGAGATCCGCCAGCAGGGCGTTGTCGTAAAGCATCTTCTCGAAATGCGGCGTCATCCAATTTGGATCGGTCGTGTAGCGGAAGAAGCCGCCGCCCAGATGATCGCGCAGGCCCTTGTCGGCCATCTGTTGGAGCGTGAGCTGCAGGAACTCGGTCAGGGCGGGTTCCGGCGCCAGGCTCTGTATCAGCAGTAATGTGCGCAGCTGCGGCACGCTGGGGAATTTGCTGGTGTCGCCGAAGCCGCCCTCGAGTTCGTCGGCGATACGATTGGACTGCTGGACGAATGTCTCGACGATGGGCGCCACGCTGGCGCGATCCACGGTCATTTCCCGGCTTTCCTGTTCGCCGGACTGCAACGCGCCGGCGGCGTCCGCGGCCGCCTTCTCGAGTTCGTCACGGCCTTGTTGCCAGGCTACCGTCAGTCTTTGCAGCAGGATGCGGAACTGCTCGGGTGGCAAATACACCGCGCCCAGCAGCGGGTGGCCGTCGGGTGTCAGAAACACGTTCAAGGGCCAGCCCGAGTATCCACGGGTGGCCTGAAGGAAAGCGTTGAGATACTCATCGAGGGCCGGCTCGAGTTCCCTGTCCACCTTTACCGGAACAAATGCCGTGTTCAGCATGTCCGCGATGCTCTCGTCGCTGAAGCTCTCGCGACGCATCACGTGGCACCAGTAGCAGGAAAAGTATCCGATGGATACGAACACCAGCCGGCCGGAGCGGCGAGCCTCTTCCATGGACGACTCTTCCCAGCGCCGCCAGTGCACCGGATCTGCAGCATGCAGCTGGAGGTAGGGGGAGGGGTCGTCGGCCAGGGTGGAATTCGGCCCATGTCCTGGGAATGCGAGGCCGTGAACCGCGAGCAGCGTTACGCACGCCAACAGCTGCCGGAATCGAGCAAGTCGATTCCGGCAGTGACAGGGCAGTCTAAAGATTTTCGATGACCCCTTTGAGCAGCCCCTGCACCTGCTTCGCGATACCTCCCAGTGCCGGATTCTCGATGGCCTGCATGGAGGCGACCGGGTCTACGGCGGAAACCTCCACGCGCCCGTCGTCGGTCTGTTGCACGACCACATTGCACGGCAGCATGGTGCCGATCTTGTCCTCGCTCTGCAGGGCCTGATAGGCGAACTGCGGATTGCACGCGCCCAGAATCGTATAGGGGCGGAAGTCCACGTCGATCTTGTTCTTCAAGGTCGTCTTGACGTCGATGGTGCTCAGGATACCGAAGCCGTTTTTCTTCAGTGCCTCGGTGACCTGCTCGATAGCCTCGTCGAAGGGCACGGACACAATCTTGGAAAAGTGATAGCTCATGAACTTACTCCTGGGAATTCGGCATCGGCCGGGATTGCCGGGTGGCGCTGGTCACTGGCGCATCGGGGCGCGGCCGGACAGCATCTGGTTGCGCATGTTCTGCCACATGGCGCGTTGCTCGTCGCTGAGCACACCCATGTAACGGTTGAAGGCGGTGACGTTCTTCTCGATGACCTGTCGCTGCAGGTCGAACATTTTCCCATAGGCATTGCCGATGCTTGCCGGATCCGGGGGCATCGCCTGGAACAGGCCTCGCAAGGTGCCGGACTGGGTGTACATATCCCTCATGATGGTCATGATGGCGACCTGGGTTTCCTGGCCGATTGCCGCAAGCTGAGCGCGCTGCTCGTCGCTCAGCTTGAGCATTTCCATGGGTTGCACCGGCCGCGATTGGGGCGCCCCCCCGGGCATCATCGGCATCATGGGCTGGCCCCCGGGCATCATCGGCATCATGGGCTGACCCATGGGCATCATCGGCATCATGGGCTGGCCCATGGGCATCATGGGTTGACCCTGTGCCGCCGCTGCCGCGGTCCACATCAGCGTGGCCAGGGCGAGGGCCGGAATGCAGCCCCTCGAAATCCAGTTAACGCTCATTTTCCCTCATCCTCCCCAAGTTCCAGTTACGACTTCCAATCAAGTGTGTCGGCGGGTCCTGCACTATCCTCCCGTGGCGGCCGCGGCGCCCCGGAAAGACGCAGCGCGGTCGCGCCCGAAGTGGCCTTTTCCACCACCTCGCGGAAAGGACCAGCCTTCATGTATCCCACTACGCGGTAATTGGGCCGCTCCCGCCCGTCAGGGCCGAAGAACAGAATGGCCGGCGGCCCGAACAGGTTGAAGCGCTTCAGTAATTCCTGATCCTCGGCATCGTTGGCGGTCACGTCGGTTTGCAGCAGCAGGGTGTTGCCCAGCGCCGCCTGCACGCCGGCGTCGGAAAATGTGTAACGCTCCATCTCCTTACAGCTCACACACCAGTCGGCGTAGTAGTCCAACATCACCGGCCGGCCCTGGGCGCTGGCGACTCGCAGTGCCGCGTCCAGTCCCCGCGAGCCCTTGACCCGCTGGAACACCAAACCCTCCTGGCTTTCGCCGGCGGGTCCGGAAGCCAGTCCCTTGAGCGGCTGCCAGACGTCGTTGCCGCCGCCGGAGCCGCCCACCACCAACAGCACGCCGTAGATCAGCATCACCAGTCCGGCGCCCTTGCGGAAGCGGCGCCAGCCGCTGGATTCGGCCGCCAGGGTGTCCAGGGCCCCCAGGTAGATGGCGGCCACGATCAACAGAGCACCCCACAGCAGCAGGGCTATCCACTCGGGCACCATGCGTTCCAACAGGTAGATGGCCACGCCCAGCAGCAGCACCCCGAAAACGGCTTTGACGGGCTCCATCCACGGCCCGGCCTTGGGCAGCAGCTTGCCCGCCGACGTCCCCACCAGCAGCACCGGAGCGCCCATGCCCATGCTCAAGGCAAACAACGCCATGCCGCCGAGGACCGCATCGCCGGATTGTCCGATGTAGATGAGCGCGCCGGCCAACGGCGCCGCCACGCACGGCCCGACGATCAAGGCGGACAGAAATCCCATGATGCCGACGCCCACGAAGGTGCCGCCCTGCTGACGGCCGCTGGCACCGGCAAGCCTGGCCTGCAGGCCGGCGGGGATCTGCAGGTCGTAGAAGCCGAACATGGACAACGCCAGGAGCACGAAGACGATGATGAAGGTCGTGAGTATCCAGGGATTCTGGAACGCCGCTTGCAGATTGGCGCCGAACATTCCGGCCAGAACGCCTGCCGTGGTGTAAGTGGCGGCCATTGCCAGCACATAGGTCAGCGACAGGGCAAACGCTTTTCGGGTGCTGATGTCGTCGCCCTGGCCGACGATGATGCTGGAGAGAATCGGGATCATGGGGAACACGCAGGGCGTGAAGGTCAGCAGCAGACCGAAGCCGAAAAAGCTCAGCAAAACCAGCAATGTGCTGCCGCTGGCCAGGGAGCGGGCGATACGGTCCTGCTCCGGAAGCTCCACGTCAGCCGGCGCTGCCGGCCCGGCGTCTGGCTGTGCGGCATCGGCGCTTTCCAGGGGAGGTCCGCTATCGTGGGATACGGGCAACGTCAGATTGACCCGCTTGGTGATCGGTGGGTAGCAAAGCCCGGCTTCCGCACAGCCCTGATAGACCACGTCCAGGGCGACGGTGGTGGCGCCCGGGGCAATGCGTTCAACGGGCACTCTGGCGACCACGTCGTGGTAGTAAACCTCCATCCTGCCGAAGTACTCGTCGTTCTTGATCTTGCCCGCGGGCAGCTCCGGGCTGCCGAGAGCGACATCGCTGCCGTCGGCCAGGGTGAAGCGGAACTTGTCCCGGTACAGGTAATAGCCGTCGGCGATTTGCCAGTGGGCCAGGATGGTGTCCGCTTCCTCGATCTCGGTGCGCAGCTGGTAGGCCACATCCGGATCGAGAAACTCCACCTCACCGATGACGCCGCCGATGGACTGGCCGAGCTCCATCAACGCGGCCAGGGGGTTGCGCCTTGCCTCGGCGCTGCTCCGGGGGGCGGCCGGAGAGGAGCGCGGAGTAGACGCGCTGGTTGTCGCCGGTACCTGGATGCGCAGCTCCCGGCTGAACGGCGGACTGCAGTCGCCGCCCAGGACACACCCTTGAGCCACGACGCTGACGTCGATTCCCGATGCCGGGTTGCCGATGAAAGACAGGGGCACGTCCACCACTACGCGGTCGGTGTAGACCTGGATGTCACCGAGAAAAGCATCCGCGATCACTTCAGCCGGCGGCAGGCGCGGGGCGCCGAGGATGACGCCGGGGGTGGAGACGCGGAATCGGAACTTGTTGTGGAACAGGAAGTGGCCCTGGTCGATGTCCCAGGTGAATCGCAGCTTGTCGCCGGCCGCCTCGGCCGACAGCCGATAGGTCTGATCCAACCTGGTGGACTGGGCCTGGGCTTGCGCGGCAATGGCGCCGCAGACGCGCCACGCGGCCGCGCCGGCGCAGTTACGCCAGGGGATCACTCGAAACCCGCCTGCTGGTAGAGCTTGCGGGCCTGCTCCGGGTCCTTGTCCACACCCATGCCTTCCTGGTACATCATGGCGAGGGTCGTCAGGGAGCCCGCCAGGCCCTGATCGGCGGCCCGCCGAAACCATTTGAGAGCCTCGGATTCATCCTTGTCCACGCACTCCCCGTAAAGGTACATCACGCCCAGGCCGTGCAGGGCGAGGCCGTGATCCTGGTGGGCGCTGGCTTGCATCCAGTGCAGGGCCTGGGTGTCGTTGGCCACCCGCCCGAGGCCGTTCTGGCACATGATGGCCAGGCGGAATTGGGCGTTGGCGTCGCCGTCCTCGGCCAGGGGTGTCAGCAACTGCAGGGCGCGGCGGAACTCCTTGGCCTCGAAGGCTGCGATTCCGCTGGCCAGGTCCATGTCGGGTTCGGACACCGGGCGCCTCCAAGGGTTGCCGGGATAACGGATAGAGCGAGCTGCGACACCAGCGCGTCCCCGGGCCAGGGCACGCGGACGCACATCCCAGGATGTTAGCGATTGCTCCGGCAGGCTCGCCATATGCCTAAAGTGATGGGCCGTCGCCGTCAGCGCTCGGTGGGCAGGCCGGCTTTGCGCCACGCGTTCATATGGCCGCCGAGCACGCGCAGCTCCTGGAATCCCTGGGACTTGAGCCAGCGCCCGCCGTAGGAAGCGCGCGCACCGGTTTCGCAGTACAGCACCACCTCCCGGTCCCGGAATGCGTCCAGCTCGGCGAAACGCCGCTGGAAGTCCTGCAGCGGGATGTTGATGGCGCCGGGAATATGCCCGGAGCGGTACTCAGCGGGGGTACGGATGTCGATGAGCGGCGGCGACTGCTTACCGTTCAACCGGTCGACCAGCTGCGCCCGGTCGATCACCGGATTCAGGTGTACCGCCAGAAGCGGCAGCGGCGCCAGTGTCAAACAGGTGGCCAGCAACATGGCGAGCCTGCACGGCACATCTTTCATGTTCTCGCGTCCGATCCCCATTGTTGATTTCCGTGCTCCGCAGCCGTTCGATGGCAGCTGTTGGACCGGGTGGTGGGTGGCATGGTTCAACCGCGTAGTTCAACCCTGGCGCGCCCGAGCATCGCCCCGGGGCAAGCTCACGGGAGCTTCAGCGTCACCCTCTGGCCCACCAGCAGGCCGCCACCCGCCGGTCGCGGCACCAGCACCTCCACCAGGTAACGGGGCCCGTCGCGCGAGTCCGCCAGGGGCTCGGCAGCGATGACCGCAATCTTGCCGGTGAGCGTCAGGCCGCCGGTGAGCACTGCCAGCTCCTGGCCCGTGCGAAGCCCTGCAAGGCTTTGTGCGTCCAGCGCCGCCCTGGCGATAAGATTCTCATGGCCGGCGAGCACCATCAGGGTGCGGCTCTCACAACGTGAAACGATGGCTTGCCCTGTATCGACACTGCGCGCCACGATGATCCCGGCGAAGGGTGCGCGCAGGGTGCTACGTTCCAGGCCCAGGGCGGCGCGGGCAACGCGAGCATCGGCGTGGGCACGGTCGGCTTCCAGCTTGGCCACCGCCATCCGGCTGAGTTCCAGATCGTGCTCGGAGAGCAGCGTGCGATCGTACAGATCCTCGGCGCGCACGAACTCCTCCCGAGCCTCTTCCAGTGCCGGCAGCACACCCGCCAGGTGCGCCGTGGCGCCCGCCAGGCGTACCTCGAAATCTCTGGCATCCAGTCTGACCAGCGCCTCGCCGGCGAGAACGTGTTGGCCTCTGCCGGCGGTGACTTCCTGCACCACCCCGGAAACCAGCATGCCGAGCTCCACCCGCCGGGCCCAGTGCAAGGTGGCGTCGACCTCCTGGGCGGCTGCCGCGGGCTGGATCGATGCAGCGACCGATAGTGTCATGGCCATTACCATCGTCGAGACCAAGGTCAACGCGAAGTGCTTCATCATGGTTCCCCCGTCACGGTTCGGTGCCGAGAATGCTGGCCGACATTTCCGCCGCCGGCGTCCCGGTGAGCAGCCCGATACGCGCCCAGGTTCTGGCGATGGCGAACTCCGTCTGCACGCTGCCCAGACGCGCCTCGGAGGTCTTGACCATGGCGTCGCCCAGATCGGCATTCACTTGCTGCTCGTAGAGCGCCCGATTGAGATCCAGATACAGATCCCGGTAGTCCGCGTAGTCGCTGGCCTGCTGGCGCGCGGCGTAAAGGGTCTCCAATTCGAGCCAGGCGTCCAGCACCGCCTGGCGTACATCCAGCTGGAGCTTGTCGAGCCGCCCCTGGAGGCGCGCCAACTCCGCCTGGTGCCCGGCCACCGCGGCCTGCAACACGCGCACCCTGGAGATCATTCCGTCACTTTCCTCGGGCTCGACCTTTGGCGCCGAGTCCAGCGCCTCGCGGGTGGCCTCGAGTCGCCGGCGCGCCGCCTGCATGCGCAAGCGCAGCGCCTGCAGGCGGGTATTGTCCTTCAGAGCGCGGGCCTGGAGTTCCTCGAAATCCGGCCGCTGGTCGTGGTTGCCCGGCAGGCGCGGCGGCAGCAGCGTCGCGGCCAGCTCCCCGGGGCGATTGAGAGCCAGGGCGAGGCGCGATCGGCTGGCCCGTTGCGCGGCTTCGGCGGCGTAGCGTTGGTGGCGCGCCGCCTGGTAGCGGCTGTTGCGTTCCGCCAGCGCGATGTCGGAGACTTGCCCCAGGGTGTGGCGTTCGCGGGCCCTGTTCATGCGCACATAGGTCATAGCCATGGCCTCGTTCTCCAGGGTAAATGTCACATCCGCCAGCAGCACCCCCAGATAGCAACGCAGAATCTTGGTTCGCCGGTGCTGGCGTGCATGGGCGAGCAACATTTCGTCGGCGTCGTCGTCGGCGTCGAAACGCATGGCTACGCCGGTGAGCGCCGCCAGCGCCAGTTGCTCGGCGCGCCGGGCAGCATTGTCGGCTTCCACGGCCGCCACGTCGGGATGCGCGGCATCGGCCACAGACAGGGCCGCCGGTAGGGTCAGGGGCTCGGGCAGCGGGGTGGCGGGCTCGCCGGCGCCGGCCCAGGAGGCCAGCAGCAGCGACAGAATCAGGGCCGGCCCTCGGGGCTTGCACTCGGGCACGGGCGGCCTCATTGGGTTTGCTGGGACGCTTTCCGTTCGGCTTGCTTGGCCCGTTTGAAACGCGTGAACTTGGTGCTCTGGTAGTGATTGTCTGCCACGAATTCACCAAGCCACAGGAATTCGTCGGCATCCCGCGTGACGCCGGTGTAGCGAACGACCGCGGCACCCTCCAGGTCGTAGAACATGAACACCGGTGTCGCCCTGATGTGGTTCACCCGGAAGGCGAAGTCCTTGGCCGTCATGGTGGCTCCCTGGAAGTCGGTTACCTCCGTTTCACCCTCGATATCGACGGCGAAAATCAGAAAGCGCTCCCGGTACCAATCTTGCACTTCCGGGCGATTGAGCACGGTCTCCCTCATGCGGTGGCAGAACGGGCACTCGGTCAACTCGAAGAAGACGAGGATGCCGCGTTTTCCCTGCTCCCGGGCGAGGGCCAGCTCCTCGTCGAAGTTCCCGAATGTGTCTTGAAAGAAGTACTCGTCAGGGTCCCTTGGTGCTTCGAAGGCCTGTGCCGCGAACCCATAGAGCAACAACGACACCACGACCAGTATCGCCCACCCTCGGGAACGTCCTGCTTCCCTGCTGCTCATGCTCCGTCGCCTCGTTTCACTCGGCTTCACCCAACGGTGTCCTCTAGGTTATCGTGGATCCATGATCCCGATCAGCGCCGCAGGAGATACCAGCACCCGGCCCGGGACCCGGGCGGCCCTGGGGGTGGCCGCTTTGTGCCTGGGGCTCGCGCTACCATGGGCGATACCGGCCCAGGACCTGGAGCGCGAACGCAGGCTCGCCAGCCAGATCGTCGATTCCATTATGGATGGCGAAGCGGTGACATTGCACGCCGGGGATGTGTCCGGGGGTAGGGAGTTCCTCGCTATTTACACCCCCTCCGAGGAGATGCCGGCCCGGGGCGCCGCCATCATTCTGCACGGCCGTGGCTTTCATCCGGACTGGCCGGAGGTGGTCAACCCGCTGCGCACGGTGCTCCCGGAGTACGGCTGGCACACGCTGTCTCTGCAGATGCCGGTGCTGGAGAAGGACGCCACCTATTACGATTACGTGCCTATCTTTCCCGCCGCCTTCCCCCGCATTGTGGCCGGCATCGCGTTTCTGCGTGATCAGGGCATCTCGCGGATCGTGATCATCGCCCACAGTTGCAGCGTGCACATGACCATGGCCTACATCGAGACCTTCGGCGACGCCGCCATCGACGGCTTCGTGGGTATCGGCATGGGTGCCACGGATTTCGGCCAACCCATGAAAAAGCCGTTCCCCCTGGAGCGCATGACAGTTCCGGTGCTGGATGTTTTCGGCAGCGAGGACTTTCCGGCGGTGGGGCGCGGGGCGCCCGGGCGCGCCGCCGCGGCGGCTGCCGCCGGCAACGCGCTTTCCAGTCAGGTGATGGTCGAAGGGGCGGATCATTATTTCGGGGAGAAGGACGACGAGCTGATCGCGGTGGTGTCGGCCTGGCTCGAATCACTGAGCCGCTGATCGCACTCCAGGGTCAACGCCAGAGATCCACGTCGATGCCTTTCTCGCGGAGCGCTTCGCCGCGCGCGGATATGTAACGCTGGAAGCTGGGCTCGTCCCGGTACGCTTCGCTCAGCACGTAGTCCATCACCGATTGCGTGTGGAAGATCCGGAAGTAGGAATCCGAGCGGATGATCTCTTCACCCTGGGGGTTGAAGTACACGATAGTCGGCGCATAGGTGATGTTCAGCTCCCTGGCCCAGTCCGCGGCCGTGGTGCGCTTGTTCCCAGGCGTGATCACCGGCGTGTCGGACCACATGTCGAGCTGCACGCTGTCGAACTGCTCGATGAGCGCGCGCGTTGACGGGTCGGCGAGGGTTTTCTGGTGCAGCGTGTCGCAGTTGGGACACTGACCCTGCTCGAAGAACACCGCCAGCGGTAGCGATTGCGACGTGGCGTCGCGGGTAAGCACGAACGGCGGGTGGCTGAAGAAGCTTTCCCCATTCAACTCGTCGTTGGCCGGTTTCGGCACCGTCGCCGCGTAGTAGTCGCGATAGCTCGACTGCTGCTCTTTGCGTCCCGCCACGTAGTCCAGGGCGACCCGGAAGTTTTGCGGCGGGTAGTAGCCGTCGATGCGCAATACCAAGCGGCCCTGTTCGTCCAGGAAAAACAACGTGGGTGTGTACTGCACGCCGAGGGCGGCGGCGAAGCTCTTTTCGGTGAGCGTCTCGCCGTCTATCGTCGCCACTTCGCGATCGCCCCACAGGTTCAGCGCGATGACATCGAAGTGCTTGCGCATGGTCTCTTCGATGTCTTTCTGGGCGAGATTGCGCTCCACCAGCAGGTTGCAATAGGGGCAGCCCGCCTGGTGGAAGAACAGCATCACCCGGCGGCCGGCCTCGCCGGCCTCCTGCACGTCTTCCTCGAGCTCGAGGAAACTCTCCTTGAACCAATCCGGATAGACGGTTTCTTTGGCACCGGAGAACGTGCCCTGCTTTTCGGCGGCCAGGCCCGGCTGGCTCAGCGACAGGCCCAAGGCCATGGCCAGGGAAATCAGCCAGCGTCCCACCCCGGTAGTTTGGAGTTTCAGGTCCATGCCACTACCCTCACCGATGTTGGCAGCAGTCGCATTCAGGGGTCGCAATATAACCCATCGGACTATGGAACGTCGCCAGGGCCAAGGGCCGCCCAGTGTGACTTTGTCACCGACTTATGGACCCGTTGGCGCTTAATCTCATCATTGTTGAAACTGTTTATCAGACAGGGAGTAAGGCTCATGAAACGAAACATAGGAAAGTCGGACAAGGTGGTGCGGTTGGTGGTCGGTGCTGCGGTCATCGCTGCCGGAGTGTATTTCCAGAGCTGGTGGGGCGTCATCGGTGTGATGCCGATCCTGACGGCGCTCATGGGTCGGTGCCCGCCCTATGCGCTGCTGGGGATCAATACCTGCCAGACCAAGCCCGCAGGTCAGGCCTGAGCACCGATCTCGATGGTGCGCAACCCGGTGTAAGATATGGAGCATCGCGTCGGGCGGTGGTCGTCGACTTCCCTGGCGCGATTGGCCGGTGCCCGCGGGGTTCCAAAAACAGGGGGAATTGGAGATGGCACGTGTACGCGACATCGAGATCCACGAGGTGCCGGAGGATGTCCAGCCCGTATACGAACGCTTCGCTCGCGAGTACGGCCCCTTCTTGAACCAGGTGAAGGTGTTTGCCCACCGCCCGGTGGTCTTGAAGCATATCCAGGGATTGCTGCTGGATCTCAAGGACGAGGGCGTCCTGCCGAAGCGCTATCTGGAGATCGTGCTGGTGGTGGTCTCAAAGCTCAACGAGTGCACTTACTGCGTCTCCCATCACGCGCCGCGGCTTGTGGAGCAGGGGCTTGCGGCGGAAACCGTCGAGCACATCCTGGAATCCGACTGCCCCGGCCTCGACGAGGTGGATCGCCTGGTGCGCGACTATGCGGTGCAGGTGACGGAAAAGCCCCAGTACATGCGCGATGCAATCTTCGCGGACCTGCGCCAACATTTCAGCGACGAGCAGATCGTCGAGCTCACGGTACGCACGGCGCTCTGCGGGTTTTTCAACCGCGTCAACGACGCTCTGCAGATCGGCATCGAAGACGGTGTGATCGAGGACATGCTGTCCCACGGCGTTACCAGGGACACGCTGCCGGAGGCACCGGAAGCGGTGGGATAGGTGAAACCACAGAGGGGGCGGACGGACCACCGTCCGCAACCCCGTTAGCCTGATTTTCAGTGCAACGTCGCTTAGAATCTGACCCACCATGGGCCCGCGGATTGGATTGGTACACGCGCTGCATGCCTCGATTGCCCCCATCGAGGCGACCTTCGCGCGTATGTGGCCCGAGGCCGAGACCGTCAGTCTTTACGATGAATCCTTGTACGTGGACTTCAACAAGGCCGGCGGTATCAATCGGCAGATCGAAGAACGTATCGAGGCGTTGCTGCGCTTCAGCGCACAATCCGGGGCCCAGGCGATCCTGTTCACCGGCTCGCTGTTCGGCGAGTCCGTGGAGGCAGCGCGGGCACGGCTCGATATTCCGGTGCTGACCGCCTATGAATCCATGATCGAGGAAGCCTTCGCCGGACCCCGGGGCCCCAGGCTCGGTTTGCTGGCGACGGCGGAGGGAACCCTGGACAGGATGCAGTCCGACATCGCCCGTTACGCGTCCGCCGGCTCCTATGAGTACGCCTTGGAGGTGAATCGCGTGGCCGGTGCCATCGATGCGTTGTTGTGGGGCGACAGGGCCGAGCACGACGAGCTTGTGCTCACGGCCGCGGCCGAGCTCGCCCAATGCGACATACTGATGCTTGCGCAGTTCTCCATGGCGCCGGTGGCCGATCGAATCCGCGAGCAGCTCGGTAAACGTGTGTTGACGAGCCCCGGCACGGCCGTGGAAAAGCTCATGGGTATCTTCTCGCAATAACGATGCGCACCCGGCGCAGGCGCGTGCATCGAAACGGCACGGGAACCGCGCCCGTCTACTGCTGTCAATTTCACACCACCCCACGATCCCCGGAGGTGCGATGATGAACCGGACAAGACCTGCTGTTGCTGTGGTGTGTGCGTTCGTGTGTGCATTCGTCCTCGGCCTGCCGGCATTGGTTCCAGCCCAGACACTCGGGCAGTGGGCTTCGGGCACGCCGATGCCGAGCGCGCGATCCGAAGTTGCCGTCGCCACCATCGCCGACAAGGTGTATGTGGTGGGTGGATTCGGCGGTGGGCGGGAGCTCGAGATCTACACGCCGGGCAACGACCGTTGGCATCGCGGGATGCCGCTGCCGCGCGCCATTCACCATGCGGCCGCAGTGCCCGTGGCCGGCAAGCTTTACGTCTTGGGGGGCTACGCGAACGGCTGGCAGCCGATCAGCTCGGTGTACGTCTACGATCCCAACACGGATCGCTGGAGCAGTGCGGCGCCTATGGGCGTCGCCCGGGGCGCACTGGCGGCGGCGGCCATCCATGGCAAGATCCACGTCGTCGGCGGGGTTGGCCGTGATCGCCGTAACAGTGCTGCCCATGAGGTATACGATCCGGAAAACGATCGCTGGCAGGACCTGGCTCCGCTACCCACCGCCAGAGACCATCTGGCGGCGGTGGCGGTGGACGGACAACTGTATGCAATCGGCGGCCGTGTCGATGGAAGCTACGGGCGAAACCTCGCTGTCAACGAGGTCTACGATCCCGGCACTGACCGCTGGCTGCGGCGCGCTCCCATGCCGACGGCGCGCAGCGGCATCGCTGCCGCGGTACTGAGCGGGCAAGTTCTGATTTTCGGCGGCGAGGCGCCGTCGGGAACCTTCGATGCGGTGGAATATTACGATCCGCGCCGCAACACCTGGGCGCTGGCAACGCCGATGCCCACCGCCAGACACGGCCTCGGGTCGGTGACCGTGGACGGGCGCGTCTACGTCATCGCCGGTGGCACGCGGCCCGGCGGTTCCGCGTCCGCGCACAATGAGATCTTCAGCCGTTCGCCGTGAGCGTGGCTGCGAAGTGCGTGGTCGCACAGGAAACCGGCTGCTTCAGAACCGTCCGTCGTAAGCGTGTGTACCGCAGGCGATGAGTGTCGCCTTGTTCCTTTCCATGGCCTGGCGCAGCTCGCTCTCGAGGACTTCGCGGTTGTCGGCCCACACGCCATGCAGGTCGAAGGCTCGCGCCACGGCCGGAAAGTCCGAGGCGCCGAAGTCGACGCCGGAATTCGCATAACCCATGGCGCGTTGCTTCAGCTCGATGAGTGCCAGGGACTCGTCGACGAATACCACGACGATTAAAGGCAGACCCAAGTCCCGCAGGGTCGCGAGCTCGCCCAGCACCATCTCCAGCCCGGCGTCGCCCACGAATGCAACGGTGGTGCGGCCCGGTTGCGCCAGCTTGTAGCCCATGGCCAGGGGCAGGGCGCAACCCATGGTGCACAGACCCGTGGACTGCAGCAGCGTGCGCGGCGCATAGCACTGCCACATCTGGCTCAGCAGGATGCGGTGGGCGCCGGTATCCACCGTCGCCAGCGTATCCCTGGGCAATACGCGACGCGCTACTTCGATGACCGCGCCGGGGCCCCAGTCTTTCTCGGCGGCAAAGGTCTCCTGCAGTGCGGCCCGGGTCGCCGCCGGCTCACGGTTGGGCCAGGTTTCAACTTTGCGGTCATGGTCGTCCAGGGCCGCCAAGCCTGCGCCCACGTCGCCGACGAAGCTCACGCCGGCCTGGTGCATGTAGTGGGTGTTGGCGACGGAACAGAGCTCGATGACCCGGGTACCCGCCGGCCACGGATCCCGCCAACCGGCGCGCATCTCGATTGGGTCGTAACCGGCCAGCAGAACCAGATCGCTCTGCCCGATGAGTTCCAACAACAACGCGTCGGCCTTCGGTGACAGACCCGCCGCGCCGAGGCTCAACCGGTGATCTTCCGGCAATACGCCCTTGGCCTTGTAAGTGGTGAGGAGGGGAATGCCGTGGCGTTGGACGAAGTCCGCCACCGCCGCCTCCGCGCCGTGGTCGAGCACGTCCACCCCGGCGATCATCAGCGGGCGCCGGGATTCGCCCAGCCAATCCCTGGCGCGATCCCGATCGGCGCCCGCCGGCGGGCCACCGCGGGTGGGGCGCACCCGGCGGGTGGCGGCGCTGTCCGGTTGCTCGGCGGTGGCCACGTTGATGGGCACGTCCACCAGCACCGGTCCGGGTGGGCCGTCCGTGGCAATGGCAATCGCCTTGTCGATGACCACGTCCACGGCACCGTCCACGGCCGTGAACGTCGCTTTGGTAACCGAGGAGAGCAGCTCGCGGTGGTCGAAGATCTGATGGGTGAAGGTGAGCGCGTCGCCGGCGTCGACGCAACCGGTGAGGAATATCAACGGCACCCGGTCCTGGTAAGCATTAGCCACCACGTTGATGGCATTGGCCACGCCCGGACCCAGGGTCGCCACCAGAATTCCGGGAGCGCCGTTGGCGTGAAAGGTGCCTTCGGCCATGAAGCCCGCGGCGTTCTCGTGCTTGGTGAGGCCGAACGAGATGCCGTTGTCGGTGAGGCCTTTCACCAGCCGCAGCACCTCGCCCCCGGGGATGCCGAAAGCGTGCCGGCAGCCGGCTTGGTGAAGCCGTCTCGCGATGACGTCCGCGCTGCTAGCCATGAGCAGCCTTTTTCTTGTCGTCCTCTAGCGCCTGTACATAGCCGTCACGGGTCTGGGGCAGTCTGCGCCCGAGGATCTTCGATGCGACCACGGTGCGCAGGATCTGCGCGGTGCCGCCGCCGATGGTGAACATGCGTGCATCCCTGACCATGCGCTCCAGGGGCAGGTTGCGCGAGTAACCGGCGGCGCCGAACACCTGCAGCGCGTCGTTGGTGACGCGGATGGCGGCATCGGCGGTGAAGATCTTGGCGCGCGCCGCCTCGGCCATATCGGGGAAGTCGCCGCTGCCGCCGACGGCGGCTTGGTGGATCAGGGCGCGGGCGGCTTCGAGCTGAATATTCATGTCCACCAGCATCCACTGCAGGCCCTGGAATTCGCAGATGGGCCGGCCGAACTGCTCGCGTTGCTGGCTGTAATCCAGTGCCAGATCATAAGCGCCTTGTGCGATCCCCAGTGCCACGGTGGCGGCGCCGACTCGCTGGGCGTTATAGGCGTTCATGAGCCCGGCGAAGCCGCGCGCCAGGCCCTGGGGTGGTTGCAGGAGTCTGTCCGCCGGCAGCTCCAGATCCTGGAACAGGATCTCGGTCTCGGGTATGCCGCGCAAACCCATGGCCGGCTCGCGGGTGCCGATGACCAGGCCATCGGATTCACCGCGCACGGCGATGAAGCCGCCGATGCCCTGCTCGACGTCGTTCTCGAATACCCGCGCGAAGATCAAATGCAGCTTCGATACGCCGCCGCCGGTGATCCAATGCTTGCGGCCATTGAGCACGTAGCCGTCGCCCTTGCGATCGGCGCGGGTCATCATCTGGCTGGCGGCGCTGCCGGCCTCCGGCTCGGTGATGCAGATGGCGGGTTTGTCCCCTGCCAGCACCAGCTCCGCGGCGAGCCGTTTCTGCGCCTCGGAGCCGTACTTCATGATGGCGCCGATGGCGCCCATGTTGCCCTCGACCACGATACGCCCGGTCACGCCGCAGGCCTTGGCCATTTCCTCCACCACCAGGGCGGCGTCCAGATAGCTGAGTCCCAGTCCGCCGTACTCTTCGGGAATGGTCATGCCCATGTAGCCGGCCTTGGTCAGGGTCTCGACGTTGTCCCAGGGATACTCTTCGCTGCGGTCCACTTCCGCCGCCCGGGGCGCGATCTTTTTCGTCGCCAGGGCGCGGGCATGCTCGCGCAGCTCCAGCTGTTGTTCAGTTAAATTGCTCATGGTTCTACTCGTGTCGTGCTTGTCGTCGATTGAAAAGTCGAAGCGCTAGATGATCGCATCCTCACGCAGCCTGGTCAGTTCCTCGCCTTCGATCCCCAGCAGTTCATCCAGGACCTCGTCGGTGTGCTCGCCCAGGGTCGGCGGTCCCCGCCGGTAACTCACGGGTGTCTCGGAGAGCTTCAGTGGATTACCGATGAGTTGCACCTGGCCGTCGGCGGCCAGGGCGTGGGGCAACGACACCACCATATTCCTGTGCCGCACTTGCGGGTCGGCGAACACCTGCTCGAGATCGTTCACCGGGCCGCAGGGGACATTGACTTTCTCCAGGCCCGCGAGCCAGTGGCAGGTTGGATGCTTGGCTGTCAGCTTCCTGAGGTCGGCACGAGCTTATCGCGATTGCGCACCCGCGCGTCGTTGCTTGCGTAGTCGGCATCATCGGCGATGCCGGGTGCGCCGGCGAAGGCGCAGAAGCGCTGAAACTGCGCGTCGTTACCCACCGCCAGGGCGATGTGGCCGTCGGCGGTGGGGAACACGTCGTAAGGGACGATGTTCGGATGGCCGTTACCGAGCCGTTCCGGCGCTTGCCCGGACGTGAGGTAGTGGGTGCCGGCGTTGATGAGCCACGCGACCTGGGAGTCCAGCAGGGCCAGATCGATGTGCTGCCCCTTGCCGCTGCTGTCCCGGTGGCGCAACGCCGCCAGGATCGCCGTGGAGGCATACATGCCGCACATGACGTCGGCGATGCCCAGGCCCACCTTGCACGGGTCGCCATGGGGCTCGCCGGTAATGCTCATGATGCCGCCCATGGCCTGAATGAGGAAGTCGTAACCGGAACGATGGGCGTAGGGGCCGTCCTGGCCGAAGCCGGTGATGGAGCAATAGATCAAATGGGGGTGGCGCTCTTTGAGGTCGTCGTAACCCAGGCCGTAGCGGGCCAGCCCACCGGTGCGGAAGTTCTCCACCAGCACATCGCACTTGGCCGCCAGCCGTTCCACCAGGGCGCGCCCCCGGGGTTGTGACATGTCCACGCTCAGGGAGCGCTTATTGCGGTTGGCGCAAAGATAGTAAGCGCTCTCGGTGGTGTCGCCGCCATCGGCGTCGCGCACGTAGGGCGGGCCCCACTTGCGGGTGTCGTCGCCGGCTCCCGGCCGTTCCACCTTGATGATGTCGGCGCCCAGATCCCCAAGCAGCTGGGTGCAGGTGGGGCCCGCCAGAATGCGGCTCAGATCCAGGACCCGGATACCCTCCAGGGGGCCGTGGCTCGCGGTCATGTGTTCCTCAGGATGGTTGTTTCGGCTTCCGGCGCCGCCTTTGGACGCCCGTTGAAACGTCATGATACGGTCGCCATTACCAAAACAAAAATGAAATCTTCACGAAAAGATCATGAGGATTTACAATGATATTTTCCCTCGACGGACAAGCGAATCCGGTGGAATTGCGGCATCTGAGAACCCTGGTGGCCATCGCCGACTACGGCGGCTTCGGCGCCGCCGGGGCGGCCATCGGCCTGACCCAGTCGGCCGTGAGCCTGCATGTGAAAGCCTGGAAGAGGGTTTGGGCGCGATACTGTTCGACCGCAGCAGGCGTCCGCCGCTGCTGAACGCCCGGGGCGCCGATCTGGTGGAGCGGGCCCGGGAAATAGTGCGCCTGTGCGCCGATCTCGAGCACTCCCTGAGCGGCGCCCACATCGCCGGGGTGCTGGAGCTGGGCGCCATCCCCACGGTGCTCACCGGCACCTTGCCGGCGGCGCTGGCATCCATGGGCGCGGCCCATCCCGATTTGCTGGTGCGGCTCGCCAGCGGCCTTTCCGCAGAGCTCGCCCGGCGCGTCTACAAGGGCGAGCTGGATGCCGGCATCGTCACCGAGCCCGTGGAGCTGGCCGCGGGATTGCGCTGGCACCCCATCGCCGCCGAGCCGCTGGTGGTCATCGCCCCGGAGGACGCGGCTGAGGACAGCGACCACGCGTTGCTGGAGTCACGGCCCTTCATTCGTTTCAAACGTTTTGCCTGGGCCGGCCAGCTCATCGACGCACGCCTGCGGGATCGCGGCATCAAGGTGCGCACCAGCATGGAGGTGGATTCCCTGGAGGCCATCTCGCTCATGGTGGCCCATGGGCTCGGCGTGTCGGTGGTGCCGTTGCGCAACATTCCGCAACCCTTCCCGCCCCATGTGAAAGTCGTCGACTTCGGGCGCCCGCCGGTGCAGCGGGTCGTCGGCATCATCGAGCGCACCAGCAACCCCAAGGCACACTTCGTGCGCGCGTTGCACGGTATGTTGCTGGGGCAGTCCGTCAGCGGGAAGACGTAGCAAGCATCGCCCGGCGTTGCGCGAAACTGCGTGGGGTGTAATGTGTGCGGCCGGCTCTCTCGCAGCATCGAAAGTAACTCCATGAATCGTCCAGAAATTCTCAAGTTCCTCGGCATCGAGGCGAACCGTGTCAGCCACACGGAAAAGCTCATATCGGCGGCGGGCGGATTCGTCGGCATCCTGGTAACCGTCGTCCTATGCACCTCTACTCTGGGAATCCATGGGGCGATCTTGATCATCCCCTCCATGGGGGCCTCGGCGGTATTACTGTTCGCGGTGCCGCACAGCGCTTTGGCGCAGCCCTGGAGCCTGGTGGGTGGCCACCTGCTATCGGCTTTCATCGGTGTCAGCTGCGCGCTGCTGATTCCGCCACCGGCCCTGGCCGCCGCCGCCGCCGTCGGCCTCGCCATAGGGGCCATGTACTACGCGCGCTGTATTCATCCACCGGGCGGCGCCACCGCCCTGGTGGCCGCCATCGGCGGTCCCGGGGTCAGCGCCCTGGGTTATCAATTCCTGCTGACGCCGGTGCTCATCAATGTCCTCGCCATTGCGCTGGTGGCGGTGCTGTTCAATGCATTATTTCCATGGCGTCGATATCCTGCCTGTTGGTCGCAAGAGGTTGATCGGCCGGCGCCGGCCAGGGACGACGGCTACCAACCCATCGAGCACGCCGATCTCGTCTACGCGCTCAGTCAGATCGACTCGTTCATCGACGTCTCCGAGGAGGATCTTCTGAGAATCTACGATCTGGCCACCGGTAGTCACACCCATGCTGCGTTGCAGGCCGCAGAGGCTCGCGACGACACCGCCCGTTGACGGGGGCTGCGCGAACCGAAGAGAATCGTTTCCGCTGGCTCAGGTGCCGTGATAGTAGGACAGAGTTTCCAGCTCCTTAATCGTCATGTCCTGCTCCTTGACGATCACCTTGACCAGGTCGCGGAGCGAAATCATGGCCACCAGGGTGTCGCCCTCCAGCACCGGCAGATGCCTGATGTGGTGCTCGTTCATGATCGCCATGCATTCATCCATGGGCTGCTGGGGCCGCGCATAGATGACTTCGAAGGTCATGATCTCCCGGACTTGCGTTTCCTTCGCCGACTTGCCGCCGCGCACGATATTCCGGGCACAGTCGCGCTCGGAAAGCATGCCCACCAGGCGTCCGTCCACCACCACGGTCAGCGCGCCCACGTCCTGGAGCACCATCAGCTTGACCGCCTCGTAAATGGATGCGTCGGGGCCGATGGACCAGATGTCGGTTCCCTTGTCGTCGAGCAGCTTTCGTATGGTATCCATGGTGCCTCCGAATTTCCGCCTGGGAATTTCCGTACGTGTGGCGAGAATATCGGTCAGGGTCGGTGCGGATCAAACGCCTTCAACGGGATGTCTGTCCCTGAGTGGAGAATCAGTATGCGCGGCCCCGCCAGGGAATCAGTGACGGCACCCGCCGGCGGTAGTCCCGGTAGCTTGCACCGTAGAGCGCCAGCAGGCGGTTTTCCTCCAGCCGGGCGCCGATTGCCAGGTATGCGCTTGCCCAGACGGCCGTCGCCAGCTGAAATTCGTTGTCCACGCCGCCCCACAGATAGAGATAGGCGCCGGCGTACAGGGGGTGGCGAACATAGCGGTGCATGCCGGTGACATGCAGTTCTTCGTGCTCGGATGCCCCGCGTCCGCGAGCCACGGCAAGCAATTGGCTCAGGCCTGAGAATCGGCCCAGATCGTACTGCAGCAACCCGGCAACGATGACAGCCAAGCCGGCCCATCTCACGCCG
>PVMK01117453.1_pt1 | contig 33111 bp, 32 predicted proteins | sample 1853481 | NCBI WGS metagenome assembly PVMK01 (sample SAMN08533507, study PRJNA380276) | Marine sediment metagenome, whole genome shotgun sequencing project.
TTTAATCATTAGTCTCGGGGAAAATACTACTGGAATTTATCACTTAAAAACTTGCAGCAGGAGTACAAAAACATTTATTTTACCTATAGATAATATAACCCTTTAATCTGGGGTTTTATTATTTTAGTCGGCATCAAGGTCTGAGCCGCCACCCTTAGTAACCTCTCTCAGATTCTCGTACTCAACAAGCTCAGGTTTCTGATAATCTTTCTTTTCTTCTTTTTTCATTTTATGCTCCTTGTATCAGTCAATAATTAAACCAGATTTTATAATTAACTATCCCTAATATATCATAATTATTTATATATACTAAATTATATATTATTTGATTTGTTAAAATGGCTGGATAGAGAGAGGTTTCGAATCATAAATATTTTATTAATAAATATATTAATATAAATATTGATATAAGTATTATGGTGCGAGAGGGGGGATTTGAACCCCCACAGGTGTTACCCCACTAGATCCTAAGTCTAGCGCGTCTGCCAATTCCGCCACTCTCGCAAAAAAATGGTGAGCCGTACAGGGATCGAACCTGTGACACCCTGATTAAGAGTCAGGTGCTCTACCAGCTGAGCTAACGGCCCACAAAAAAATATTTTAGAAACGCGGATCAACCATGTTTCCGCCCACTGGATTACCTTATTCAACTACTAATTGTGTTTAACTGGCACGCCTGGAGGGATTCGAACCCCCGACCTGCGGATTCGAAGTCCGACGCTCTATCCAGCTGAGCTACAGGCGCGCGTTTTAAAAATTGGGGTGAGAAACGGGGATCGAACCCGCGACATCAGGAATCACAATCCTGCGCTCTACCAACTGAGCTATTCCCACCACAAGACTCATCAAATATCCAGGCATTATCAATTTAATAACCTTATCATGCTGGAAATCAAACGTCCAACTTGCATAGATAAGAGAAAGTTATTGGCACGCCAGGAGGGATTCGAACCCCCGACCTACGGATTAGAAGTCCGTTGCTCTATCCAGCTGAGCTACTGGCGCAAAATATAAAGTAATTATTTCAATCAAACTTACTGGCTTACCTGTACTTCACGTTTAAACCAGATTAATACTTTAGTGAAATTTCAAATAGAAGTCAAGTTTTGATTCCTATTTTAAAAGGAATGTTTTCCAATCCCTTATGCTATAATATTTATTAAATATTTTTATTTATATGGAGTGATCATGGAAGAATTAACTGCAATAGTACTTGGTTTTTTTGGTATAACTGCTGCTTCTATTTACGGAGTTTTACTCATGATATGGGTCTTCTTTTTAATGATATCTATAATAATGGGTATGGCCCTATTCATATTCTGGATTATCGCTCTTATTGATTGCATTAAAAGAGATAATAAGGATTTTACTATCGGAGGAGAACATGCCAAACTGGTCTGGATCCTTATCCTGGTTCTTGTAAGAAGCATTACCCCTATAATCTATTATCTGCTTATAATGCAGAAGAAACAGAAGTCGAAGAAAAAAATATCACGGAAAAAGAAGAAATGATCTTGTGATTTATGTCTACTCTTTGACTCAATACTTATCAGATAAAGAAATGGAGCGGGAAACGGGACTCGAACCCGCGACCCTCAGCTTGGAAGGCTGACGCTCTAGCCAACTGAGCTATTCCCGCTCAAAAGAGACCTAGTTGAATATATTCCACCATGTTTATCCGAGAAACTTTATCAAATCTAGCCAGATAAGCTTTCTTATCTGGTCGGGGTGAGAGGATTTGAACCTCCGACCCCCTGCTCCCAAAGCAGGTGCGCTAAACCAAACTGCGCTACACCCCGTATATTCTCTTTAAATAAGCAGTGGATATAATATCATAATTCTATAATTTTACAATAAAATCGTAAAAGTATGCCAATGCAATACCCCTGTGACTGATCCTGTTTTTTTCAGAATTTCCAAGCTGGGCCATCGTCCTATCATATCCTGAAGGTATAAAGATGCAGTCATATCCAAAACCTCTGTTACCCTTTTCTTTAAAACCTATCATACCCTCACAAACACCATCAGTCTTAAAGATCAATCCGTCATCAGGGTCCCAGAGTATCATGCTGCAAATAAACCTGGCAGTTCTTTTTGATTTATCCTTAATATTTTCTAAAGCATTAAGGAGTTTAACCCGGTTTTTTTTATCGGTAGCATCCGGACCTGCGTATCTTGAGGATCTTACCCCTGGCTTTCCATCAATTGCATCCACTATGAGCCCTGAGTCATCAGCAAGGGCCGGTTTGCCCGTATGTTCAGCTATTGATCTTGCCTTTATAATAGCATTATCCAGGAAACTGTCTCCTGTCTCTTCGACATCAGGAAATCCTTCAAAATCTTTATAAGTCAACCATTTGATCCCATTGGCGCTATCCCTGTAAGTTTTTATTTCTTCTATTTTCCCATTGTTTTTTGAAGCTATTACTATCTCCACTTGTTAATCCCCTTATATGGACCAGTACTGTCCTATGGCCTTTTGCTTAAGATCTTTTTCTGAAGTTCTACTATACCTTCTATAGCAGATGAAGCATCAGCGAGCATCTGGTCAAACTGCTCCCTGGAAAAAGGAGCTCCTTCAGCAGTAGATTGCACTTCGATAAGATTACCCTTTGAATTAGCCACTACATTCATATCTACTTCCGCAGTCGAATCTTCAGTAAAACAAAGGTCGGTCATTATTTCTCCATCCACAATACCTACACTAATAGCTGCTACAAAACTTTCAATCGGCATCTCATTTATTATCTCCTTCTCTATCATCCCCTGAAGACTATCAAAAAGAGCAATAAAACTTCCAGTAATTGAAGCTGTCCTGGTTCCTCCGTCTGCTTCTATTACATCACAGTCGATCCATATTGTCCTTTCTCCGATCATGTCAAGGTCCACTGCAGCTCTTAGCGACCTGCCGATAAGCCTCTGTATCTCATGTGTTCTTCCATTTATTCTTCCTGTAGCCTGGGGCCTTATGATCCTGCGGGGTGTTGATCCGGGAATCATATCATATTCAGCAGTTATCCATCCCTTTCCCTTACCCCTCAAGAAAGGAGGGACCTTTTCTTCAATTGTTGCAGTACAGACAATACGTGTATTTCCCATTTCAATAAATACCGATCCATCAGCATGCGAAATATATTTTCTGGTTATTTTGATATCCCTGATCTCATCATTTTTTCTTCCGTCCTGTCTTTCAGACATATTCCTGCCTTTCTGTTTGTACTATTATACCTCAAGCCTTATCTTAATGACTTCTTTGATCTCACTCCCCAGAAACATTCTTCCTGTTTCAAAAAAATTTCCTTCCAGGGCAGTCTCATAAAATATTCTATCAGCTTTATTCTCAGCATCTGTAAACAGGTTTTTTTCTATCAGAAGTCTTTTAACATCTTTTGCTGTTTCCACAGCGGAACTGATAACTTTAAAATCATTATTGCTTACTTCAAGTATTTGATTTTTTATTAAGGGGAAATGGGTACAACCAAGCACAAGAACATCAATACTATGTTTGACCAGGGGTTCAAGATAGCTTTTTATAACTTTATTAAGGTTTTCACCTGAAAGTATCCCTTTTTCAATATATTCTATAAGGACAGGTGCAGCAATTGAAAAAGTTTCTATTTGAGGATCTATTTTACTTATTTCTTTCTCATATGCACTGCTCTCTACCGTACCTTTTGTAGCAATAACACCGACCATTTTATTCTTTGTATTGCTCACAGCAGTCCTGGCACCCGGTTCAATTACACCTACCACAGGGATTTTCAATGTTTGTTTTAATTCCTTTAATGCTGCAACAGACCCGGTATTACAAGCGATCACAAGCATCTTTATGCCTTTTTTCTCAAGAAAATCCGCAGCCTTGAAGACAAAATCCCTTACATCATGGAGGTTTTTTGGGCCATATGGGAATCTTTCCGTGTCTCCAAAATAAATCGTACTTTCATTAGGGACTTCCTTTATTATCTCCCTGAGCACAGTAAGCCCCCCTACTCCTGAATCAAATACGCCTATTGGTCTACTGTCCAAATCTTACTCTTCCTGTTTCACATTTTTATCTGTATTCCCGGATCAAGTCCTGATAAGCATTACTGTTTAACCGGTATGGTTCATATATTGCCAGTGTGGCAGATCATTTGCCTTTCTGGCATAAATAATAGATCCATCCGTCCTGATTTAAAAGAGTAGTATTATTAGTAATAAAACCATTGCGGCAAATCGTACTCATATTTTTATAACCTGCAGACTTGAGCTGCCTGACCTGTTCATCTTTTGTAATATAATAGACTTTAGCTTTGCCATTTAAAGAATTATCATATATATGTCCCCGTTCGGACTTTCTAAGTTTGTTGATATAATCCTTCATGCGGAAGCTTCTGTTTAAAATACTCAAACGCGCTATCTTGTACGCTGACCTGAAACCACGGTTTACATGTTTTTTAAAATTTTTTGCTCCTTCATCAATATCGGGTCTATTGGTCAATACCACTTTCTTCGAAGGTTTTAAACTAAAAAGATCCGGTAATCCATCCCAGTTTAGATTATGAGAGGAAAAACAAAAATGACCACCCGGCCTCAGGACCCTATGGATCTCCTTAAGTGCCGCTATTCTATCTTCATGGCTAAAACTATCTATTCCGTTAAAACTAAATAAGACAAAATCAAAACTATTATCTGATAATTCTTCCATATCCCTTGCATCGCAAGTAATAAAAAAATAATTATCCCCGTATTTTTCAATACAAGCATTAACCATCGCAGGTGCATAGTCAGCACCGGTATAGTCAAGTACAAGAGGTGCAAAATACTTTGTCGTTCTTCCCCCTCCAACACCCATATCCAGCATTTTCAGATTGGAAAGGCTTGAGTCCAGGATCTCCATCACTGCTCTTTCAGCAGGCTCCAGATAATCCCTGGCTGCATAATCTTTCGATAGCATTTCCGTGTTATATAAAGTTTTATGGTCTATTGTCAAATTCGATCACTCCTAAATACAAAAGTCCTAATATTATAACAAAACAGTGCAAAATGATAAAAGATTGTAAAAAAAATAGCAAGGACTAATTATGATATCATTTATCCGGTTAGAGACTTCTTCTTTTCTATGGACAAAATATTTTCTATTATGTAATAAAAAAGATAGTCCGTCTTTTCGATTAATTGAAAATATGGATCCACCATGTTTCTAATATTTTGCACTGCTAAAAACACACCATTAGCTTCATGGTGGAGGCGGCGGGAATCGAACCCGCGTCCGAAGATATTGCCACCAAAACTTCTACAAGCTTAGTCTATAATTTAAATCTCGCCTTTACGTCCCCTATAGACAAGGTCCGTATTAGCCAGTCCGCAAAAGTTTCCCCTGTATAATAGCAGACCCTTCATACAGAGTATCCTGCTAATCGTCGCCCACTGGAAACCGCAGGAAGACTTCCGTAGACGTAACAGCCTAAACTAGGCTGCTAGAGCATATTCGCTATTGTCAGCGTTTATGTTTATGTTTCAGTTATTTACGAGTTCTGATACTCGGCTTGCCATTCAGGCTCAATCTATCCCCGTCGAAACCAGGTCGCCCCCAAAAAGGGTTTGCATTCTTCGAGGCAGACATATATTATACTAGATCCGACTATTTTTCAAAGCCTTTTTCATTTCAAGATCATGTTCCCTGTCGATGATATCCCGGCGTTTATCACCTTTATTCTTACCTTTTGCAAGTGCTATCTCGACTTTTACGACATTCCTTGAAAAATACATCTTAAGCGGTACGAGGGTGAGGCTCTTGTCTGTGAGTTTTCCCTTGAGACGGTCTATCTGTTTGCGGTGCATTAGAAGCTTTCTCGGTCTTCTCGGGTCAAGGTCCTCGATCCTGCTATTGGCATATGGAGAAATATGTATATTGTAGGCATAAAGCTCAGTATTTCTTATTCGGGCAAAGCTATCCTTTAAATTGACCTTATGATCCCTTACAGATTTGACTTCAGTTCCCCAGAGCACAATACCGGCTTCAAAACTGTCGAGGATTGAAAAGTTCCATCTTGCTTTCTTGTTCTGGGCAACAAGCCTGCTTCCATCCGGACCTTGTTTTTTCTTTTTTTTAGGTTTGCTCAATTTATTCTGTCCAATACTATCTTCATTGTCCGTCGATCATCTTTTTTATTTCTTCAATAGCTTTATTCAACTGGAGGTCTTCTGTGTCATCGGCTGTTAATATAATTTCAATATCAGGAAGGACCCCTACACCTTCTATTGAGACTCCGGAAGGCAGGAAATATTTTGCAGTGGTAAACTTAAGTCCTGATCCATCGGATAATTCATGTATCACCTGCACTGTGCCTTTTCCAAAACTTGTCTCTCCTACCAGGGATGCCCTATCATTGTCCCTCAGGGCTCCGGCAACAAGCTCCGAGGCGCTTGCTGAATAACCATTTATAAGGACTACCAGTGGTATTTCAGTGTATTTTCCCTTTTCTGCAAAATACTCATCCACTCTCTCTTCATTATCAGTTCTTCCCCTTACAGTAACAATTGCACCACTGTCCATAAATATGTCACAAACTGCTACTGCATCGTCAAGAGTGCCTCCCAGATTGTTCCTCAGGTCAAATATAATTGATTCTGCTCCCTCGAGAATAAGTCTTTCTATCTCCGATTCCAGGAACTCTGCTCCCCCGTCCTGAAACCCGACATACTGAATATAGGCTATATTGTCTTCTAATATTTCTGCAAAAAGGTTTGGTATATAGAAACGTGCCCTTACCAGAGTGACTTCGAATGTCCTGTCTTCATCAGGACGGTAAAATGTGATGTCGACACTTGTACCTTCTTTACCCTTAATAAGTGTTACTATATTTTCAAGAACCATCTCCGATATATCCTGCCCGTTTACTGCTATTATGTGGTCCCCTTCCTTTATTCCTGCGCTTCCTGCAGGCGTGTCGGGAAGTGGCTTTACTACTATTACCCTGCCTTCATCGTCCTGTGTGACTATTATGCCTATCCCACTCATCGTACCGCTATATGATTCTGTTATTTTTTCATACTCATCTACAGTGAAATAGTCAGAATGCCTGTCGTCAAGAAGAGTAAGCATGCCTTCTATTGCAGCCTGCAGAAGTTCCTGTTCCTGGAAAGCCGTAAGGGAATCATTACTAATATAGTCAAATGCTTCTTCGAAAGGTGTAAGGTTGAAACGGTTTCTAATGGTCTCTGTGATCCCTTCGATCAGACCTAGTTTCTCTTCCTGTGTGTTTTGGGTGTCACTGCTGCCACTACTAGAACTCAATAAATACTTTTTTATGGAATTAAAACTAAAACCTGCCCATAGTCCCACAGTAAAGACAAAGATTATTACTACAATAGATACAACTACCTGTATTATTATCTTTTTCATTCTATCACCAATAATTTTCTATATATGATTTAATATTATTCCAGATATTGAAGAGGATTCTGGGCTGCTCCGTTTATCCTGATCTCAAAATGAAGATGGGGACCGGTGGTCCAACCGGTAGAACCTACCAGGCCGATGACCTGTCCCCTGGCAACAAATTGTCCCACTGTAGTCCGGATACTGGATAGATGTGCGTATCTTGAAGCAAAACCGCCGCCGTGGTAAAGCAGGATAGTATATCCATATCCTCCAGAATAACCTGCCTGTATCACCTGACCGCCGTCCCCGGCTTTTACAAGGGTACCGTGAGGTGCAGTAAGATCAACACCTGAATGGAATCTATTTGTCCCGAATATAGGGTGGATCCTCCAACCAAAACCGGACCTGAAGCTGCCGGCAACCGGCCACATGAACTTACCTGAAGGAGCTGTCCCGTATTTATAGCTCTCGAGTATCCTGCTTACTTCTGCTTCCCGTATCTCAAGTTCCTTTTCCATTGCCAAAAGAGCATTTTTATTGGCCCTTGTCTGGTTAAGCAGATTTTTTTTCTCACCATAAAGACCTTCGACTTCTGCAGTTTTTGATTCTGACTGCACAACAAGCTTTTTAATTTTTTCTCTATGTTCTTTCTGCTGGTCGCGCAGGTCAATTATGGATTTTTTTATCCCCAGTGTTGCATTTCTTTTATCCTTGATATCAGTGACAATATCAGTATCCTGCTGGGCAAAAAGATTCATCATTTTCATCCTGGAGATAAACTCGATGAAGTTTTCTGCCTTAAGCAATATCCCAAGGACATTATTATTACCATTCTTATAGATCTCAGCGATCCGGTTATTGAGGATAATGATCTTTTCAGAAAGTTCATCCTCTATCTTATTTAATTCTTCCTCTTTAAGTACCAGTTCAATAGTGGTCCTATCTACAATACTTTTAGCATCAGCCAGCTGGGCATTGAATCCGTCAAGTTCAGAAAGTGCGCCAATAAGCTGTTCCTCTACTACTGCGACCTCGCCCATATAATGACGCTCGGTCTTTTTTATTTCATCTATTTTTTTCTGGGCTTCTTCCCTTTCTTCTTTTATCCTCTGGAGTTCTTCTTCCAGTGACTGCGCCTGGAGTTCTCCGGGATCTGAAGATATATTGAATACTGAAAATAAAACAAGAAGACTTGCAAACAGGGTTATGATTTTTATTATTGTTTTTCTCATTATTATAAGTATAAAATACTCTGAGAGCCCAGTTCTTGGAGAGGCTCCTAGATCTTTACATATCTTCTTAATGCTATTCCGCTACTGATCAATCCCAGTAATCCTCCCAGGACTATCAATCCGATATATATATATATTATAATATTTCCACTTCCAAGTATGGCAAGTTCCTTTATCCTCATGGTATCGACTATTACCCGTTCTCCCCTGATAAGGAGAAAATTTCCCAGCAGGTACAATAAAACTACTGATACTACACTTCCCATAAAACCTTCGAAAAAACCTTCGAAAAGGAATGGTATCCGGACAAACCAGTTGGACGCACCAACAAGTTTCATCACTTCGATCTCTTTTCTCCTAGCATATATTGAAAGTCTTATAGTATTAAAGATAAGGACAATGGTTGCAAGCAAAAGGACGATTATAATAATAAATGCTATAGTCCCTATTATTGCAGTGATGGAAAAAAGCCTCCTGACATAGGTCTGCCCATACACAACATCATCAATACCCTCAATATAGTTTCCATCCTTATCCAGGAAACGGAGAGCAACAAGTTCTACCTTTTCAGGATCATTTAAGGTTATTTCAAATGAAGCAGGCAGTGGATTACCCTGTATCTCCTTTAATATATCACTTCCTTCATTTTGTTCCTTGAATCTTTCGAGGGCCTGTTCCTTTGATATGTATTTTATTTCATTTGTTTCTTCCCAACTATTGATCTCTGACTCAATATATTCATTTAACTGTGGGGAAATATTATCTTGAAGATATACTGCAAGCTCTACCTGGCCCTTGATAGAATTAATTATACTCTGAATGTCAAAAACCAGTACTGAAAAAAAACCGACAATAAAAAGTGTTATTGCTACAGTGGTTATAGCAGTAAATCCCATCAGGAAATTTCTTTTAAAACTTGTAAAAGTCTCACTAAAAAAATATTTGGGTCTGACCATGATTAACCCCCGTAAACCCCTCTCTTTTGATCCCTTATTATCTCTCCTTCTTCCAGCTCGACCACCCTTCTCCTCATAGAATTTACTATACTCCTGTCATGTGTGGCCATGACGACTGTGGTCCCTGTAAGGTTTATCCTGGAAAGTATCTTCATTATCCCTTCCGAAGTCGTAGGATCCAGGTTTCCTGTGGGTTCATCTGCCAATAATATGGGTGGGCGGTTCACAAATGCCCTTGCTATAGATATCCGCTGCTGTTCGCCCCCTGAAAGTTGATGAGGATAGGAATTGTTTTTAGTATGAAGGCCTACAAGTTTTAATACCTGCGGTACCTGGACCTTTATCTCATAACCCGGTCTGCCGATGACTTCAAGCGCAAAAGCTACATTCTCGAAAGCGGTCTTATTAGGAAGAAGTTTAAAATCCTGGAATACACATCCAATATTGCGCCTTAACTGCGGTATCCTGCTGTTTTTTAAATTGCAGATATTCCTGCCTGCAATAAAGATATTTCCCTTTGTCTCATCTATTTCCTTTATAAGGAGTTTTATGAAGGTCGATTTCCCGGAACCGCTGGGGCCCACCATAAAAATAAATTCTCCCTTGTCGATATTGAGGTCAACATCCTTTAATGCAATAGTGTCATTATCGTATATCTTGCTGACATTTTTAAATTCGATCATTTTCATAAGGCTAAAGTATACCTTAATACTTTCTTTTAATCATGAAGAGTTTTTTATTATGTAGAGTTTACTCTCTGGCTAAATTTTTTTCAAGAAATCCCCTGATGAATGGGTCGATATTGCCATCAAGCACAGAGTTGACATCCCCGATTTCAACAAGGGTGCGGTGATCCTTTACCAGTTGATATGGCATCATTACATAACTTCTAATCTGATTGCCCCATCCTATCTCTTTTTTTTCTCCCTGGAGTTTTTCAATCTCTTCCCGGTTCTTTTTCTGCTCAAGTTCAAACAATTTTGAACCGAGTATCTGCATGGCTGTCTGCCGGTTAAGAAGCTGTGACCTCTCATCCTGGCACTGTACGATTATTCCTGATGGTATATGGGTTATCCTTACTGCAGAATCAGTGACGTTTACATGTTGGCCCCCCGCTCCACTGGATCTGTATGTATCTATTCTCAAGTCTTCCTTATTGATCTTTATATCAATATCATTTTCAACAAGCGGTATCACGTCAACTGATGCAAAGGAGGTATGCCTTCTTTTTGAAGAATCGAATGGAGATATCCTTACCAGCCTGTGTATCCCCTTCTCGCTTTTAAGCAGGCCAAAAGCATTCTTTCCTGAGACAGTGAAGGTAATACTTTTAATTCCTGCTTCATCTCCGGCCTGACGGTCAGTGACCCTGAAGGAAAACTTCCTCTTCTCCATCCACCTGCTGTACATCCTAAAAAGCATCTCGGCCCAATCAGCAGATTCTGTTCCCCCTGCTCCCGGATGGATCGTCGCTACTGCAGGATAGCTATCATATTCCTGGCCAAGCATTGCTTTTTCTTCAAGTTCCTCCAGGTCATTTCCGGAATATTTAAGATTCTCGTCAAGTTCTTCAAGCAATGCCGGATCATCTTCAGTCTTAAGCATCTCCAGTGCTGTCTCTGCATCTTCGAGCTTGCTCTCAATGTTTTTGACCGAATTTATAATATCTTTAAGTTCTGTTATTTCCTGTGTGGTCTTCTGGGCTTTTTCCTGATTATCCCAGAATCCCGGGACAGCAGTCAGGGCATGCAGTTTTTCGAGTTGTTTTGACTTTTTATCTATTTCAAAGACAATCCCGTAAATAAACCAGTTTTTTTAAAATATCGTCATATTTACTTCTCTGTTCGTCCAGCATCTATCCTCCGGATTTGCATATTCACTTTTATTAATTACTTATCTCATAGTTTAACATAATATAATTTGTTGCCAATTTTGATACAAGTATGAATGAATTTTCATTCATAATCTATAATAATACAATTTTGTGAGCGATATATCATTCAACCATGCATAGCACCTCTTTTTTATTTATGCAAATACATATATAGAAAATTAAAATGGGTTTTCAGGCAAGTTAAAATTGCCTTGAATAATATACCTTACTAAGGTATATTATTAGGCATGTCTATTCAATCTTTTTCAGATAAAGATACAGAAGAATTTTTTATTTCTGGTTATATCAAAAAGAGGGTTGGTTGGACATCTGTTAGTAGGATTGCTAAAAGAAAACTTGATATTCTCCATTATGCATCCGAAATAAAAGACTTAAAGGCTATACCTGGGAATAGATTGAAACTTTTAAAGGGGAATTTAAAAGAATATTATAGTATTCGAATAAATGCTCGATGGAGAATAATATTTAAATGGTCGGATTCTGGTGCAAGTGATGTGAGTATTTCCGACTATCATTAAAACTGGAGATGATATATATGTTTACAATAAAAAGAGAACCGACTACACCTGGAGAAATACTTCAGAAAGAATTTTTGTCAGGATTAGGAATAAGCCAAAAGCAGCTGGCAGATCATATTAAGTGCGATATAAAAGTAATCAATCGTATAGTAAATAACCGTACCTCGGTTACCACAGAAATGGCAGTTAAATTAGCTTCAGCTTTAAATACTTCACCCCAGTTTTGGTTAAATGCACAACAAGCAGTTGATATTTACAGAACAATGAAGAAGATTAAGTCATTTCCCCGGCCAATAACAAAAGTCGGTTAAATTACTCAGGCTTTTTCAGGTATCAAATAGTCGGTAGAGTACATATAAATAATATCTATATTGTTATTAAGATAGGATTGTACCGATTCCTGGTTATCGTCACAGCATGATCATACTGTCAACTATTTTCCACAGCATTTCTTATATTTCTTCCCGCTGCCGCACGGACATGGTTCATTCCTGCCTACTTTTTCTGATGCGGCCCTTACGGGACTGTTTCCTTTTTTCTTCCGGTGCAGACGGTCCGCTGGTCGATACATTTCCCAGTTGCTGATCCTGCCTCTGCAGCTGTTCTTCTGCAGATACTATACGTGCATTAAACAGTAGTTTGATAGTATCAAATTTAATTTCATCGATAAGCTGCTTGAAGAGACTAAAAGCCTCATGCTTATACTCCACAAGCGGGTCCTTCTGTGCTATTGCCCTGAGTCCTATACCTTCTTTCAGGTAGTCCATCTCAAGCAGATGTCCCCTCCACATATTATCGATCACATTCAGCATCACGATCTTTTCAAGTTTCCTGATAGTCCCGGGTGAATACTCTTCCTCCCTGTAACCATACAGCTGTATTCCCCTGGAGATCAGTTGTGCCTTAAATTTTTTAGTGTCCCACTTCTCTTCTATTATCCTGTCCCTGTCAAGAATATCTGAAATGCTATCCTTTTTAAATATTGCTCCAAGGAAACTTTCAAGTGTTTCCAGGTCCCACTTTTCAGGATATTCCCTGTCATTTATATGAAAGCTCACACTGGCGTCCACCACATCTTCAAGCATCTTAAGTGCGATCTCCTTAAGATCTTCCTGTTCCAGGATGTTCTTCCTGCGGGTATAGATAACTTCCCTTTGCTTGTTCATCACATCATCATATTCAAGCACATGCTTTCTTACCTCGAAGTTCCTTCCTTCTACCTGCCGCTGGGCACTCTCTATCGACCTGTTTATGAGCGGATGCTGAATTGGCATATCCTCAGGAAAATTAAAGGTATCCATAACTGAATATATCCTGTCGGAACCAAATAGCCTTAGTAGCTCATCCTCAGTACTGAGATAGAACTGGCTGGAGCCTGCGTCTCCCTGTCTCCCGCTCCTGCCCCTGAGCTGATTGTCTATTCTCCTGGATTCATGCCTCTCAGTACCCAGTACATGAAGCCCCCCGAGTTCGACTACTCCTTTTCCCAATACTATGTCGGTACCCCTGCCGGCCATATTGGTTGCGATAGTCACCGTCCCGTTTTGCCCTGCCTGGGCTATTATATCAGCTTCCTTTTCATGATATTTTGCATTAAGGACCTGATGGTTTATGCCCCTTCTCTTAAGCATCCCGGAAAGTCTCTCTGATCTCTCGATCGATATTGTACCTACGAGGACCGGTTGTCCTTTATGATGCCTTTCAATTATGTCCTCGACTACCCTCTCGTATTTAATATTCTCATTTTTATAAATAAGATCCGGCTGATCATCCCTTACCATGGGCATATTTGTAGGGATCACCATAGTCTCCAGGTCATATATATGCCTGAACTCACCCGCTTCAGTAATAGCAGTTCCCGTCATGCCTGCCAGTTTCTCATACATCCTGAAATAGTTCTGTATGGTTATAGTAGCAAGCGTCTGGTTCTCATCCCTTATCTTCACATTCTCCTTAGCTTCTATAGCCTGATGCAATCCCTCACTATATCTTCTTCCCGGCATAAGCCTTCCCGTAAATTCATCGACTATGAGTATCTCGCCATCCTTTAACATATAGTCCACATCCCTTCTTAAAGAGGCTCTGCGCCTTAAGAGACTGATTGAGTGCGTGGATATAGCGGAAATTCTGGGGGCTGTAGAGATTATCGAGGCCGGTTATCTTCTCGACTTTTTCAACACCTGACTCAGTTATGGCTACGGTCCTTGCCTTCTCATCAATATCATAGTCTTCATCTTTTTCAAGCCTGGGGATTATCCGGGCAAATTTCAGATACATCTCATTAGTTCCCTGTGCTATTCCGGATATGATAAGGGGAGTTCTCGCCTCATCTATAAGGATACTGTCAACTTCATCTATTATTGCATATGGATGGCCACTCTGGACCATATCTTCACTACTCAGTACCATATTATCCCTCAGATAATCAAAACCGAATTCATTATTGGTACCATGAATAACATCACATAAATACTGCTGTTTTTTATCAGATTTCGGCATATCATGTTGTAGGAGTCCGACTTTAAGTCCCAGAAAATTATATATAGGCCCCATCCATTCACTATCCCTTTTAGCAAGGTAGTCATTTACGGTCACAAGATGCGTACTTTTCCCTGTAAAAGAATTAAGATATACCGGCAGTGTGGCCACAAGTGTCTTTCCCTCACCGGTTTTCATCTCCGCTATCTTGCCCTCAAAAAGAACTGCTCCTCCCATTATCTGGACATCAAAATGCCTCATCCCGATAATTCTTTTTGCTGCTTCCCTTACAACCGCAAATGCTTCGGGCATAAGTGCAGTAAGATCCTGGCCATTATCATACTTTTGCCTCAGTGTACCAGTCATAGCTGCAAGCCTGTCATCGGAGAGTTTGCTGATCTCCTGTTCTAGATTGTTCACAGCAGTTATCATAGCATCATACTTCCGGAGTTTTTTACCCTCGCCGGCTTTTAATATCTCTGTCAGTTTTGAAAACATTTATCTAAATACTCCAAACTTTAATATATTTATTATATTGTAGGCTCAATAAGACCATAATTCAGGTCCTTCCGCCTATAGACTACTGCTGTCCTATCAGTCTCTGAATTTATAAAGACAAAGAAATCATGTCCTAAAAACTCCATCTGCATAACTGCTTCTTCAGGAGAAGTAGGCTTTAGCATGAAAGTCTTGGTCTTTACTATTGACCTACTTATCTCTTCTTCTATATCTTCCAAATCGGCTGAACCGATCTTTCCAATATCTGAAGCAGTTATGTCCGGGGCATTATGATTCTTCCTTCCCTTCCTGATCAGCTTTTCCCTGTATTTTTTTATCTGTCTTTCCAGTTTGCTGCTTACCTTGTCGATTGCTGCAAAGACATCTGTGCCGGTATCGGTTACCCTTATGACAGCTCCTGCTGCAAACGCAGTGACCTCTACCCTGTTATTTTCAGTGATCCTTGGATTCTTCTCCAGTACAAACTTGACTTCAGCCTTGGTTGTCCTCTCCAGCAGCTTCTCGATCTTACTCTTGATCTTCTTTTCTGAATAGTCCCTGATCTTATCATTGAGCTCAAAGTTCCTTGCTTTTACGATGTACTCCATAGACATCCTCCTTGTTTTTTTTAATAATATTTTACAGGTCTCCCTGATATTTATAAATACAACTTTTCCTGCTGGATAAAGGCTAATAATCTACAATACTTTTACATTTTTTGCAAAATATCCCCGCTCATCAGTTGCAAGGTCAAATTCCACTTTTTGCCCCCTTGCAAGCATCTTAAAACCATCTGATTGAATTGATGAATAATTCACAAAGACATCTGCTTCTCCATTAGGTGCCCCTGTACATATAATAAATCCAAATCCCTTTTCCGGGCTAAACCATTTTACTGTTCCTTCTGATCTGTCCAATCTATGCTCCCCTTGCCAAAGTCAATAAAAACACCTTCCTTGCCCCGCCACGGCGGACTACTCTGCATATCTCTTTTAGCGTACTGCCTGTTGTCCAGACATCATCCAGTATAAGGATATTCTTATCCTTATATACCAGACAGTTTCCCAGCTTGAAGGCATCTAATATATTGGTCCTTCTGGCATCCAGGTCAAGTCCGCTCTGCCTGCGGGTATTCCTTATCTTTATTATATTACCTTTGTATGGAATTTTAACTATTTTTGAAAATCTTTCTGCAAGTTTTTTTGTATGTTCCCCTGGCACTGTTTCCATCTAGTCTACCTGTTCACCAGTAAAATATTTCCTATCAGTCTTATAAAAAAATCCTGCCAGCACCTTATCAAGTCCATAGATCTTATCATATTTGAATTTCTTTATTATCCTTTTCATATTTCCAGAATACCGGGTAAATGAACGGTGGCGGGTAAAATTAAGACCGGGCTCCCTGCATGAACTGCATATACCTTCCACATTGCCAGGAGAAGATAATGGTTTTCCACAATAGGGACAACATTTGTTGATATCCATTGGAAGTATCCCGCTCATACAATCCGGACAAAGAAACTCAGGGCAATTTTTTCCGCAGACCGCACACATGGCCGGGTGGACCAGGTCCTTAAAAAAACTGGTTATGCCTTGTTCCGGCATATTTATACTGCTATTCTTCCTCTGTGTTTTTTCGGTCAATATCTATTATTTCATCCGTCATTATTTTAACGGAAGGATGGATCTTTATCCCGTCCTTAATAACACTCCTTGAACCTATTACTGCCTTTTCAAGGACTGAAGCCTTATCCTTTATCTCTGCAGCATATCCTATTATCGCACCAATAAGGGAAGCATCTTTCCCTACATATCCGCTACCCCACTTGATGCCGCGGTAAAGAATGGCGCGTTCATCAACAGTAGTATTGTCCCCGAGGATTATAGGTCCATAAAGTTTGGCTCCCTTTTTTATTGTACAGTTGTCGCCTATGCATACGGGCGGTATTATGATCACCTCTTCCTCTATCTTACAATTCCTGCCTATCCATACATCGTTCTTTATCATCTTGCCTGGTATATCCACTTTTACTTTTCCTTCAAGGGAATCAAAATTGCCCTGCTGATACTCATCCAGGCTTCCCACATCATTCCAGTACCTATTGTGCTTATAGCCATAATAGGGAATGTCTTTTTCGAGAAGGTCGGGGAAAAGGTTTTTCCCGAAATCATAGAACTGGCCCTTTGGAGGCATATATTTAAAAATATCAGGCTCAAAGAAATAAATACCGCTATTTGCAAGATTAGACTTGGCCTCACCGCTTAAGGGTTTTTCCTGGAATCCTTTGATCCTTTTATTCTCATCAAGAATAACCACTCCAAACTGGGTAGTATCCTCTACTTCAGTCAGGACAAGGGTCGCTATACCTTTCTTTTCTTTATGAAAATCATAAGCATTTGACAGATCTATATCGGTCAGCGCATCACCTGAGATCACAAGGAAAGTCTGTCCCTGGAAAAAGTCCTCTACTTTCCTGACTCCACCTGCAGTGCCCAGGAGTTCTTCTTCAAAAGAATAGACTATATTGACTCCCCATTTTGAGCCATCTCCAAAATGGTTCTTTATCACATCAGGAAAATAATGGAGATTGCAGACAATATCCCTGAAACCATGTTTTGCCAGGAGCTTAATTATATGCTCCATGACAGGTCTATTGGCTATTGGTGCCATTGGTTTAGAGATAAGATCAGTAAGCGGCCTTAGTCTGGTACCCAATCCTGCTGCCAGTACCATTGCTTTTTTACTGCTCATCGATATTCCTCCTTAAGCTGCCTGCTCCTAGATACTATCAAATATCTTTTTAATGTTTTTGTCAAATGGTGGATATATAACTTCAGCTTCTGTTATTATTGCAGTAATATTGCCTGCTGGAGTCACATCAAAAGCAGGATTCCTGACCTGCATATATTCCGGTATGATTGCTTTTCCGAGAATTTCCCTTACTTCCTTCCCGTTCCGTTCTTCTATAGGTACCAGGCTTCCATCTGCCGTATTTATATCAATAGTCGATAGAGGCGCTACGATATAGAAAGGGATACCGTAATTTTTAGCAAGCACTGAGAGCGAAAGAGTCCCGATCTTATTGGCACTATCACCATTTGCAGCTATCCTGTCTGCCCCGACGATCACTGCATCTACTTCCCCTTTTGACATGAAATATCCCGCCATATTATCTGAGATTATAAAGAAAGGTATTTTTTCCTGGTGAAGCTCCCATGCCGTAAGCCTGGCACCCTGCAGGAAAGGTCTCGTCTCATCAACGACCACATTCCCGATCCTCTGGTCTTTATGCAAGCTCCTTATTACAGCAAGGGCCGTCCCGTAGCCTGAAGCCGCAAGGGCTCCCGCATTACAATGGGTAAGTATCCTGAGCCTGGACCTGGCTCCCTTAAATACTTTCAGTCCATTATCTCCAAGCATATAATTTATCTTAAGATCATCATCCTCTATTTTCTCGGCTTCTTTTACGATCCCTTCTGTGATCGTATGGACATCATGCCCGCTCATCGCGTTCATCAACTTCTTCATCCTGTCAAGTGCCCAGAACAGATTTACTGCGGTAGGTCTTGTCTTTGAAAGGTAGTCGATGCTTTTATATAGATGCTCTATAAATGCATCTTTTTGGTCTCCAACAAAGTTTAGTGCAGCAATAGCAATACCATATGCTGCAGTTACACCTATTGCCGGGGCACCCCTGACAACCATCTCCACAATGGCCTCTCCGATATCTTCAACACTTTTACATTCAAAGTATACTTCTTCAAATGGCAGCTTTCTCTGGTCTATGAGTTTTAAAACAGGTCTTTCCCATATCATAGTACAGACATTGGAATCACCAGAGTATTTGCTTAAGCCACTATTTTCCATATTATGTTCCCATTTCCCAGGATCTCAAGTACTTTTCCTGCTCAGGGGTAAGCTTGTCGATCTCGACTCCCATGCTTTCAAGTTTTAGCCTTGCTATCTCCTTATCTATATCTGCAGGGACTACATATACTTTTTTCTCCAGTTTGGAGCTGTTCTCATAAATATATTTTGCAGACAATGCCTGGTTTGCAAAGCTCATATCCATTACACTTGCCGGATGGCCCTCGGCAGCACCAAGGTTTACCAGTCTTCCTTCGGCAAGAACATATATTTTCCTTCCGTCATTCATGAGGTATTCCTCGACAAATGGCCTTACCTCCCTTATAGATCTACTGTTTTCCCTTAAGTATCCAAGATCTATCTCAGCATCAAAATGTCCCGAGTTTGCAACAATGGACATGTCTTTGCAGTTTGCAAGTATCTCGGGTCCGATGACATTTTTATTTCCGGTAACCGATAAGAATATATCACCGACTTTTGCGGCCTGGACATTTGTCATGACTTCAAATCCATCAAGCTTTGCCTCTATTGCCTTTAAGGGATCTACTTCAAGGACTATTACGGAAGCTCCCATACCACTGGCCCTCATAGCGACTCCCCGTCCACACCATCCATATCCTATTACAACAAATCTCTTACCGGAAATAAGGATATTCGTGGCCCTGAGTATTCCGTCCATTGTGCTCTGGCCCGTACCATAACGGTTATCAAAAAAGTGCTTTGTCTTTGCATCATTTACGGCTACTATGGGATACTCAAGTACCTTATTCTGTTCCATGCTCTTGAGCCTTATTACTCCAGTTGTCGTTTCTTCTGTCCCGCCATAAACTCCTTCTATAAGGTCTTTTCTCTTGCTGTGTATGATAGATATTACATCAGCCCCATCATCCATTGTTATATGTGGCCTGGTCTTTAATGCACGGTCTATATGCGAATAATAGGTATCATTATCCTCACCTTTTATTGCAAATACACTTATTCCGTAGTCCTCCACAAGTGATGCTGCCACATCATCCTGGGTCGAAAGAGGATTTGACGCACATAGTACCGCATTGGCCCCTCCTTCTTTCAGTGTTATCATAAGATTTGCTGTCTCGGATGTCACATGCAGGCATGAACATATGTTTACTCCCTTTAATGGTTTGCTTGCAGAGAAATCTTTCTTTATACCTCTCAGTACGGGCATCTCCCTTTCAGCCCACTCGATCTTATTTTTACCTTGCTTTGCAAGTCCTGTATCCTTTACATCATAATCCATGTTTTATACCTTTCATCATTAAGAATATATTATTTTTTACATCAATTTACTGGTATTTCCAATTAATTAGACTCCAAACCTTTAATATTTGTTTATATTATTTTAAATCCCAAAAAATATGGGCATGAACCAAAAAACTTTAGTCAAGTTTTGCAAGCTCTGCCTTTAGTGATTCGATCTTTACAACAGGTGTAGGATCGACTCCTGTAAGGAGTGCCAGGTATACTGAAGCTATATCACCCAGATACATAGCTGAAAGCGCCTTTGCAAGCTTTGATTTGCCTTCTACCGGTATCTCGACTATTTCAGCTACATTTGACTTGATCTGTCCAAGGGTCACCTCAATACGAGTCTTCATCTTCTGGTGGGCTTCAGGGTCCCTGAAAGCTATCAACACAAAACTACCGGTAATATTCTTAAGTCTTTCCCAGCCGACAGTCTCATTGTGGTTAAGTTCGGAGAAGTTATTCCACCAGCAAGGAGTCTTTCCGTTTTCAGTTATCTCACATTTTCGTCTATATGAAAGTGCTGAATAGATACCTTCAGTCCCGTAGATTATTGGTAATCTGTCCCCTATCTTGACTGCCAGTTCCTTAGCCGGATTATCTGCGGTCAGGGTATTTCTATTATAGCTGGAAGCTTTTTTCTTTATCAGGTCAAGAGCTTCTCCTACGTCACCCTTATCTATATTAATAAGGCCCAAGGCACCCATCGCAAGATACACAGGAAAGAAAAGATACCCTATTGCTCCCCTCGGCTGAAGGCCGGAAGGTATATCCAGTGTAGAATAACCGGAGTCTTCAGCAATCTTTTTGAGCTTTCCGCCTGAACATTCTATAAGGATATAGGCATCACGTTCTATTGCCTGATCGAGTGCAGAAATAGTCTCTTCAGTGTTTCCGGAATAACTTACTGCTACTACAAGCCACCCCTTACCTACAAAAGCAGGAAGGTCATAGCCTTTTACTACCTCAACAGGGACTTTTATTTCATCTGCTACCAGTGTCTTTATTATATCTGCTGAAAAGCCTGAACCTCCCATTCCAAGGATCGCTACTCCTTTAAATTCACTGGAGATTAATTTTGAAAGATCAGCATTTTTTGCTATATTCTGCGCCTCTATAAGCTGCTCATAGAAATCTTCCTCGGCTTTTAGCATACCAGTTGGATCCAATTCCTGTATTTTTTTTAGATCATCAAGATTATTCATCGTCTCCCCTTTATTCCAGATCACATTTTTGAAGTTTATAATATTCCTAAAGATTAAGGGTCCTTCTTTAGCCCTTTATCCCATCCATTATCTTCTTTCCAAGTCCCTGGAGATGCTCAGTTTTTTCACTGCTCTGCCCTTCACTGTATATTCTTACTACCGCTTCTGTGCCTGAAGGCCTTATCATCACCCAATTGCTTTTATCCAGAAGATATTTGTACCCGTCAATCGTAATAGCCTCTCCTGCCCCTGCCTTTTTTAGTATTTCCGGGGTGCCGTTATCAAGTATTGAGACAAGCTTCTCCTTCTGCTGCATTGTTATCTCGTAATCAGTCCTCTGGAAATCAAAATACCCAAACTCCCCATAGATATCTGCAAGTATCTGGTTTGGGGTCTTTTTCTCACGGCATATTATCTCAAGCAGCCGGAGTCCCATTATCATACCGTCACGTTCGGGAATATTTCCATATGACCAGAGACCGCCGCTTTCCTCTCCACCCATTATTACTCCCCCCTCAAGTATCTTTTCTCCTATATATTTAAACCCTACAGGAGTTATCTCGAGCTCCAGGCCGAATTTACTACAAATGCGATCTATTATTGAAGACGTAGTCACGGTCTTTATTACCCTTCCTTTTAACTTCCTGCGCTGAGCAAGATCACGGAGGACCATTGCAAAGATATGATGAGAGCTTATATAATTACCATCTTCTCCCAATGCCCCTATCCTGTCGGCATCACCATCAAGGCAGATCCCAAACTGGCATTTATTTTCCTTAAGTGCTTCTACCGCCTCATTAAGATTATCCCCTATTGGTTCGGGGTTCAGGTTGCCAAAACCGGGATTCATCTCAGCATGTATCTCTACTATATTTTTGGCCCCAAAACTTGATAGTATTTCGGCAAAGATCTCCTGGCTTGCACCATACATCGGTTCGAAAAGAAGCTTGAGATCAAAATCTTTTAAGGTGTCTGTATCTACCTGCGCAATAGCATGGTCTATATATTCGCTGGTGAAACTTTCTTTTATTATATTGCCGCCGGCAGCTTCTGTAAATTCTGCCGGGATCCCGGATCTTCCATAAGAGGAATTGACTTTTTCGACCTCAACTTCGACATCATCTATTATGTCCATTGTGGCCGAACCACCAAAAGGAGCCTTTATCTTGTATCCATTATAATAATAGGGATTATGGCTCGCAGTTATCATTATGCCAAGATCGGCTTTTCTATTTACTACGGCTGTAGACAAAGTCGGTGTGGGAGTTATATCAGTTGAGAGAAGTACCTTTATATCATTTGCACTGAAGACATCTGCGGCAGCATTTGCAAAATGGCCCGACATAAACCTTGTATCATAACCAATTGCCACCAGCGGTGCCCTGCCCTCGATCTTCTTTTTCAGGTAATTGCAGACCCCCAGTGTCACTATCCTTACCCTCTCCATTGTAAAGTCATCGGATATTATACCTCTCCAACCATCCGTTCCAAATTTTATTTTTTTAACTTCCATAAATATTGTCCCTTTATATATCGTATTTTCCAGCAGCTATCATGCCTTACTCTTCAGATAATCATAATCAGCTTTTACCATTATCTCTACAAGCTTTGAAAAGTTAACCTTTGGTTTCCATCCGAGTACTTCTTCTGCCTTACTGCTGTCTCCCACTAGTAGGTCCACTTCTGCAGGCCTTAAGAATTGAGGATCGATCTTTACATATTTTTCCCAATCAAGATCCAGGCACTTAAATGTAGTCTCTACCCATTCCTTTACAGTATGGGTCTCCCGGGTACTGATGACAAAATCGTCTGCCTTGTCCTGCTGAAGCATCAGCCACATCGCCTCGACATAATCCCTGGCATATCCCCAGTCTCTTTTTGAGTCAAGGTTTCCAAGATAAAGCACATCAGTAAGACCCAGTTTTATCATAGCTGCATGATAAGTTACTTTTTTGGTAACAAATTCAAGACCTCTCCTGGGTGATTCATGATTAAAGAGTATTCCGCTTGAGGCGTGCATATCATAGCTTTCCCTGTAGTTTACTGTCATATAGTGCCCATAAGCCTTTGCGACCCCATAAGGGCTCCTTGGGTGAAATGGCGTGGTCTCTTTCTGGGGGACTTCCCTGACCTTTCCGAACATCTCAGAGCTTGAAGCCTGGTAAAATTTAATATTCTTGTCCATATGCCTCATGGCCTCAAGCACCCTGGTCACCCCGATTCCGGTAAATTCACCTGTAAGTACAGGCTGTTTCCAGGAAGTAGGTACAAAAGACATCGCACCAAGATTATATATCTCATCAGGCCTGGATTCCTTGACTGCATCGATTATGGAAAGCTGGTCCAGGAGGTCGGCCTGGACAAATTTCAGCTTGTCCCTTATGTGTTCGATCCTGCTGAAATTCTCTACAGAAGAACGTCTTACCATACCATAGACTTCATATCCTTTTTCCAGCAAAAAATCTGCCAGGTAAGATCCGTCCTGTCCTGTTATTCCTGTTATGAGAGCTCTCAAAATATCCTCCTTGATCGATATTTTTGATTTTTGACTATATTTATTTTTTTATATCCTAAAACTTTATCTCGTCTTCTTCTATTCTTGAATTGATGTTTATCTTTATTCCATTTGCAAGGATATTACCTTTTGTTATCTTTGTATTGTCCCCTATAACAGAGACACCGCTTATGCTGACATTATCCCCTATTTTAACATCATGGGAGATTATGGAATCCTTGATACGGCAATCTTTTCCTATCCGGCAATTATCAAATATTAGTGCGCCCGATACTACTGAACCGCTGTCTATCCTGCAATTATTTCCTATCACTGTAAGAGGCATTACCCGGGCGCCCGGCTCGATAATTGTACCATCCCCTACTAATGTAGGTCCGGACTTGAAGCTTTCTGGGTGGTACTTAACATTCTTTCCAAGATAGATCTCATCTCTTAGCTCCGGATATGGATAATCATATTTTATCTTCCCAAGCGCTATATCGTGATGGGCGGCAAGATACTTTTCTGGAGTTCCCACATCAAGCCAGTATGAATTAGAGACATAGCCGTATATCTTATAGTTCTTTTTTAAGGCAGTGGGAAAGAGTCCTCTTTCAAAAGAATATTTCTCACCAGCAGGGGCAAGCTCAAGAAGATGAGGCTCTATTATATAAGTTCCGGCATTTATCAGGTTTGTGACTATCTGGTCGCTGCTTGGTTTTTCCAGGAATTCTTTTACCTTCCCATCATCACTTATCGGGACGAGACCATAAGCTGTAGGATCCTCAACCGGGGTAAGGGAGATTGTTATATCTGCACCCTTCTCCTTGTGAAATCTTTTCATATCCGTAAGGTCCAGCGATGTAAGGATATCTCCATTAAAGACCATAAAAGACTTTCCATCCAGGTAGCTCTCCACATTTTTTACCGCACCGCATGTACCCAGTGGATTATCCTCTGCAATATAGTCCAGTTTAAGTCCAAAATTTTTTCCATCGCCAAAATAATCCTTAAATATTTTAGGAAGATAGCAGGTTGAAAATACAATATCTGTAAGTCCATGAGACTTGAGCCATGACAGGAAGCTATACATGAAGGGCCTGTTCATGAGAGGCAACATCGGTTTTGGATTTAGACGTGTTACCGGTCTGAGCCTGGTTCCCTGGCCACCAACGAGGATTACCGCTTTCATATTTTCTTCCTTTCCAATTATATATACTGTCTTACCGGTCTACCGGTCAGTTTTTTTAGTGACTTTTTTGCGCCACCAGTCAAGCGCGTCGCCAAGAGACTGCTCAAGTGAATATATTACTTTCCAATCTGTATCTGAAACAAGCCTGTTATTATCTCCAAAAATCGTCCCTATATCGATCGGCCTGAACTTATCATTATCTCTTTTGACCTTTATGCCGCTTATTTTGCTAAGAGATAGCAGGATCTCCAATAATTTTGAGATCTTTACCGGTTTTCCCGAACAGACATTATATGCCTGGCCGGGTTTTCCCTTGTTCATAATATGCCAGTATGCTCTGGTAACGTCCCTGACATCCAGAAAGTCCCTCCTCGAATCCAGGTTTCCCACCAGTACTTCAGGTTCCTGCTCTCCAGCCTCGATGAGGGCTATCTGCCGTGCAAAATCAGAACATACAAAGCCTTCTGACTGTCCCGGTCCTATATGGTTAAATGACCTGCTGACCATAATATTTAAATTATATGCCTTATGATACACCATAGAGGTAAAATCCATTGCAGACTTACTTATAGCATATGGATTATTGGGATAGATCTTGTCAGTTTCCTTTATTGCCCTTCCGTCCTTGATCTCTCCATATTCCTCTGCTGTACAGATAATAAGGACCCTGGCATCAGGAACAGCAGCTCTCATACTATCCAGTATGTTTATCCCTCCCAGTACATTTGTACTAAAAGTACCTACGGGATCCTTCCAGGAACGGCTGACGGAACTCTGGGCAGCAAGGTGATATATCTGTTGGGGCTTAAAACCAGATATTATCTTTTCAACTTTATTGCGGTCCAGGAGGTCTGCTTTTTCTTCTATCAGATCACAGTCCCCGATTTCCAGATCTCCTGCGCTACAATTAAGATCCAGGCCTAAAAATTCATGTTTGTCCGTGCCTGCAAGAAATTCTATAAGATGCTTTCCCGCAAAACCCGAAAGACCTGTTATCAATATCCTCAAATCAGGTTTTCTCCTAAGTCTTCTTTTTAACTATTTTAATATAAATACCAATTATAAAAAACAAAATCAAAATGAAAAGTAAAAAGTCTAAAACTTTTACCTTTTTACCATGCTCTTTATTGCAGCAATTAAAAATCTTAAACCCAGGATCATAAAAAGCAGTGGAATTAGTAGTATTTTAATACTTCCTTTATAGTTCTTCCAGAAAAAATAAAAAACACTTCTTTGCATCCTGTAGCTTGCCCTTATTTGTGCTCTCTTGCTTTTTCTTCCCTGATCTCCGGGAATGCTTCTCCTGCGGCTGCTTCCTCCGATGTGATGAAGAACCTCTGAATCAGGCATATAATGCACTTCCCAGCCCTTCTTCCACATCCTGTAACAGATATCCAGATCCTCAACATACATAAAATATCTCTCGTCAAGGAGTCCTGCCTCTTCAATGGCTTTTCTCCTTATCATCATGCAGGATCCTGAGACCCAGTCAACACTCATCGGTTTGTCCCTGCTGATACCGGTCATCATATATTTTCTGGAGACCGGATTATTAGGGTATATATGGACCATAACAGAATGTATGGCTGCACTGAAAAAAGATGGAAAGCTTCTGCAGGAATATTGTATGGAGCCATCACTATTTATTATTTTTTGTCCTGCGGCCGCTACAACGGGTTTTTTATCTATATATTCAATCAGTTTGTCTATTGAGTCCTTATTCAACTCGCAATCACTATTTATGAGGAGTATATATTTTGAATCTGTAGCCTTTATGGCCTGATTGTTTGCCGCAGCAAAACCTGCATTTTCTTTATTGGATACCAGGACCACACCGGGATAGTCATCAGCTACATTCTTGCTGGTGCCATCAGTAGACGCATTATCCACGACAATAAGATCATAGGCGGGATCCGGAGGGAATCTATATATTGAATCAATACAGTCCCTTAAATATTTTAGGCTATTAAAAGCCACTATGCTTATGCTTAGATCTTTGATCCTGTCTCCATGTCCTGCCCGGCATCAAACTGCCGGAACATAAATCCAATACATTTTATCCTATTATTTTACCAAAAACCAAGGGATTATTTTAAAAAAGAACCTCTACTTTTTTATATAAATCACTATATTTTTGGAAAGTATTTGTATAAATTTCTTCATTTTCTGGAATAAATATTTTAATTCCTGTTATATCAGCTTAAATCTGATTCCATAAGCTACTCTTTGCACCACCCCCATAGAAATAATATTTTTTATCCTTATATTATTCTTAAATGATATTTTCTTTTTACTGATTTAATTTATCCAATTTATCAGCTTAATAATTGGTATTTATGAATTAGAATATAGACTATTTTTTTTATAGCCTTATCTTTTCTTTTAAGTTTACCCATGATTTATTCTAGAATATTGAGTTCAATTCCGGTATATTTACAAAACGAACAAACAGTATCTATTTGGTTGCCATGCACGATTATATAATGTGGACCAATGATCATTTCTTTAAATTTCTCAATATCAGTATCAATTAGTATTTCCAGAGAAGGTATTTTTGGGCCTTTAGAATCCGCCCATCCCTCTTCCTGAAATTTTTCGGGAGTCTTACCAATGCCGGTTAATGCCTGAATTGCGATTTTTCCATTTTTGGGATAGAGATTAAATAAAGTGACCTTACCCTCTTTTAATTCAGAAATATTCATCAGGCCCCCACAATTACCCCAATCATGTTCATAAATACTGATACTGTCTTCCTTGCATAGACTAAAAGGTGCATAACCGCAAGACGCCATTAATACACTATTTTTATAGAATTCAAAAATTTCTAAAAACATGGGCTTCAGACCTGTTATCTTATTCATTATGGTCTGGGCTACTAATCCGTATATATCATCTTCACAAATAGTATTTACCATTTCACCGATTAGCGATAGAAGCATGCATGGGGTGAAGCCCAATAGTTTTCCTGGTCCACTTCCGCATTTCAGGGATACACCCTTATAATCATTCTCGATTATGATTTTCTCAAGAGCAATATAATATTTTGCAAGCATATCGATTTCATTTTTCGAGATATTGTTATTTCTATTATAAGTTTTATTAAAATAATCCTTAAAGATTGAAATCTCTTTTTCCTTAATGCTGTCTGCCTCTAACTTCAGTTCCAGTAGATCCAGATTGTCAATATGGATGCCAGTATATTTCTTGATCAGGTTACCATCATACATAAATGGATATAGGTTAGAACATGCATAGCCAAATGAAGCAAGTTTATAATCCTTAAACTTTCTTAAACAGGAAAAAAGGTTTATATACTCCAGCACTTTTCCAATATCGGGTTCTTTGTCTAATGAATCGTAAATAGTAATATATTTTACTGCCTGATCATCAAAAGTGTTTTTTAACAAGCTTGAGCCTGCTGCAGCAGCAGGTGCTATAAGACCAGGTTTGTGATAGTATCCTGCCAGGCTCCAGATTATTATTGGTAAGTGGACAAAGTTGGAAATAATTTTCAAAACACCAGTGGATTCAGACCATCCTGAATAAACCAAAACCAGACATGAGCTGTTTTTTATTGTATCTTCCAATTTTTTTCTTGCTTTTTCTATCAGATTTTCATCATGATCTGGAATATAGCCGATAAAATTTACATCAATATCATTTTTTTCCAATAATTTTACAGCCAGATCTATTCTGTTGTTCATTATATCTGCAGGATGGGCGTAACTATATAGACCTAATAGAGATATACGATCTGTAGAAATATCTTTTACTTTTTGCATTTTTTTCCCTGATCTTTGATTTGTTTTAGGGATTATTTGTAAAAAGTATCTGGATCTCTTTCAGTATTTTCTACTATCCAATCCAGCCCATTTTTTATTGCTCCAAATATCCCTGATTTTCTTCCCAGTCTAGAAAAAACAATTTTACGCTTAAATGGAGTTAACTTATAAACTTCTGATTTTAAAAGTTCTAAAAACTCTTCCCCCAATTCAAGGATTTCCCCGTTCAAAACAACAATCTCCGGGTCCAGTAAAATAATCATAGTAGAGATGCCAAGGGCCATAGTTCTAATAATCCCCCGGTTAATCAATGCACTGACTTCAAGATTATTTCTATATAAATCAGCTATAATAGAAAAATCTTTGATATCTGCATCTTCACCTTTGCTTTTTAGGTACTTCTCGACCAGTTTGTTTATTTTGATCACATCACATTTGGACTCAAAATAACCAAGATTATTGTCCTGATTTTCAATTTCCTGATATTGTAATTTTTCAGATATTGGTAGAAATGCTATCTCTCCAAGATAGCCCCTCTTGCCTTCCCTGATCTTTCCGTCGATAACCACCCCTGCACCAATTCCTCTCGTGATTACAAGGTACACCATATTGGAAATATTATTAAAACTTTTCCATTGCTCTCCAAGCGTCTCAAGCTTTACATGATCTTTAATAATGATCTCAATATTAAACTCTTTCTCAAAGTAAGACTTGAGATCTACTCCTACCCAATCCCTGGTATAGGGTGCCCATTTGATCTTGCCGGTTTTTTTACTAAATGTTTCTGGCGATCCAACACTTATAAAACTTATCCTGCTGGTATCAATCTTTATTTCTAAAATCAGTTTATTAATTTTTTTAACTGTTGAGTCCAATATGTCTTCTACGTTCAGATCCTCAGGATAGATTGTAGTATTATCTGCCAGTATCTCTCCTACGAGATTGCAAATTGCTACACTTATACCGTATGGAGATATGACTACAGCAATAAAATAAAGGAAATTTCCATTAAAAGATAAAAGGGTAGGTCTTTTACCGACTTTTCCAGTCACCTTTTCCCCTTCATTTATCAAACCCTGGCTTATCAGTTCATTCGTTATTTCAGAGACTGTAGATCTTACCACACCCAGCTCTTTTGAAATATCGGCCCTGGACATAGGCCCTTTATCCATAAGGAGCTTTAAAACTCTTCCCTTATTTCTAGATTTTATATATTTTTGATTGTATTTTTGCATTTTTCCAAACTATAGCCTAAAAACAATTCCAAAAAGTATAGCCATATTGATTAAAACTATCAATACTGTGGTGCATTTTTCCGGTATTTATTAAAAGCTTTGATCGAAGCATTAACTGTAGAATCAGGATATTCAGGACGGTGCCATTTGACTACTTCACACACAAAGCCTCCATTGGGAGTATGAAAATTTTCAGCAAGCACGTCAGCTTCTTTCTCAACTTCTTCCGGAGTTCCAGATGCCAGGGTATCGATCATACCCACAGTAGCTTTAAAACACATTTTCCCCCTTAACTTTTCCCTTAAAACCTCAACTCCTGTAACACTTTGGTCAGGAATAAAGAGCTGGTCTATTTCCATATCAAAAAGATCATCAAGAACCGGTTTTGCATCTCCATCGATGCACATCCCGGTATACAAGCCCTGTTCATGGATATGTTTATATACCTTGGTAGTTATAGGTTTGAATTTTTTCCTCCATGTATCAGGATTTAGAACCAATCCTGTATTGGAACCCAGATCCTCAATAATAGTGATCTGGTGGGCGCCTGCCTCTTTAAATTTTAAGACCATCTTCGAATAATAATCAGCCACTCCCTCATAAACATCAACAACAAGATCAAGATCTGTCGCCAACTTCATGAAGAATTCATTGATACCAAAAAGACATTGTGTAGTAAGGAATATACCAGCATCTATAAAAGCATCAACGAACCTATCACTGTATCTATCTTTTATTACCTTTCCCAAATGCTCAAACCATGGATTCAGGTCTTCTATATCAGGAAACTCATACCCTTTTAGGGATGTTTTTCCTGCTAAAGGGTGTTCCCTTAAAACATAGACCGAAGTCTCTTCTTTTGGAACCGTGGTAATTACTCCCCATTGATCCCTTTTAATATCTTCACCTGCTTCATTTATCCCGATCTTTTCAGTGACCCAGGAGTGTGCATTGGGCCAGATACTGTCAAAATTTTCAGTGCCGGGAATAAGTTTGACACTTTCAGGATCGAGTGTACCATATGCATTATAAATCCCGGGTACATGGTTTGTCTCCATGGGAAGGTAGTCAGGTTTTTTGAATTCAATAGCTTTCTTTACATTCTCAATATGAATTGACATTTTCTCTCCTTTTCAAATAACAAATAAAAAATAAAATATTATCCGCAATAATCAATTGCAGTTAACACTAATATCTTTAAGGTATCAAGCAGACTTTCAATATCCACCCATTCATCTATTCCATGAGCATTACCACCCTTTGGACCCAGGATCACTACATCGGTTTTACCAGCCTCCCTGAAAGCAAAAGCATCACTGGCTATTCCAAGTCCACCCTGTTCGTATTTTATTCCCAGAGTTTCATAACTTTTTCTTATAGAAGCCATGGCTGGATGGTGGGTATCAGTTTTGTGTCCACCAAGATAACGGATAATTGTTTCAAATTCAGGGAGACCATCTTTAAAATCATCATATTCCTCCAGCCTGGATCTCATAAAATCCTTGAAATCTTTCCGGTATTTTTCTTCACTTACACCGGCAAAAGTCTCTACCCAGAAATAAATATGTCCTTTGGTGGGCACGGCCCCTGATTCCATATAATTTGTACCTCCGGAATAAAGCTGGAAGGTAAGCAATCTAATAAACTGCTCTTCCTTGAAATTCTTCGGAGTCTGCATTTTTTTTAATTTATTGTCATATTCTTCAAGTGCCAGGGCTATTTTGGAAAGTTTGTAAATAGGATTTGCCAGCTCCTCTCCAAATCCGAATCCCCCCGGACCACCGACATCGACAGAAGCCTTCCAGTCACTCCCTCCAACTGTCTCGATCCCTGCAATTAATGCTGAAGGCTCGGTCAGAATAGCAAAATCAATATCAGGATACCTCAACCTGGCTGCAAGAGTTCCATTGACTCCTCCATTTTCCTCATCAATAAGGCTTTCAGCATAAACATCCCCCGAAAGTTTGATATTTAGATCTTTAAGGCATTTCAATACATAAAATCCTGCCAGAGTCCCCGCTTTCATATCCATTGATCCCCTACCGTACATTTTTCCATCCTTGATCTTTCCACTGAATGGATCATTAAAAACTTCCCACACTTCTCCATAAGCGGGCATGACATCCATATGTCCGGTAAAGGAAATAGATTTTTTGGAACCATTTCCAGCTAATTTTGCTACAAGATTTGGCCGGTCCTTATAATTTCTCTCCTGATCCTCTATACGTGGAAAAAATAAAGGGTGTTCCCTTATTCCTTCAATATCATCCACTTCAAATAAATCAATATCTTCACCAGGAATAAAACTTGAGATCTTTTGATGAAGGTACTCTTGACCAGGTTTTTCATTCCCTCCCGGAGGCAGGTTTTCTGTCTTTATCTGTATCAATTCAGATAAGTTTTGCAGGAATTCTTCTTTATTCCTCTCTATCCAATTCTCTACTTCAGCCTTATATTTTTCCAATTAAACTTTCCATTCCCAATTTATTATTCAATCTTCTTCTACTGCAACAATCCTTACCGGTAATCCTGTAGTATTTAAAATATTTAAAGGTGCAACATACAGCTTGACCTTAAACTTTGTGATCTGTTCGGTATTTACCAGTGGTGCCAGAAGGGTTACTCCTGCTCCGTATATATCAAGCCAGTTTCCCTGTTCATTTTCTAGATTATCCGCATAAGGTGTATCAAATCCGAGAAGAATGGGTTTTTTAGCTGAATAATATTCAGCAACTTCTTTCCTTAAAAACCAGGCATCAGGGAGGTAGTCTTCCTTGTCCCAATGGGATCCCCACCCTGTAGCAAGGATAATGGGTGCACCATCAGGTACCGGCTCCTTTTCGGCTTCCCTTACATGATCCATTGTGATATATGGTCTTTTTCCTTCTTTTGGAAGCTTCTCAAGTGGGAATTTGTAGACATATGCATCTACCCCAAATATTTTCTCCAGGGGGAGTTCATGCATTGGTTTTTCTTTTTCCAGACCAAATGCATGGGAAGGACCATCTATATAGGACCCGGTAAGCATATAGAAACCTTTAAATGCCTGTGATTTCGGGGAAAAACTTTCTACCCAATCAGGTTCTTTAATATCCACAAGTTCATACTCCGGAAAAGGTGGGCCATAAGT
>PVMK01144343.1_pt1 | contig 33092 bp, 35 predicted proteins | sample 1853481 | NCBI WGS metagenome assembly PVMK01 (sample SAMN08533507, study PRJNA380276) | Marine sediment metagenome, whole genome shotgun sequencing project.
CACGCCAACTCCCGACTTGAGCAGCTACAAATACATTTTGGCCGCTTCGCCCCTCAAGACGTCATTGAACATCTTACCGGAGCTGAAGGTGAGTATGCCCCCGATATGAGATCAGTCACGGTGTTGTTTGCAGATATTAAAGGCTTTACCAAAATGTGCGATAAAATGGATCCTCCAGCAGTTGTATCTATTCTTAACGGTTATTTTCAAAGCATGAGCGAAGCGTTGTCCACGCATCATGGCGAAGTAACCGAAATGATGGGAGATGGATTATTGGCGCTATTTGGGGCTTTGAATACCAATCCCTGGCAAGTTCAAGATGCAGTTAAGGGGGCGCTGGCCATGCGAAAATCACTGGAGGTATATAATGAAAAGCTGCGGTCGGAATCTTTACCTGAATTATCTTTCGGTATTGGTATTCACCAGGGGGAGGTATTGGCGGGTATTATGGGAAATTTTGAGCTCAGCAAGTTTGGAGTGGTAGGTGATACCATCAATGTGGCAGCAAGAGTAGAGGCCCTTACCAGGGTTCATGATGTTGATCTGCTAATTACTGAAGAAGTACGGGAAAAACTCGATGATCGATTTATAGTACGGCGAATGCCAGCCAAGCATGTTAAGGGGAAAGAGGAACCTATTGTCACCTATTTGGTAGAAGAGTTAAAAACGTAATAACCTCTAGGGAAGGGATTACTTTACTTTGTTTTTAGAAATGGCTACCATTTCCTTGAATATCTTCAGTTGCTCGGCCATGGCCGCTACGTAGTCTTGTTGTTCAGTGCGACATTCCAGCAACATCCAACCACTATAATTAGCTTCAACCAATAGATCCATCAATTGCTGGTAGGGGTATTCTCCCACATTGAGCTCCCGAATGTGCACGGTGTTTCCAAAATAGTCTTTGACCAGATTGAAATTGTACTCCAGTCCTGGCCCGTTTAAGTCAGCATCATTGCAGTTCCAGCAAACACGGACATTAGGGTGATTAGCTACTTCCATCATTGCCTTGATATGGGGCAGTTGGTTGGTTTCTTTTCCGTGCACCTCCAGACGAATTTCCTGACCATAGTCTGCCGCAAATTCACCTACTTCCCTAAGAGATTTCCCAATCTGTTCAAGGGTTTGATCATGAGGAATGGCTTCATGAAACCCATTTGGTTTTACCTTCACTCCGCTTCCCCCCACCTCATTGCTAAGGATTATAAATTCTTTGGTGCCTTCAATTGATTTTCTAAGTGCATCGGCATCAGGATAGTCATATTGTTGATTGGTGCCCAATCCTACTAATTTAATACCACTCTCTTCAAATTGGTTTTTCACTTCCAATCGTCGCTGGGTGGAAATGTCCGGCATGACCCCATGGGCATGTTCTACTCTAAGCTCTACACCTTCCAAACCACTTTTTTGACAGCTGGAAATCAAGGTTGGAACGTCCATGTCTTCCCCCCATAAATAGGTTACCAACCCCATCCTCATCCCAGGATTTACATACCCTGTGATACCGGAAAAATTAGGCAATATTGGCAGCCCCAAAGCGGTTACTCCCAAGGCTGTGCTTTTAACAAATTTTCTTCGTTTCATAATTTAAACATCTGACTCAGGTTATTTTATAATCAGACTTTTTCAGGCACTACATAAGGTTCCCTGTACGCTCTGGTTAGCATATCATTGGCCCCCTGATGATTGCTGAACTTCTCAGTAAGCGGGTTGAATTTCAGAGATTCTCCACCCAATCTATAGGATATATTGGCTAAATGCGGCAGGGCTGAGGACAAGAATCCTTCATATATATCACAATTAAGATCTGCTGGATTGCCTGATCGAACTGCTTTAAGAAAGTTTGCATAATGACCGCCGCTTGCCGGTGCAGCCAGATATCCAGAGGCCTCTTCAACTTCGGGTTGATCTGAGCTAGGCCCTGGTTCTCCGTTTCTGCCCATAAAAGTGCGCCAGGTGCTACCGTTGATCTCCATCCATCCATCTGTGCCATAAAAAATATTGCCGATTTTTACCTCAACACTGGCCTCAGCATTAGTGTACAATCCTCTTACTTCAAACTGTAAAATTTTGCCGTCTGCGTATTCAAAAACGGCAGTTTGAGTGTTGGCCGTCTCCTGACTGCAATCAGTAAACTTAAAGTATCCTCCGGATGATTGTACTTTGACAGGATGCTCGTCTTTTTTCATTCCCCACCTTGCAATGTCAAATTGGTGCGGCCCCTGGTTCCCTATATCTCCGTTACCGGTATCCCAGTGCCAGTGCCAGTTATAATGAAACCTCTTTTCATTATAGGGCCTCCACTTGGCGGGTCCCAACCACATATCGTAGTGTACCCCTTCAGGGGGTTCGGTATTTTCGGTTCGCCCGAAAGAATCCCTGGCCTTGTAGCACAGACCTTTGGCCATATACACGTTGCCTATTACTCCATCATGAAGGGCCTTCATAGCTTGTCTAACAGGTGTACTGGAACGGTTTTGGGTGCCAACTTGTACTATTCGCTGGTATTTTTTGGCTGCTTCTATCATCTGCCTGCCTTCCCATACATTGTGACAACAGGGTTTTTCAACATAAACATCCTTTCCAGCCTGTACTGCCCAAATGGTGGCAAGTGCATGCCAGTGATTGGGAGTTGCAATGGTGACAGCATCTGTTTCCTGGTCCTCAAACACCTTGCGCATGTCCCATTCAGTCCCCGGTTTCTCACCTTGGATCTGAGTGACCGCTTGTACTCTTTCATCAAAAAGATTTTCATCTACATCACAAATGGTCTTTATGAAAACTTTATCAGTTTTGGACATGGCTGCCCATTCTTTTAGATGATCAAATCCTTTGCCGCGAACCCCGATCACAGCCATATTGATGCGATCATTGGCGCCGGAAATTGCTCCGTAACTTTTGGCACTCATGGCCATAGCGGATGACCCACCCAGAGCAATTCCTGTGGTCCCCAGGGCGGCCTTTTTTATAAATGCTCGTCTATTGTTTCTCATGGTTTTAGAATTAGATACTTGCTTACATCAATGTTAAGGATATTGGCCATGGTTTCATAGTAAATTACTTTACGAGATTCCTCTGAGACTTCACATGCATCCAACATTTTATTGAACCGCATGATATTCTCTTCCAAATATTCCGGAGCCTGGTCACTTCCAAACACGATCTTTTCAAAGGCCGGCCTGGCGTCAGCCGGCATATGGGCTTTGCCCAAGTATGGTGTCCACCATAAAAATTGCTTCCAAAACCCTGGGTCATTATCTTTTTTTAAGAGAGAAGACCCGGTCAGGTCAAAGTACACATTTTTATTTCTTCTGGCCACTTCCCCTGCCTCATTATACCAGGGGTTTCCAAAATGGGCCGCATGGATCATTAAATTCGGAAACTTATAGGATATGGTACCAAGGTATCCGGGCCTCAATCTTGATAGAAAACCCGGACTCCTGATGCCTGTGTGCGGAAGTACAGGTATACCCAACTTTTCAGCCAGTTCCCAGATCGGATCATACGACGGGTCGTCATAGTTTTTATCCAGATGAGTGATTAACTCGCCAATTCCTTTGCACCCCTTGTTATAGGCATTTTGAATATCTTCCAGTACAGTAGGGGAGTCCATCTCCAGTTGAATATAGGGTATAACCCTGTCGGGGTTGGCTTCTGCAAATTCAAGGCCCCTGTCAAGGTCTTCCAGGTTGACCATGATGCATGCCATAGCATTCCATTTAGTGTAAATTTCGACAAATGAGTTTTCCCATTCATCATTTGGTCTGTAGTGTACATGAGAATCAATAAAAAATCCAGGAGTGGATAGGTTGGGGGAATCTTGTTGCCTTTCGACTACCTTTTCTGATCCCTGGTTGAGGTCACATGCCATAACCAATACCAGTAAACCGATCAAGATTATTAAGGTGTTCTTAAAGTTCATAACTCATACTTTGGTGTTCTACTTTTTTCCTACATAGAAATTGCAGCCGATCGATGGATAAGTATATTCACCAGCCCCAGGTTAAAGGGAATTCTACTAGATCATTAATCCTTACCTGTTGGTTGGTTTCGATGGATTGTACCGCAGCAATTCCGATCAGGCTTGACATCAATCCTGCCCTGGATCCGGCCACTTGATTGAGGGTATCGGGCTGATTAGGCAAAAACAATTTGTCCCTGAGTTTCTTGTCAGCGCCCCCGTGTTCGCCTGTGTTCCTTGGTATTGACCAGGCTTTGGTGTCTTTAAAGCTCTTGGTAATCCTGAAATCAGCAGCAACATCTACCTCCCACGGTTGGCGATGGTAATTTCTCACCTCCAGCCTACCTTGTTCGCAATTAAAAGCAATCATCTGCCCTTCATAAGGCATAAAGGCGTTGAGGCTATAGCTCAAAATGACTTCATTGGCATACTTCACTTCCACAGTCATACTGTCGTAGGTATCTATATCATTATCCCATACACATCCATCCCTCAAATAGCCATCTTCTTTCTCTCCCACTAAGTAAAAGTCTTTGCTTCCGTATTCGCTGATGTCCCAGTAGAAATCGCATTGTTCCTTGAACTGACAAGTTCTGCAATTACCAGCCCGAAAGGAATGGTTTTTCCCGTAAAATGCTACTTTACCAAAGGCATTAACCGTTTCTGGTTCTGAGTCCAACCACCAGTTCATTTGATCGAAATGATGGGAAGCCTTGTGCACTAAAAGACTACCGGAATACCGTTTTTTGCCATGCCAACGCCTGAAATAAGAAGCACCGTGGTCCACATCCAGATATTCCTGGTATTCTGCAGAAATAACTCTTCCCAATTCTCCCGAAGAAATGATCCGTTTGATTTCCTCAGTACTGCTGCCAAAACGCGCATTGAAAGTGGTAGTTATTTTTTTGCCGGTTCTCTTCTCCATATCTACGATTTCCTGACCCTGTTGTGCCTCCGTAACCAGTGGTTTTTCACTTAGCACGTTGCATCCCAACCCCATGGCTTTGGTGGCGTAGGTTGCATGGAAACAATCAGTGGTGGTGATAATCACGGTATCGGGTTGGGTTTGGCTGATCATCTTTTCGAACTCAGATGAATGATACATAGGCGCTTTAGTGCCGATGACTTCCTTAGCATGTGCTAATCTTGCTATATTGATATCACAAAGACCCACTAGTTCCAAATGATCACCATACTCCTGGACTATTGGCTTACCCCAGGCTAAAGTGCCTCTGACCCCAGTTCCTACCAGCGCATATTTTCTTTTTTGAGGCTCTCCCATTTTAATAGTCATCACCGGGCTAACCAAAGGCGTTAGCAAAGGAGCGACAGCTACTTTTGAGGTTTTTTCGATGAATTTTCTCCTGTCAATTATTTTGGTTGACTTTTTCATGTCACAATATATTAGGCTTCTGGTTCTGCTTCTTTTGATGACTTTAGCTCATCTCCAAATGAAATGAGAAATGTGGCGCAGATTGCTAGCACCATACCTGCAATTACCACACTATTAGGGACATGACCATAAATTATTAGGGAAATTAATACCGTTAATAAAGGAGCTGCCGAATTAGTAAGAGGACTCACTACGATTGCTTTACCATATCGGAATGCATACACCAAAGTAAGTGCTCCAAATGCGTTGAGTAATTGTATGCCCGCTGCCAGATACATTCCATTAAGGCCGTAGTTAATGGGGAGTGAAAAGTCCGTCATTAGTAACGCCAGAGGAATTAATATCAAACCGGTAATGGTCATGTAGAAGAATATTTCCTCGGCTTTCATAGTTTGGTTGGCAATTTTCATAAAGAAGGCCTGGATGCCCCAGGCCACAAATACAATCATGGCAAATATCAGCCACAGCCCTCCACCTCCGACACCCGCCTCAGGGGAAACATACGACAATAACGGAATTGATAACATGGCTATAGCTATACCGGTCCAAACGAGTTTGTTGGTTCTTTCTTTCAGGAATAGATAAGACAATAAAATAGTGATTACTGGTGAAAGTGATATTATGGGAAAGATCAGGTAAGCCGGACCTATAGTAAGTGCGTTTGTGAACAAAATCAGTTGCCCTCCGGCGCCAGTGAATCCGATTAAACAACCATAGAAAATAGACTGCTTAGTAAAGTAAATTTTCCAGTTAATCCGTTTAAGACTGACCACTGCAGGTATGATCATGACTATTGCCCATACTGAATATCCCAGGGTGGCAGTAAATCCATTTTTTTCAGGGATCTCAATAAAGGCCCCCCAAACTCCCCAAAACAAAGTGGTGATACCAGCGAAAATCAGCCAATTTTTGTTAGATGTTTGCATCTTGATTTATTTTATGCTTTTTGTTCTGTTTCGTAGACCATTTCCATTTTACCGGTAACAAGTTTTGTAACTGCTTCAGTAGCGGCTGGAAATACTTTTCTTAAGTCAATTTCAAGATTGTCTGCCAGGGTATTTTGCAAAGTCTTCATGAAGATGTTCTTGATCTCAGTAGCAAGATTTACCTTACAGATTCCCAAAGAAATGCTCTTTCTGACATCCGGTATGGGTACTCCTGAACCGCCATGCAGAACCAGGGCAGCGTCTGTTACCTGATGTATCTCAGCCAATCTTTCAAAATCCAGTTTAGGCTGCTCCCTATAAAAACCATGGGCAGTGCCGATTGCTACCGCCAGGGCGTTGACACCAGTTTTTTCTACAAAACTACGGGCATCTTCAGGTTTGGTGTACTCCATCTTTTCAGTTGATTGCCCCAATTTGGCAACGTATCCCAGTTCTGCTTCAACATTTACCTCATATGCCTTGGCCAGTTCCACCACTCGGCGTGTTAATTCGACATTTTTATCAATTGACAGCTCACTGCCGTCAATCATTACTGAATCAAACCCAACTTTTAGACATTGTTCAACTAGATCAATTGACCCGCCATGGTCCAGATGTATCCAACCTTCGACCTGATAAAAAGACAATGCAGACCTCCCCAGTGCAACCGCATTTTCCAGACCCATATAATTAATACTGCTTTCAGTTAGCTGCAGTATCAAGGGGCAGCCATAGTTCTTGGCAGCAACAAGTACTCCTTTAAGGGTCTCAAAATTGTAAAAGTTGGTTGCAAGTAGCGCTTGCTGGTTTTTTCTTAATTCTAAGAACTTTTCTTGTAGTTTCATATACTCGTTTCAGAGAACCAAATCCACATTGAATTTTTCAAGGGCGGTCTTTTGGATTTTAGTTTGATCAGTGAAGGCCCCGGTCCCTCCAATTCCGGTGGTGTTGACAGCTCCCATCAGGTTGGCGAATTCCAGACACTCACTCAATGGCCGGCCTCGATTGTACTTAAAAATAAAGCCGGCATTGAAGCTATCGCCGGCACCAATAGCGTCAATCACCTGTTCATTGTTAAACGGTTTGCCTATGATCTTTTGGTCCTCCGAGAATAACAAAGCGCCATCCTCACCACATTTCACCACCAGTATTTTGCACAAATCAACAAATTTCTCTGCAGCGCCAGTTACATCATTGATTCCTGTCATGGAGATTATTTCGCCGGCATTGGGTAGAAAAACATCTACTAATGGCAGTAAGGTAGCCAAATCCAGGTCCCATTTTTCTAGCGGGTCCCATTGGGTATCCAATGATGTGGTCAATCCCAGGTCCTTGGCTCTTTTAAAAAGCATTGCCAGGTCGTTTTTAATTCCTGGCTGAAGAAAAGGAGAGGAAAAATGAAGATGACTTGCATGCTCCAAAGCCTGGTTGCTAATATCATCAATGGTTAATTGCTCCATAGCTCCAGGATAAGTAATCATATAACGATCCTGTTGATAGTTCAAAACAATAGATGCGCCGGTCTTGAATTCCGAGGTTTGAATTATAAAGTCAGTATTTACTGCTCTGTCTTTCAAAGAGCTTAGCACAGTATCGGCAAACCTGTCATATCCTATTTTACCAATAAAGGCCACAGACGCCCCCATAGATGATATATTACTGGCAAAAATAGCTGTAGAACTTCCAAGTATAACATCAAGTGACTGGGCAATGATCTCCTTGCCTAATTTGGGTGGTTGCTTGAGGTCATTTAGAATAAGGTCAACATTAAGTTCACCGACAGCAAGTATGTCAAATTTTTCAGCCATAGTTTATGGTTGGTTTATTAACTCTAACCTGAGGAAGCAACCGATCTATATCTTTTTTGTACAACATCCCCAATTCCTTCCTTAAACAATTTGCTGCACCAAAGGCTACTGCTAATTTTACAATTTCCAATTTTTCATAACCTTTGCTTAGAGCAATAGCAACGCCTGCCATTAAGCAGTCGCCACTTCCTACGGTGCTCAACACATTATCTAATTTAACATTCGCATGTAAGATGTCATCCCTGGTTCCTAAGTATAGGCCTTTTGCACCTTGCGTTATCATCTGCAGGTTTGTCCGTGCACTTAACCGCTCCATAATCAACCCGATATCGGAAGTGCCGGTAATTTGTTGGCTTTCATGCTCATTCAAGTGGATGCCCATGGGTTTAGCATCCAAAGCCTGATTTAATGCCTCTCCAGTGGTGTCAATCAGACAATCTACGCCCTTTACATGTGCTCTTTTGATTAAATTTTTGTAGAAGTCAACCGGACATTCGGGGGGCAATGAGCCGCTCAGGACCACAATAGACGCATCTCCTAGTTTAGCTTCGAAAGCTTCATAGCTTTCATCTAAATGATCCTGTTCAATGGCAGGTCCTGTACCCAGGAGCTCAGTTTCATTGAAAGGCCCTTGCTGTTTCAAAGTGATGCAAAACCGGCTCCATTGCTTTAAAACAGGACCTACACACTGTATGCTGTGAGCTTCACACTGTGTTCTGATCCAGGTGCCGGTTGGACCTCCCCAAAATCCCAGCAGGCTAACCCGTTCCCCGTATTCAGCTGCTGCCAGTGCTACATGTACGCCCTTACCTCCCGGATAGTGTTTCTCAGATTGGGCTCTATTAACTGCAGATGGTTTGAAGGTGCCGACCTCCATGAGCGTGTCGACCGAAGGGTTAGGACATACCACCAATATCATTTTAGTCCTCATTAACAACCCCTTCGAGGGAGTAGATCTTGACCCCCTGGACTACTCTGTGAATTGCTCCGTTGATCGATGGTTTATCTGGCCCAATTCCGTAGTTAAGGGATTTGTGGAAACTTAAAATTTGGATGGGTAAAATATATGCAACTGCTAGTAGCTCTTCCAGGATACTATCCCCTCCTGTTAACACCATCTCAGTATCAACATTAATGCAGGTCTTCAAAGGACCGGGAGAAACCCCAATACTCCACATGGGGTCAGAATCTTCTTGAATGGATTTGATTAAATCAATTTCGTATTGGTTTGCATATGGATTGTTTGATAAGAAATACACCATCAGTGTATTTTCGTTGACAATTGCTTTAGGTCCATGTCTGAAACCCAAGTAACTGTCCATGGTGGTCACTACCCGGCCCCCGGTTAGTTCCAACATTTTCAAGTGTGCCTCACAAGCAGTCCCATAAAATGGTCCGGATCCCAGGAAGACTGTACGATCGAAGGGTTTGTTGGAGATGTCCACCAATGCTTCGTTGTATTGAGAAATAACTTTGGTTCCACAACTTGCCAATACCTTTATCTGGGCTTCAAGAGCCGTGATGTTATTATAATTCGGCACCAATATTCCCGCCAATAGCATACCAGTATAACTACTGGTCATGGCTAAACTACGATCATTGGACGCCTCCGGTAATAGAATGGTAAATTTTGGAGACTTAGTTTCAAAATTGTAAAGTTCCCCTTTAGCATCACAGGTAATGATAATATGTACACATGTTGATGCAATTTGGTCGCACAGTTCAGCTGCCCCCATGCTTTCAGGACTACTGCCAGATCTGGCAAAAGAAACCAGCAACATTCTGTCCTGTTTATTTATGAAGTCAAAAGGGTGAGTGACTATGTCTGTAGTTGCTATCGAGTGGGTATCAATCCCGAATGATCTAAAAAACACTCCTTTCAGAGAAAGGCCGATAAATGCGCTGGTGCCCGCTCCGGTTAATATGATCTTGTTGGTATCTTGGCAATTGGAAGAAATGAATTTCTTGAGATCATGGCAATTTTTCTTAAAATCATCAAATATCTCAATCCATAGATCAGGTTGCTGTTTGATTTCTTTAGCTGTGTGAATAGCAGCGGTAGATTTCAGTAAATTCCTTTCAATACCTAAGTATCTCATATCTATTATAAAGATAAATAAATTATAATACTTACGAATCCTTTTTTAATATTCATAATGAATATTAGTATTATTTTTCGGTTCATTTTGATAAATTTATACGTTTACTAATTTCAAAAGCGATGACTATCAAAGATAGAAAGAGTACCGTAAACCGCCGGGAAGAAATACTTAAGGCCCTTTCGGAAGACGGAAAAGTTTTCGTTCATGACCTTAGTCAAAAATACCAGGTTAGTGAAGTGACTATCCGAAATGACCTGGACAAACTGGAAAAAAAGGACTTATTAATAAAAGCCCGTGGTGGTGCCATAAAAGTTGATTTTCATGTTCGTACTGATCACAGGCTGTCAGAAAAATACCAAATAAACATAAGGGAAAAGGAACGGATCGGAAAACTTGCTGCTCAAATGATAGAGAATTATGAGACCATAATATTAGACTCTGGTTCTACCACTTCCGAGTTGGCTAAGCATTTAACGCATTTTGAGGATTTAACAGTTATCACCAATGCAATCAACATTACCAATATATTGACCAATAATTCCAGTATAAACATCATTGTTCCCGGAGGATACTTGCGGAAGAGCTCTACGTCTTTGATCGGTCCGTTAGCGGAAGAAAATCTAAAGAAATTTCATGTGGACAAATTATTTCTAGGTGTAGATGGTTTAGACACACGATTAGGGCTTTATACTCCTAACCTGGAGGAGGCACATTTGAATCAACTGATGATTACTATTGCCAATGAAATAATAGTGGTTACCGATTCCAGTAAGTTCAAAAAGAAAAGCCTGGCTTTTATCTGTGAGACGGACAAAGTCAACAAGGTGGTCACCGATGATGGTATTGGAGAAGCAGACAAAAAACGACTGGAAGACGCTGGTGTGGAGGTTTTAATAGCCTGACGCAGCGCTCTTGCTAATAAATATCATAAATAATATTGACGATAATCCTCGAGCTTCGGAACAATAAACCTCTTATTGTGCGTTCATGTATAGAACAAATAAAATCACATGAGATTATTATCAATAATAATCACTTTAGGGGTGGTGACCATTACCTCAATCCAGGCTCAAAATTGGCAAACTGATATTGATCAGGCTAAGGCACTGGCGGCCAAAGAAAACAGGAAAATTGTACTGGTGTTCCAGGGTTCGGATTGGTGTGCACCATGTATAAAGCTAGAAAGGGAAATCTGGAGTACGGAAGAATTTAATGATTATGCCAAAGATCATTTTATAATGCTTCAGGCAGATTTCCCACGCAAAAAGAGCAATCAGTTATCAGCCGGCCTTCAGGAACACAATAACAAGTTAGCTGAGCGATATAACAAGAATGGATATTTTCCTTTCGTTTTGGTGTTAGACAAGGAGGGTAGGGTACTAGGTGAAACTGGCTACAAAAAAATGAGCCCCTCGGAATACATAAAGTTACTGGAGTCTTTCAACAGCTAATCATTGAATTGGTCCCTAATAATTGTTTTTACCCTGATATCGCTGTCTGAGGGTGTTGCCCAACAAGCTTATAAAAGAACCTTTAGGTTAATGGGTAGCCGCTTTGATATTACAGTAGTGGCCGATGATTCCAGTAAAGCGAACTATTTCATTGACGTGGCAGTTGATGAAATATCCAGAATCGAAAAATTGATCTCCTCCTGGGACCAAAAATCCCAAACATCGGAGATTAATAGAAATGCAGGGATCAGGCCAGTGCAAGTAGACGTGGAACTGCTGCAACTGATTGAAAGATCAATTGGCCTATCCAAACTGACAGATGGAGCTTTTGACATCAGTTATGCATCCATGGATCGGATTTGGAAATTTGATGGAAGCATGACGGAAATGCCCGGAGAAAATGAAATTAGAACTTCGGTGGAGAAAGTTGGTTATAAAAAAATTGTGCTCAACCAAAATGAGTCTACTGTATATCTCAAAGTAAAAGGAATGAAATTGGGCTTTGGGGCAATTGGAAAGGGATACGCCGCGGACAAAGCCAAAGAGTTGTTGATTGAAATGGGGGTAGCTGCCGGGATAATTAATGCCTCCGGAGACATGGCTACCTGGGGTAAGCAAGCAAATGGAAGCGATTGGAAAGTGGCCATTACCAATCCATTGGACAAGAATAAGGCTTTTGCATTGCTTCCTGTTAGCGATGGGGCGGTAGTAACCTCCGGTGATTATGAGAAGTACGTAAATTTTAATGGTAAGCGGTACACCCATATTATTGACCCAAGGACAGGTTATCCTTCAAGTGGAATTATAAGTGTTACCGTTTTTGCACCCAAAGCAGAATTAGCAGATGCCCTGGCCACTTCAATTTTTGTCATGGGCAAAGACGTGGGCTTGGATCGCGTTAACCAGTTACCAGCAATTGAATGTATTATTATTGATGAACATGGAAATATCCATTCATCAAAGAACATAACTATTAATCCAAATGTTGAATAGAATAATGTTGGCAGGGGCAGTGGTCATTCTGATAGGATCCTGCACTGTTGTAAGGGAATATGAAAAAATAAATTTAAATGATCCGGATATGGAATTGGCAACCAAGAAAGTAGGGCGTTTCGAGACCAGTTTCCAGGCCTACCGGGAAGCGGCTGTTGGTGCAAATGGAGGTAAAACAGGTGGAGGGTGTGGTTGTAACTAAATTAATGATGAGAAAAGGATTTATCACCCTATTTTTTTTCATAGGGGTAACGGCTTTTGGGCAAAGTCAAGATTCGATTAGTATTTATAAAAAACGTGTGCTGGAAAGTATAGAAGTGGATTTTCTCACTAGTTACTATACCCAGGATGGGAGCAATGCTGCGGTAAGCGGTGGCATTGGTACTGAAAAACTCACTGATTTCGCTTCATCCGTGGTGGTTTCTATTCCTCTGAATGATGATGATATCCTTACTATTGATGCCAGCGTATCCGCTTATACTTCCGCTTCTTCAAGCAATGTGAATCCATTTATCGGAGACAATCCGGCCGACCCATTTGTGCAGAGCAGCGGGGCCTCTGCTTCCGATACCTGGGTGAATGGGACTTTTACCTACACTCATAGTTCTGACGATCGCAATAAGATCTGGTCAACCAGGCTTTCAGTATCCAGTGAGTACGACTATTTCTCGGTAGGCATAGGTGGAGGCTACAGCCGGCTATTTAATGAAAAGAATACGGAATTAAGTATTAATGCTAATGTGTATCTGGATACCTGGAGTCTTATTTACCCATTTGAACTAAGGCCTTTTATGGAAGGTGGAGACGGTATTGAAAACAGCCTCTTCACTGAAAATACCGTAACGGGAAATCCTAATTACCATCCAACTTTTATTGAATTGGATGATGGAGGGCGTAATTCCTATTCAGTGGGATTCGGATTTTCTCAAATAATATCCAAACGTCTGCAAGGCTCCCTTTCAGTGGATTTTATGGTTCAAGAGGGGTTATTGTCCACTCCTTTTCAACGAGTGTATTTTAGCGACATAGCAGATTCCTTTATTGATAATTTTCAGTTGGCTGACGACATTGAGCGTGTTCCTGACACCAGGTTTAAGGTAGCTGTTGGTGGCAGATTATATTATTATTTGAATGAACGGGTAGTGATCAGGGCCAATGCCCGTTACTATCAGGATGATTGGGAAATTAATTCGGTTACAGCAGGGATAGAAATTCCAGTTAAAATAAACAGCAAGTTCACTTTCTACCCATCCTATCGATTTTACAACCAAACCGCGGCGGTTTTTTTCGCCCCATATGAGCAGCACTTATCAACCCGGGAATACTATACCTCCGATTATGATTTGTCTAAGTTCACAGCTAATCAATTTGGCATTGGAGTATCCTACACAGATATATTTACCAATTTTCATATAAGAAAATTTGGCTTAAAAAGCATTGATCTCAGGTATAACCATTACCAAAGAGACTCAGGCCTTACTTCCAGTATTATTGCCGCCGGTTTCAAGTTTATTATGGACTGATTATGTCACGTGTATAAATACACAAATAGTACACAGTACAGTAACCTGTTGGGAGCATTTAAAGGCATTCTACCTTAACAAGGCACCGATCTCTCGCCAGGTGATCAATTGAATATTTTCCTCTTTTAAAATATTTCGACAGCTATCACTAGTGAAAAAATTGAAGTCTAGTTGCCTCCAATGGGCCCCGTAATTTGGATGGTTGTTGGCCACAGCCCGCATTTCTTCGTTGTCATAGGCACAATGAAACAACATGACACTAACTCCAGCAGGTAGGGACCGCAAGGTGCTGCTGTAAAATTCAGCCATTCCATCCGGATAATTTTTAGGAAAGGCCATGGGTACTTGATCTACCAGTAAGGCATTTTCCGGTATAGTAGGTTTTACCCCTGGAAACTTTTTCATAAAGTCGGAATTAATCATAACCGGGATATTATACTCCAGTCCCATTTTGATATAAACCGGAAAAAACTTTTCATTAAATAGGCTACCCATGTGGGAATCCAGATGAGTGGGTTGTAAACCAGCGGCCAGATACCGTTCTATTTGGGCCCTGATTTCCTTTTCTACTTCCTCAACACTGGCATGTGAAATCACATCCCTTACATTATGATAAAAGTATCCCTGTTCATTGACCAGACCAGGTACTTGCTCTGCAACAGGCCCCCATTTCAGAAGGTCCCATTCAGCAGTTAAGGTCAGATGTAATCCGAGGTCAGCTTCCGGATGCTGTCGGGCCCACACTACAAATTCGCTGAACCAGGGAGCGGGTACAATGACACTTGCAGAATTGACCATTCCCTTTTCGAAAGCATCGAAGGTGGCCTGGTTTTCCGAATGGGCGATACCCAGATCATCTGCGTGTAGGATCAGCAGTTTGGCGTCTTCAGGGTAGCCCAGTTGTTGAATCAGGGATTGCCCCTGAATTGATGGAATACATATTAAATAAAAAGCAGTGATTACCGCAAGTAGTTTCATACTTTCAATGGTTATAAAGGTATCTTTTTTGTATAGGTTAACTTGTTCAGTTGTCAATTTCATTATTAATCGGATGAAGTTTATATTTCAATCAGAACTAATTTAGGTTGTAAGTTATCAAAAAAACCTTATTTTAAGATCACATAAATCTCCAGTCATGAAATCCTACCAGTGCTTCCTTGTCTTTTTATTTTTTATATCCTGTAATAATTCGACCCCTATTGTTGAGGAAACGGCAATTATTGAGAAAATTGGCCTCAATAGTATAATCACGGAGGTTAATATATTGGAACTGCCCATTGGTAACCAAACCATAGCAATTGTTGGCGCTACCTTAATTGACGGCACCGGTAAACCACCCTTGACCGATGCCACGGTAATTATTAAGGAAAACACTATTTGGAAAGTTGGTGCCAATGGCTCATTTGCCGTACCTGCAGATGCCGAGATTGTAGATGGCCAAGATTTGACTGTTCTTCCAGGTTTAATCGACTCACATTTTCATCTCAACAACAATGAACTTCCCAACCTGGTTTTAACTCGTGGAATAACTACTGTTCGGGATCCCGGTGCCTGGATTGAGTCTTATTCAGCAGTTAGAGATTCCGATATTACCCCACCCAGATTATTTCTCACTGGTCCACATTTGGATATGCCACCTCCAGCTTATCCAAAGAACTCATTTTTAATTAGGGATCCTATTGAAGCAAGGCATGCAGTGAACAAATTTGCCGATCAGGGAGCATCCGCAATTAAGGTTTATATCCGGCTGCCGGTGGCAATAATAAAAGAAGTTTGTGCTACTGCCCACCAGCGGGGCATCCCAGTGGTAGCTCACTTAGAAATAACCGGCGCCATGGATGTAATTGCCGTAGGAGTTGATGGCATTGAACACGTGACCTCCTTTGGAACTGATTTGCTGCCAACGTTTGAAGCGGAACAATATGAGCAATCAGTACTGGCAGATAACTCCGCCAGACGTGAGGGAAGATATCAGGTATGGAACGCCATAGACATTGAGGGTCAGAAAGTTGATTCTTTATTATTATTCCTGAAGCAACAGGGTACCGTAGTAAGCCCAACCTTAGGTGCTTTTGAATACCGTTTTGGTGAGGGGAAAACGGACAGCGTTAAGGTTAGGGCTTTTGAAAACATGTTGACATTTGTGGGAAAAGCCAAGAAAGCAGGGGTTCCAATAGTGGTCGGTTCTCATTCCTCAGTGCCCTATGCTGAACGCGGGTGGGCCTATCAACGGGAAATGGAATTGTTGTCAGAAAGCGGCCTGACCAATATGGAGATTATTACCGCAGCTACCATGGAAAACGCTCGATATTTCAGAATTGAAGATCGATTGGGGAGCGTTGAAGCAGGAAAGCAGGCCGACCTGATACTACTAGCAGGAGATCCAATTAATAATTTAGATGCCTTTTATAATATCAGTAAAGTTATGCTGAATGGGGTTTGGGTAGACCTGTGATGAGTGATAAATTATAAGTGATGAGTTCTTCGCTTACCTCGGATTCGGGTGTAAAATCTATTGTTCTACTGATCAATTATTCACTTGTTCTCCTGTTCCCTTGTTCTCCTGTTCCCTTGTTCTCCTGTTCCCTTGTTCTCCTGTTCCCTTGTTCTCTTGTTCATTTGTTCCCAGCATCGCTGGCCACTGCCTGAATAAGTGCTTTGTTGTACCCGTAGGCAAAAGCGTATCCTTGAAGTCTGCTGGCAGGGTCTTCATGTTTTGGTACATGATCAGGCATGATCATGCCGTCATAGCCAACATCGCGTAATGCCCGGATTACTTCAACGAAGTCCATATCGCCATTATCCGGGTAGACTTCCTGGAAGTTGTTCCAGCCTCCCTTAATGTTTCTCAAATGTATGTTGAAGATTTGTTTTCTTTCGCCAACCCACTTGATTATTGGCAGTATCTCGGTTTTTGGGTCATTCAACCCTTCGGCAGTCGAGCCAAGGCATAGATTGAAGCCATGATACGCGCTATCATACAATTGGGCAAAACGTTTAATACCTTCAAAAACGTCCGGACTGTTCCATCTGGTGATGCCTCCATATCCAACCGGGGTAGGAGGGTCCGCTATGTGGTTCCCTAGTTTGACCTTATATTCCTTGGCTACCGGTAGTATTCTATCCAGCAGATAAGTAATCCGCTCATAGATCTCATCGATAGATACTTTCCCTGCAATGGGGTGCGGTTGATCTCTTAAAGAGGCCTCCTCATATATCCAGGTATTGTAAGATGAATTACCACGACCTGTATCGAGGGTCCTTCCGGTTCGCAGCACCGGATGAATGATGGTGTTGTATAGCAGCAATCGCACATCGCTTTTACCGGCGACTTCGATCATTTGTTGGATCATTTCAATCTCACGGTCTCGTTCAGGGCTTTTCCCCAGCATAATATTGGGCGTTTTGACCCTTTCAATTCCTGCAGAAGTAAGTGGCAGGTGATAGGCATCCAGGCTGATGCCATATTTTGCACAGGCTTCCTGTTTAGCCAGCGAATCCTCCAGGTCCCAGCCGACTCCCTCGATAAACTTCGGAGCTCCCCCATCCATATTATAGACCCCATGACGGGCTAGGAACTCCAGGTTTTCTCGACCCGTCCCACCTTGCTGGGTGCCGACTTTCATTAGCATCTTCTTTTTAATGTGCTGTTCTACCACATCTGGCAACAACGGTTCCGATTGTGTACAACCTGCCATAGCAGAGGTACCCTCAATTCCTATTGCTGCAAGTGAGCTAGTGCCTATTATTTTTAACAGGTTTCTTCGATTTATTTTATTTAAGTACGGCATCTGTTTGTATTGGGTTTAATGGAAAATCAATTTACCGATCAGAAGTGATTTAGGTTATTTTTCTTATCTTAAATAAAACTAATTTTAAGTCATGATAAAATTTATTTTTACAGGGTTATTGCTTGGTTTTTTTTGTATTTGACTTTTCATTTGCTCAAGACAAACCGTTGCTATCAGAAGCCATACGCAAGGAGATTGATACACAAGGTATAGAAATCGCCAAAAAATATTTTGCAGAGCAATTTCAATTTCAGAAAGATCTTTACAATGTTGACATGCAAGGTATTTCGGCTATAAGTAATGCCTATGCCCAAGCTGGCGATACGGAATCGGCTAATGCGGTATTGGAAATTGCCCTTCCATTCATGCAGTTGTCACTTACTTCAGGCTCGAACGGCGCACCATTTAATATGTTTGATTTTGATGAGATGGCCGAGCAGGAGCGAAAGGAAAAAGCGGAGCGAGAGAAGCAAGCAATAAAACAAATTGAAGATCAGCAAAAAAGGGATATAATTACCTATCAAGGTCAACCACGTAACGACCTGGATCGATTCGCCGGATTGTACGGTGATCCCGCAGAAAGTGACAAAAACCGCAACTTATGGGTAATGATTTCTTGTGATGGATATCTGGTTTCCGGTGCCACTTGGGGCGACGCCTCTCCCTGGTGGATGAGGTCTACGGATGATAAGATTTTTACCTATAAAGATTCCTGGAACAATATCAGAATGCAGTTTAAGACGGATATAAACGGCAAAGCTCTGAGCATGATTCATGATCTTGACTATATGAAGAATCCGTTGGAGCGGCTCGGACCTGTCCCAGATGACTATGGCTCATGTTTGGAACGACCAAAAAGATAGATAAGGTCATTCAAATAACGGAATAATTAAGTAACTGACATGTCTGTGAATCATACCTATAAAATTACCGGAATGACTTGTAGTGGCTGCAGCGACCATGTCAAAAAAGCCCTGAAAGGTGTACCAGGAGTTTCGCAAGCATTAGTGCACTTGGATAGACAGGAAGCTGTTGTTTCCATGGATGAGCATGTGTCCATTGCAGCACTGAAAACAGCACTTAAACACAATGGTGGCCATTATGATATTCATCCACCTGATGAGCATATTGAGCACCAACATTCATTACCTGAGACAAAGAAAAAACAAAATGAAGGTTATGGGAATTATTACTGCCCCATGCTATGTGAAGGAGACAAACAATACCCTCAACCTGGTGACTGTCCCAAATGTGGGATGCATTTAGTAAAGGAAGAAAAAGCATCTTCTGCAAAAGTTACGGAGTACACCTGCCCTATGCACCCGGAGATAATTAGCAATGAGCCGGGCAGCTGCCCCATCTGTGGTATGGATTTGGAACCCAAAACCATCGCAAAAGATGACAACCAGGAAGAAGATCTTGCATACAAGAATATGCTTAGAAAATTCTGGCTGGCAGTGGCCTTTACCTTACCTGTATTCTTTATTGCCATGAGTGAAATGGTTGGAATTTCTTTAAATGCAATGGCCAATGAATCGACTTGGGGTTGGATCCAGTTGGTTCTGTCCACTCCAGTAGTATTTTACTCGTGCCGTGAATTCTTTATCAGAGGCTATCGCTCAGTGGTCAACAGATCACCCAACATGTGGACCTTAATATCACTGGGGGCTGGCGCAGCCTACCTGTTCAGCATTATTGCATTGGTATTTCCAGATATCTTCCCTGACCAATTTAAAACCGAAGGCGGAGCGGTACATTTATATTTTGAAGCTGCCACAGTTATTCTGACTTTGATTTTGCTTGGGCAGGTGCTTGAACTTAAGGCCAGAGGACAAACCAATTCCGCTATCAGGGAATTGCTGAACCTGGTACCGCAGGAAACTACGGTAATAAGAGATGGTCAGGAACAAACCATTCCCCTGGAACAGGTGAGATTAAATGATATTATTAAAATTAAACCCGGTGAAAAAATACCGGTAGATGGCGAAGTAGTAAATGGTAAAAGTTCCGTGGATGAATCGATGATTACCGGTGAGCCGATCCCGGTAGAAAAATTTGAGGGAGATAAGGTAATTGGCGGCACCATCAATGGTACCGGAACCTTTCAAATGAAAGCGCTAAAAGTCGGAAGTGATACACTGCTTTCACAGATCATCGACATGGTGAATAAAGCCAGTCGCACCAAAGCCCCCATACAAAACCTCGCGGATAAAGTGTCCGGATATTTTGTGCCGATTGTAGTGGCTATTGCCATTATATCCTTTACGGTGTGGGCAATATGGGGCCCTGACCCAGCTTTGGTCTATGCATTTACCAGTGCAGTCACGGTGCTGATCATTGCTTGTCCCTGTGCTTTGGGTTTAGCAACCCCTATGTCTATCATGGTGGGGACCGGTAAAGGAGCAAAGCAAGGAGTATTGGTAAAAGATGCCCGGGCCATCGAAGAAATGCACAAGATAACTACGTTGGTCATTGACAAAACAGGTACCATTACCCTAGGAAAACCCTCCCTGCAACAGGTAAAATCTCTGGACAAAAATTATTCTGAGCAAGAGATCCTAAGTTTGGCAGCTTCTCTGGAAAATAGCAGTGAGCACCCATTGGCCCATGCCATAGTAAGTGGTGCAGAAGCAGAAGGAATTAGGCCTCAGTCAGTAGAAGATTTTGATTCGGTAACCGGTAAAGGCATAATGGGCAAAGTGGAAGGAAGGGAAGTGGCTATTGGTAACAAAAAACTCCTGGACAACTACCAGTTGCAACTTGACAAGGATGTGCTGGCCGGGATTGAAACCATACAGTTGGAGGGCGAAACCGTCATGTTCATAATCATTGATAGGACCATCGCTGGTTTTATTAGTGTATCCGACCCTATAAAAGAGACTTCGGCAAAAGCCATCCGAAATTTACAGCACCAGGGATTGGAAGTGATTATGCTTACCGGAGATAATAAGAACACTGCTAAAGCAGTTGCGGAAAAGTTAGGGTTGGATGGTTATGAGGCCGATATGTTACCTGAAAACAAATATGAAAAAGTAAAATCCCTGCAAAAAGAAGGGAAAAAAGTGGCCATGGCGGGTGATGGCATCAATGATGCCCCTGCATTGGCCCAGGCAGATGTAGGCATCGCCATGGGAACCGGGACCGATGTTGCCATTGAAAGCGCCAGCCTCACCTTAGTAAAAGGTGAACTGGATGGAATTGTCAGGGCCAGAAAATTAAGCACTGATGTGATGCGAAACATCAAACAAAATCTGTTTTTTGCATTCGTCTACAATTCCTTCGGTGTACCCATAGCAGCAGGTATTTTATTTCCGTTTTTCGGATTATTACTCAGCCCCATGTTAGCAGCCCTGGCCATGAGTTTGAGTTCTGTGTCGGTAATTGCTAACAGTTTGAGATTGAGATGAGGTAAGTGATTAACCTTCCTTGGAATGAAGCGAAGAAGTTGTTTGTTAACCTTGTTTTGGTTGGGGTGGCTTTTTTCACCTGTTATATTAGCCCAAGGGCCGCCTATTTTCACCGACACTCCCATAATGCTTGGTTTGGAGGGGGGTGGCGTGCGCACTTCTGGAAATATCATTAATAAAGAGGACGCCAATGCCTATACGCACATTTTAGGGGTCCCCTACAATATCACCAACCGATGGCAGGTGGGTGGCGTCATATCTTTTGTTTCTATTTCCCCTGAGAGAATGGAGAGCCGTTCCGGAATCGGTGATATCAAAATTTTCACTAAATACCAGATCTATCAAAAGGACGGCAAAGCAAAAACCTTACGAGGCTTAATAAAGTTGACCGAAACTTTTCCCACTGGAAATTCAACGGAAGGTTCCGCTGTGGGCACAGGTGCCTATCAAACAACTATTAGTTTAGTAAATGGCTATATTACTACCAGGTATGGATTGTATACCGAGTTTGGCTATAACATTACTTCCGATGGATTGCCCAATAATTTCATTTATAACCTGGCATTTGGTTACCCCATTTTACCTCAGCAATATCCTCCCAGGCAGTTAAATTTATTCCTGGAGTTCAATGGCAACTATGTTCTTAATGATATTGGCAATAACTTATTTATTACTCCCGGGATTCAGTACATCGCCGGACGAAGGGTATTGTTCGAATCAGGCATACAACTACCATTGGATCAAGCAGCGCCTGAAAATACGGGAACGAAATTTGTGCTGAGAATTGGCACCCGAGTTTTAATATTTTAAAACAATGAAAATTATCATGAAACAAACCACAATGTTGTTCTTGATTTTGATAACAGGATTACAACTTTTAGCCCAGGAGCAAACCGAATTGGCCTCTGAACAAAAGGTACGGGTAAGAGTGGACGGCTTGAGTTGTTCCTTTTGTGCCTATGGACTTGAAAAAAGACTTTTAGAAATTGACGGAGTTAAGACCGTTGTAATATCGATAGATGATGGAGAGGCGCTGTTGACTCTGGATAAGGAGGTAGAGATAGCGAAGGAGACTATAAAAAAAGAAGTAAAGAACGCGGGGTTTACTCCCCGTGAAATCGTCTACCTTGATAAATAAACTATATAGATTACTATTGAGTTAACTATATAGTTATTTTACGGGAGAATACATCAAAGTGCTAATGGATAATACAAACTCTTATACATCAATATTCAAAGAGAAACAGTTACAGCAAGAGATACAGCGTACTTGTAAAGTCGTCAAAATCTCATCGGGTACCACGCTATTGGAAGAAGGAGCCTATGTTAAGGTAATTTCTATGGTACTTTCAGGATTGATAAAGGTTGTCAGACAGGAAGAAGAAAAGGAAATACTGCTTTATTACATCAATCCTCATGAAAGCTGCATAATGTCAATCTCTTCGAGTTTTAATAATGAAAAGAGTCTGGTGAAGGCGGTGACTGAAGAAGATTCAGAAATACTGCTAATCCCTTCAGGATACATTAACCATTGGCAAAGCCGTTATCCTTCCTTAAATTCATTTATTATCAACCTTTATAAGACAAGGTTTGAAGAGATATTGGCCGCTTTCAATGCTGTTGCCTTCCACCAGATGGATGACAGGTTATTGCAGTACTTGCGAACCAAAACCGAGTTACTTAAAACCAGAGAATTACATTTAACCCATCAATCACTTGCTGATGATTTAGGCACCACCAGAGAAACTGTATCCCGTATTTTAAAAAAATTCGAGAGCGAAAAAAGAATTGCACTCACACGGGGTAAGGTGAAAATACTTGACTTAGATTAATCCTTCTAAACCCTCTGTTTAACTGGTTATGTGACCTGCATCACAGACTTTCAATAAATCCTCTTTTATATTAGAGACGTGAATTCGAAAATGGTAAAACTAATTTTCGTTTGCGTTTTATGTTTAGGGCTAATTACGGCCCTGGTATTAATATTTTCAATTTAAACTCAGAGTATTATGAAAGCGAACATGGGATCAAGTGATAGGATCATACGCATAATGGCGGCTATTGCTATATTATATTATTTAGGCCTTATCAGCGGAACGGTTGCATTAATTCTAACAATTGTGGCAGTAATATTTATATTGACCAGTCTGGTGAGTTTTTGCCCTTTGTATGCTCCCTTTAGAATATCCACTAAAAAGTCAAAAGCCTCAGTTCAATAGGCATCAGATATAGGATTTTCACCGGTCGTTATCCTCCTATTGGTCAACATAATTCGAATATATTTAAGTATTTTCTTAAATAAGCAAAACTTATTTTGATCTAGATGCGTTTAAGTAATTGCTTAAACGTTATAATCTGAATATTTGACCATATGAAATGTATTAGAGTTCTTGCTGATGTAAATCAGATAAAACAGTGCAAGGAAGATCTTTCTCGAATTGAAAATCAAACTAAATCAATTTCTAAGATCCTGGGGTTGGCAGGGAATGAAGCAAGGTTGAAGATGCTCTACCTCATTTATCAAGAAGGTGAATTGTGCCCCTGTGATCTGAGTGATATATTGAATATGTCTGTTCCGGCAGTTTCGCAACACTTGCGTAAGCTAAAGGACGGAGGGATGGTTATTGACAAAAAAATAGGGCAGACCGTATTCTATTCAGTCATTGATGAAAATACGCTTATTATCAAGTCCATTTTAAAGAGCCTTGTTAGAATTACCCAAAAGGAAGCAGTAATATGAAAACGGCAAGCAATGTGATAAATCGTAAAACAAATTCTAAATGGATTGGAGCCGGTCTGTTTGCGGCCATTACCGCTTCCTTATGTTGTATCACCCCGGTTTTGGCACTACTATCCGGGGTAAGCGGTGTCGCTGCCACCTTTTCCTGGCTGGAGCCTGTTCGCCCGTTTTTAATAGCCTTAACCCTTGGTGTCCTGGGTTTTGCCTGGTATCAAAAGTTGAAATCCAGGAAACAAGAAGATATAGACTGCGCCTGCGAGGAAGATGGCAAAGCACCCTTTATTCAATCCAAGACCTTTTTAAGCATTATTACCGTATTTGCAGTCATCTTACTTTCTTTTCCAGGTTATTCATACATATTTTATCCGGATAGCAATAAATCATCCGCTGCGGCAACAGCATTCGGCATTCATCAACTTAATCTGGATATAAAAGGCATGACCTGTACGGGTTGTGAAGAGCATGTGAAATATGCTGTTAACCAACTGGAAGGGGTTTTGCAAACCGAAGCTTCATTTGAGACCGGAACCGCTAGTATAAGCTATGATCAATCGGTAGTTTCCAAAGAGGAAGTGATAGCGGCGGTAAATGAAACTGGCTATCAAGTTACCCGTGATGAAGAAACCCAACCCAGTCTATAGTTATTTCTAATATGGAAGAAGAGATCCTCTTACAATCGATAATTAAATGCCCTAACTGCGGACATCAAAGAGAAGAGACCATGCCAACTGATGCCTGCCAATTTTTTTACGAATGTGTAAACTGTCATGCGGTCCTGAAACCTCAGCAAGGAGACTGTTGCGTTTATTGCTCCTACGGCACCAATCCTTGTCCGCCCATCCAGGAAGGAAAGACCGGTAGTTGTTGCAGTTAGCAGAATATTTAATTAGGTGATGAATGGATATTTTATATATCGGTTTAACATCATCTAACCTTTTGTGATCGTTTTGTGATACTTAATTTCGATCTTTATCTAAGATTTTCAATATTATGGACTATTTTAAAAATTACTTCGCGACTTTGCTCCTATTAGTTCTCTGTAGCAACAGTAGCATCGCCCATATAAATCTTTTAGGCCCGGATGGAGGGGAAACATTTGCCCCCGGAGAATTTATTACTATCTCCTGGGAAGAAGAGCAAACTCACATACCGATAGATTTCGATTTGCAATTCTCCTCTGATGGAGGTGTAACCTGGGAGGACATAGTTTCCTTGAATGTGGATCAATTTGAATACCAATGGATGGTACCTGATATGGAAACCGATCAAGGCAAGATCAAGGTTATCCAGGATAATGAAGGGATGGATTATACAGATATATCCTCAAACTTTAGAATTTCAACCGTTGGTGGTATCGTCACCGCTATTGAGGATTCAAGAGATCAATCGCCATTCGAAATTCTCTCCAATTATCCTAACCCATTTCAATCATTGACCACTATAGAATTTACCCTGCCCCAATATAATCACGTTTCCCTGGAGGTATATAATATTCAGGGTGCAAAAGTGGCTACTTTAATGGATGAGGTGCTTTCGGCGGGGAAATACGCTACTCCTTGGAATGCCACAGGAACTAAACCAGGTTTGTACCTGGTCCTGGTTCGGGTCGGCACTTATATTGAAACCAGAAAACTGATTAGACTAGAGTAGTCTATGTTTTTGCTTAATAAGCTCTGAATACCGGTGTTTGGTTTCTTCAGCCCATTGAATAATCTTTTCTCTCATTTGTTTTGCCACCTCCTGATGCTCCTCATCCTGATATAAATTATCCATTTCACCAGGGTCAGAAGACAAATCATACAATTCATCGACATCCTTACTAAGCCAATGGTAAACATACTTGTATTGTTGATCCCTGCATATAATGATATGGCCAGCTCCGTGTACTTCCAAGAACAGGTTTTCACGATGTGTATCTCTTAATGGATTCAAGATAGGAATCAGGCTTTTCCCATCAATTTGTTCAGGAGCTTTTAAATGAAGCGCCTCCAAAATCGTAGGCAATAGGTCTATTGAAGACGTCAACTGCGAAATCTTAACACCAGCGGATTCTAATCCAGGGATACGCATAATTGCCGGTACATGGAACAGCTCCTCATAGCCGTTGCTGCCAAGTTTGTAGATCATGCCATGGGCAGCGATCATATCGCCATGATCGGTAGTGAAAATAATAATAGTGTTGTCCCATTGGCCGGTTTCTTTCAAGGTTTTAAACACTTTTCCAATCTGGTCATCAATAAAACTACTATATCCCCAGTATCTTCGGATATAGTCCCGGTATTGGTCATTGTTCCATTGTCCTAGTACATATTGCAGTTGGGGCCTATTTTGTGACCGGGGTTTCCCCTTTAAACTGTCCATTAGGTTAGCTGGCAGGGGAATATCACTTAGGGAATATAAGGTATCCCAGGGGATAGGAGGCGCAACCGGTAAATGTGGGCCATAGAAGGAAATCACAGCAGCCCAGGGCTGACTGCTTTCTTGATGCTTCTTTACAAAATTCTGGGTTTTTTCCCTGAAAAAAGCAGCCATATGGTACTGTTCACCTAGTTTTGAATACATATGTTGTCCTTCAGGAGCAGATTGCAAAGCATCGTGATTGCCGGCCATCTGGGCAAATTCCTGCTGACCATGACTGACCAACCAATCTTTGTATTGACGCCAGCCACCCGCCCATTCCTGAAAACCCAATTGCGGAAAGTCCTCTCCCAATCCGCCTTTCACTCTTTTTGTTACCCATCCGGAATCGCTTGCAACCCGTTCATAGTGCCAGTAATCTTTAATCTCTTCTCCTACAGGATCCAGGGGTTCCGAGTCATGCATATAATCAATGCCATCACCACCTTTTCGGCCAACATACATAGAGCCACTTAAATGGGCTTTACCAAAATAACCGGTATGGTAGTCGGCTTGAGAAAGAATGGTTCCTAAACTGGGTATGGTTGGATCCAATAACACATTGTTTGTAAAGACATTGTGGTTATGCAGATACCTGCCGGTGAGCATGGACGCTCTGGAGGGACTACAAGCAAAGGCTGCTATATAATAATTTTGAAATAGAAAACCTTCTTGCGCCAACTCGTCAAGGTTCGGAGTCTTAATAGTGTTATTGCCATAGGCGCCCACACAACTTAAAGGCTGTTGATCTGTAATAATAAAGAGAAGATTGGTTTTACTTATAGCCTCTTGCTTTTGACAACTACCCAGGCTCATTAAGGCTGTAAAAATGATAAATGCCAGGTATAATGACGGTATCCTCATAAATCAGGGCAGGTTATGGGCAACAATTGCCGCTAAAGTACTAAGTTAGTCAAAAATGTTTCAGTGCTAAAAAACTAATGAAACTAGTCCTGCATCCGTATGATCTAAAGCTAAAGCATAGGTTTAAGATTGCCCATGACTCAAGAGACCTGCAAAAAACTTTGATTGTCGAGTTGCAACATGGGGATCATTCCGGGTTTGGGGAGGCTACGGCCAGCACCTACTATAAAAACAGCATTGAAGACATGATGTCTCTGTTAAAGTATCATAGAACTGCAATAGAGTCCTATGATTTTGAGGTACCTGAGCAATTTTGGGATCAACTTAAAGAGATTTTATGGTCAAATTCGTTTGCACTCTCCGCGGTAGATGTGGCAGTGAATGATCTATATGCAAAATACCGGGGCCTCTTATTGAGTGAAATGTGGGGCATTAAGAGAGACCGGAACCCTATCTCAAATTATACCATTGGTATTGATACCGTTGAAAATATGGTAAATAGATTAAAAGAATTTCCCTGGCCGTTGTACAAAATCAAACTCGGTACCACAGAAGATATAAGGATCATTGAAGAATTGAGAAAGATAACACCATCAGTTTTCCGGGTGGACGCCAATTGTGGTTGGGAAGTAGACGAAGCCTTAAAAAATTCTGAAGAGATGAAATCTCTGGGGGTGGAGTTCATAGAACAGCCGCTGGCAGCAGACAATTGGGAGGGGATGAAGATCCTGTATAAGCAAAGTGCCCTACCAGTAATAGCAGATGAAAGTGTAATCAACGAAGAAGACATAGCCCGGTGTTCGGGTTATTTTCATGGAGTGAATATCAAATTGATGAAATGTGGCGGGTTGACTCCGGCAAGAAGGATGATAAAAAACGCCCGATCAATGGGCATGAAAGTAATGGTAGGCTGCATGACAGAATCCTCTGTAGGTATTTCTGCGGTGGCTCAACTGCTTCCCACCGTTGACTATGTGGATATGGATGGGTTTTTGTTGTTGGAAAATGACCTGGCAGACGGACCCAAACTGGTAAACAATAAAATTCAACTACCTAAAGGAGCAGGGATTGGCGTGACTGAGTTGTACAGCACCTAGATCTCATGATTATTGCTATCACCGATTAGATAGCCCTACTTGCCGTGTACCGTATACTGGTTACGGAGAAGCGATTTAAGGCAAACCCTTTGGCAAATTCGAAACCTACATCTACCTTTCAAAAATAATAATCAACCTTAGTATGCTCCATGAATGATTCTATTCAAATAATACCCTATACTAATTTGACACTGGCTTTCATACCAGTTATAGTAGTGATTATCATTTTATGGAAATGGAAATCCGGATTTGGGAATTCCATTTATGCCGTTTTCCGAATGCTGGTACAACTTATGCTCATTGGATATGTTTTGGCTTATATATTTGAGGCCGATAGTTCGTTGGTGGTTATTGCTGTGCTTGCTGTTATGCTTTTTTCATCAAGCTGGATCGCTTTGAGAACTATTAAAATTCCCCGGAAGAAATTGTACCTGAAATGCTTTTGGGCGATTACCGTGGGTGGTGGTATGATATTATTATTAATAACTCAAGGCGTTCTTGATTTGCAACCATGGTATTTACCAAGTTATATGATCCCGCTGGCAGGGATGATTTTTGCCAGCGCCATGAATAGTATTAGCCTTGCAGGGGAAAGATTGGAGGCAGAAATCAATCGCGATATGGGATATGATAAGGCGCGTATTATCGCCCTGCAAGCTTCACTCATCCCTATCACAAACTCCCTATTGGCCGTAGGTTTGGTTTCACTTCCAGGCATGATGACCGGCCAAATCTTATCAGGAGTTTCTCCATTTATTGCCGCCAGGTATCAAATTATGGTAATGTGCATGATGTTCGGATCAGCCGGTATTTCAGCTGCCATATTTCTAAGCTTGATCAAATCTGAATTTGAGAATAAATTGATACCCCAGTCTGAAAGGATCCAAGCACCTTCAAGATGAAAATGTCTATTCTCTTATTACCACTAGCATTCTTACTTTTATTCGCCTGCAAGGATGAGGAAGTTAAACACCCCAATATCATTATTATCCTGGCAGATGATCTGGGTTATGGTGACCCACAGGTTTACAATTCCGAATCCAAAATTCCTACGCCTAACATTGACAATCTGGCCACCAGAGGAATGCGCTTTACAGATGCGCATACACCCAGCAGTGTGTGTACGCCCACAAGGTACGGTCTGTTGACTGGCAGGTATGCCTGGCGTTCCCAGTTGAAAAAAAGCGTGCTCTGGGAATGGGATAAACCTTTAATAGCTGCTGACAGGCTTACACTTCCTAAGATGTTAAAAGCTAAAAACTATGCTACCGCCTGCATAGGCAAATGGCATTTGGGTTGGAAGTGGCCGTCAAATGAAGGCCAAGGCTTCATGAACAATACCGTTACCCTGGGAGATCACGGGTACCAGGGGAGAGAAGGCTTATGGGAAAAAATAGATTTCACCAAGCGTCTGGGTGGCGGGCCTTTGGAAGCGGGGTTTGATTACTATTTTGGGGATGATGTGCCCAACTTTCCTCCCTATGTTTTTATTGAAAATGATCAACTTGTTCAAAAACCGGAGTTACTAAAACCTGATTCAGTTTTTGGACACCCGGGACCTATGGTTAATGGGTGGAAATTGGAAAATGTAATGCCTGCTATTACCGAAAAAGCTGTTGAATATATAAACCAAAAAGCGGGGAGCGATAAACCTTTCTTTTTGTATGTAGCCCTGACAGCACCCCATACTCCTATTGCGCCTGCAGCTGAATTCGCAGGAAAAAGTGAGGCTGGTGCATACGGCGATTTTGTCCATGAAGTTGACTGGACAGTTGGTCAGATTATAAATGCACTTGAACAAACCGGAGCGTATGATAACACGTTGTTGTTATTTACCTCAGACAATGGATCTCCACAGCGCGATGGTGCCAATATGAATGGTCCCATAGGATCTGTTAAAAAATATGGGCATGACCCAAGTAAACCCTGGCGGGGAATGAAAGGAGACGCCTGGGAAGGAGGGCACCGGGTGCCATTCATATTCTCCTGGCCTGGTAAAATACCGGCCAATACAGTAAATGATGGATTAATTTGTTTGACAGATATCATATCTTCAATTGCCTCAATTTTAAGCATACCTACGGAAGTTGGAACCATGGAAGACAGCTATGACATCTCGTCTTACCTATTTGACAAAGCCCCTGGAGATCCAGTAAGAGAATCCATAATTCATCACTCTGGAAATGGCACCTTTGCCATTCGACGCGGTTCATGGAAACTGATCCTGGGCAAAGATTCAGGCGGGTTTAGTAATGGGTTAAAAGACCAAAATATCCCGGTGAGTACAGAAGGTCAGTTGTACAAGTTATCTGACGATCCTTCAGAAAAATTTAACCTCTATGCCGAAAACCCGAGGAAAGTAAAGGAATTAACCGAATTATTGGATCGTTATATAATTGATGGGTCCAGTACAATTAAGTAGCTTTAACCTTACTTCTCAATGAAATGAAATTATTTATAATCACTTTCATAGCCTGCAATATATTGATACCATCAGCGCAAAGTCAAGATCCTCATGAGGACCACAACAAGGCAAACCAACACATGCATCAGCTTACTGTGGAGGAGCTGGCTCAACGGTTTGAGGACCCCTCAAGAGATACCTGGCAAAAGCCGGATCAGGTAATAGCCCTTTTAGGGGATATTACAGGAAAGACGGTGGTGGACATCGGAGCTGGTTCCGGGTATTTCACCTTCCGTTTAGCAGAAAAAGGTGCCGTGGTGGTGGCCGCGGATGTGGATAATGACTTCCAGAATTTTATAGCACATAAGAAAGAAGAGCTGGGCTATTCAAATGATCAGGTGCGATTAAAAAGATTACCCTATGATAGTCCAATGTTAAAGAAAGAAAGCGCTGATGCGGTAATTATTGTAAACACTTATCATCATATTGAAAATCGGGTACCCTATTTTAAGGAAGTGCATCAAGGACTGACGCCCGGGGGCGTATTAATGATAGTTGATTTTAAGAAACAAAAGTTTGATGGTGGAGTACCGGGACCGCCACTAAAAATGCGCATTTCCAAAGACCAGGTGTTGGAGGAGTTGGAAGGATCGGGTTTTGTGAGCTTCGAAGTAGATACCGATTTGTTGAAATACCAATATATTGTGCGCGCAGTCAAGTAGTCCAGTCGCCCGGAAGGCATACTTTGATTGCTATTAAATTTTTAGAGATCATTTGTAGAATGTCAATTCCTTGCTACATTTGCACGCTCCGCCTTGGGTAAAGCTATGGCGGGCCAGCTTAACTGGTTTGGGCGAGGCTGGTGAAGAGAGTGAAAAGATCCACGGACTTAAAAATCACACTCACACTCACACTCACACTCAATTTGGGATCTTAGCTCAGTTGGTTCAGAGCACCTGCCTTACAAGCAGGGGGTCACTGGTTCGAATCCAGTAGGTCCCACATTGATAATCAGAGAGTTATGGTACTTTATTCCATAGCTCTCTTTTTTATTTGCATACAATTTGCATAAAAATGTATCCTATAACACTAGAAACGCTGGTATTTAGATGCTACAGCCGCTCATTCCATTTCACCTGATGATAACCCGATGTCTTGACCGTCGATTAATTGTAGAAGACTGTCTCGATGCCAAATATAGGCGTCCATAATACTAACCACAAACATAAAAAGTACCAGCCCGTCTTTGATAATCATTATAGTTTTTAGCCGCCTGCGATTCATTACTGGCGATAAAATAAAATCATTTATAGCTATCTTCCAAGAATAATTTAGCTTTGAGTAGAACTCAAACACGTAATTTTTGTCGCATGAAAAGTGAAGTTAGAGGAAGATTAATATTGTGGCCCTGGGCAATCATTAAAGTAATAAGATATCTAGAGATCGTTGACAAAGCGATCAAACATGGACCCAACAAAGTAGACCCTGACCCAGGTAGCCGTATATATCCTAGCCAATCAGACTTAAGTTACACCGTAGAGGGCTTAAGATTGGTCAGCAATCATTACTGTCACTACCATCATGAATAAAGGCTACGCAAAAAAAGAATATGTCACCAAAAACGTCGGATTTTATGACAAATACATGAACATGATCCTAGATGATACATTTGATGCGGGCGAAAAGGAAAAGGTTAAAGCGCTATTTGGAACACTCAATGACTTACGCGATAGCGTATTAGCTCATAATGACGGCTAAGAAATGCATCGCTTTAATAAACAGGGTCAGCCATATACCACAGCACTCTGGCAGGCAATGAATGCAAAAGTCAACTTCGAATACCTTAAAGAAGTACTCCGAAAGATAGAGAGACAGGTCATTGAATTGAGTAAGAAATACGAAGAGGTGAAGCCCAAATAAACCTCATGTACGGATGGTCCTCGATGTGCGCTTGATGTACGGAGAAAAACAAGACGGTTGGTGAGCAGCAGGTTGCTTTAGCAGGTTACAGGTCGCCGATAAGCAAAACAAGTGATTTTTAGACCTGATCCTCAGTTCATACTCGTTTTCTTAATATATTTTCATAATTTGTTGTACCATGTCCCAATCCCGTCAGCTAGCCGCCATCATGTTTACCGATATTGTCGGGTACACTGCGTTGATGGGTGAGGACGAGCAGAAAGCATTCGAGCTTCTGAAGAAAAATCGTAGTGTTCAGCGTCCCATTATCGAAAAGTT
>PVMK01115573.1_pt1 | contig 33082 bp, 30 predicted proteins | sample 1853481 | NCBI WGS metagenome assembly PVMK01 (sample SAMN08533507, study PRJNA380276) | Marine sediment metagenome, whole genome shotgun sequencing project.
CACCACTTGGTAACAAAAACCGCCCGGTTGTTCGGCCAACCTGAATCAACCGGATACGTACGATTCGAAATTCGAAATTCGCAATTCGAAATCGACACTGCAAAGGCCGCTGATCACCGGGCACTGACCGGTTCGGTGGGTGGTAGAATGACCTTTGCGAGGAAGCGCATGGGGCCTGGTGGCTTCCGCGGACTTCAAATCCGTTGGGCCGGTCTCAGTAGGGTCGGTCGGAGGGTTCGATTCCCTTGCGCTTCCGCCAGCCTACACGGTTGGCGGATGCGTGTTCAGCCGTTTCTTGGGGAAGAGGATTATTGATGTCGAGCGGAGAATTCGTCTACCGAAGTGAGCTTCAGAAGACACCGCTGCCGGAGATCCTCGCGACCGTCAATCGGTACGGTGTCCCCGGAGTCCTGGAGTTGGTGCGCGACAAGTGCACCAAGAGAGTGTTCCTCCTCGACGGAGACATTATTTTTGCCACCTCCACCGACCGGGCCGAGTCGCTGGGCAATTTCCTGGTCGGGACCGACGTGATCACCGAGGATCAGCTCCGCGCATCCTCGGACGAGCTCAGAAAAACTCCCGGCGCCCGCCACGGCGAGATCCTGGTCCGAATGGGGTTTGTCGAGGAGGACGATCTCGGGTCCGCAGTGCGCAAGCAGGTGCAGGCGATCCTCTGGAGCCTCTTCAACTGGGACGAAGGAGAGGTCAGCTTCGAGGTAGGCCGTGCCAAAGACGACGAGGTGTTCAAAATCAAGGTTCCCGCGGCTCGCGCCATCATTGCCGGTTGCCGGCGAATCGCGGATCCGAAGACGATCACGGCGCGAATGGGTGGTCGAGGGGCCGTGCTCAAGCGTCTCCCATGTCCGCCCCATCTCGAGGGTTTTCGCCTCGAGCCTGACGAGCTCGAGCTTCTGGAGTTCGTTAACGGCAAGCGGACGCTGTACGAGCTGTGCGAGAGCGGTGCCGCTAGCCCGGGAGCCAACGTACGAGTTCTGTATGCCATGTCCGAGCTGCAATTCGTGTCGGTAGATCCCTCTGCGAGCGGGAAGATACTGATACAGGTCCGGGCTTAGACGTCATGCCGCTGTACGAGTATGAATGTTTCGTGTGCGGCCATCGATTCGAGCGCATCCGAAGGGTTGCGGACGCTTCTGATATGACGTGCCCGGAGTGCAGTGGCTCGGTGCGTCGCCTCCTCAGCGCGCCTGCCCTCCAATTCAAGGGTAGCGGTTGGTATGTCACCGATTACGGCAAAGGCAACGGCGGCCACTCGACTGCGCTAGCAAAGACCGAGGAAACCGATACCTCCCCGCCGAAGGCTGATCGCAAGCCCAAGACGAAAGAACCCGCCAAGAAGTCGACCGACCCGTCTTGAGTTAGGAATCAAAAATTAGGAATTAGGAATGTCGCCCACCCACCGCGGCTAATAGGGGGTTGCGCGAAAAATCCGAAATCCGAAATCCGAAATCCGAAATTCCTAATTCCTAATTCCTAATTCCTCATTCACGACGGGGTAACCCGATACGCGCTCAAACTTGATGTTCGCGCCGACGGTGATCCCGTGGACGGCAGCATTTCCAGCCGCCATCTCGAGAACGGCTCGCGATGGCTCATCGGGGGTGAACCGGGGGCAGGGCTCGGCTGGACAGGGTCGCGCGTGGGCCACGACCTCGATGACCTTTCCCGCATCGTCGAGGAAGACGATATCGAGGGGGACGAGGACGTTCATCATCCAGATGGTCGCGTAGCGTTCCTCGCTCCAGAGAAGGAGCATTCCACGGTCTGCGGGCAGCGACGGCCGGAACATCAAACCGGTGGTGGTCTCCTCGGGAGTCGTGGCAAGCTCGAGATCCACAGTGGCGCCGTCGGGGAGGGTCGCCCGCGGCAGCACGACCTCGATGGGAGGCGGGGCAGTGCCGGCGTCGGCCACATGGGACGTCGGCTGAGTGCATGCGCCGATGACCAGGCTGAGAATCGCGAGCCCACACACCCCAGCAGCTTTCGTCGCGATGCGGTGAAAATTTTGGAGACGATTCTGCTTCCCGTCATTCATGGATTTCTCCGTGCCGGTCATTCCTTCTCGTCGTGTGTGAGTCCGAGTTTCTCCGCGTGATATCGGAAGGCTCGATAGGACATGCGCAGGAGCTCTGAGGCATTCTTCTGGTGACCGCCCGTGCGCTCCAGCGCCTGGCGCATCAAGGACCGACGCATGTTATCCAGATACTCGTCGATGTCCAGCCCCTCCTCGGGCAGCCCGGTGTGCTCGGTCGGGGAAACGGCGGGGTCGCCACTAAGGTGCACGGGTAGGCTGCCTGAGGAGATCATTTCGGTACCCTCGAGAGCGACGGTGCGTTCGATCACGTTCTCGAGCTCCCGGACATTGCCCGGCCACGAGTAGGCCTGGAGCACCCGCAGCGCGTCGGGGGTGAGTCTCTTCACGGGCAGGGCAAAGTTAGTGCACGTCTGTTCGACGAAGTGACGGGCGAGCTCCGGCAAATCCTCGACACGCTGGCGGAGCGGGGGCAGGTGGAGGTGGAGCACGTTGAGCCGGTAGTAGAGATCCTCGCGGAAATCGCCTTCCTTCACGGCTTGTTCGAGATCACGATTGGTGGCCGCGAGAACCCGCGTCTTCACCTCGATCTCACGACTCGCCCCGACGGGACGCACGCGCCGTTCCTGGAGGACCCGCAGCAGCTTGACCTGCATCGGCAGCGTCAGCTCACCGACTTCGTCGAGAAGGAGCGTTCCACCCTCGGCATCGACGAACAGCCCTTTGTTGTCGCGAATCGCACCGGTGAAGGCGCCGCGGACGTGGCCGAAAAGCTCGGACTCCAACAGTCCTTCGGGCAGGGCTCCGCAGTTGACGCTCAGGAAGGGCCCGTTGGCGTTTGCGGAAAATGCGTGGATGGCCTGGGCGAGGAGCTCTTTGCCGGTACCGCTCTCGCCGGTGATGAAGACGGTGGACGGCGTTGCCGCGAGCCTCGGCACCATGTCCAGGATGCGCCGGATGGCGGGACTCGAGCCGATGAAGTTGGGGACATCCGGCCTTTCTTCGGGCTCCGCATCATCACCGACGAGCTTGGTCAGGATGAGCTTGAGGTCCTCCACGTTGAAGGGTTTGGACAGGTACTCGGCGGCGCCCGCGCGTAACGCCTCGATGGCGTGCTGCGGTGTGGTATGAGCGGTGATGATGATGAAGGGGCTCTCCACCTGCCGCTTCCGAGCCTCTCCCAACACCTCGAGACCGCTGCCGTCCGGAAGCTTGAGATCGCACATGACGAGATCGAAGGACTTGCCCACAATCCGCTCGATGCCGGTTGCCACGGTATCGGCCGTCGTCACCTCGTAGCCTTCCTGCTCGAGCAGGATCGTGAGGAACTCGCGAAGCGACTTTTCGTCATCAATGACCAGGATATGGCCTCGGTTCATACCGCCGCCCTCCCGACCGGAAGCTCGACGGTGACCAGGGTTCCGCCGCCCGGAGTGCTGTCAATGGCAATCGTTCCGCCGTGCTCGGCCACCGCAGCGTATACCACGGCCAGACCGAGACCGGTTCCACCCGGACGGGTGGTGACGAAGGGCTCGAAGGCCTGCCGGCGGACCTCCTCGGTCATCCCGACTCCGGTATCGCGCCAGCGCAGCACCACCCGGCCGTTCCTCCGCACGGCCGTGATTTCGAGCTCGCCGCCGTCCGGCATGGCTTGGAGCGCATTGCGGGAGAGGTTCCAAATGATCTGGCGAAGCTGATGCTCCTCACCGCGAAGCACGAGATCCTCCGGGATGCTCAACCGCAGCTGGTGGTCATCGTGGTGCTCCTCGGAACGGCCGAGCAGGTCGACGCAATCACGGAGCATGGCGCTGATGTCACAGGGGCCGAACGCCGCCTTGTGGGGTCTGGTGTACTCGAGAAAGCCGTCGAGGATTCCGGACAAGCGGCGCGACTCGTTGATCAGAATCCGAAGAAGGCGGCGCTGTCCCTCGTCATCCAGCGTTTCGGCCGAATCCAGCACCTGCGCGGATCCCGAGATCGACGCCAGCGGGTTTTTGATTTCGTGAGCCATGCGGGCCGCCATTTCGCCGACCGCCGCCATCCTTTCCTGGAGTCGCTGCCGTTCTGCTTCGACCTTGATCTCGGAAAGATCCTGGAAGGTGACGATGAAGCCGACCACGTTCTCACGCTCGTCGGCGAGCGGGCCGATCGTCATGCCGATTCGCATGCCCGTGGTCGCGACCGATCCCTCGAGCCGCACCACATTGCGGTCTCGCGCCCGCGTCTTCAAAAGCCCCCAGCTCTGATCCTCGAGCGGAATGACCTCGTCGAGGAGCGATCCCGTGACCGATTCTCCATCGGCGATCTCGAGTATCCCAGCGCCGGCGGGGTTCAGGTGCAGGACCCTGCTCTCGAGGTCGCAGGCGATGATCCCGGCGCCCACCGAGCGCACGACGTGATCGGTGAGGGCGACGAACTGCTTCGTGCGCTCGGACTCCTCCTGCAACCGATGGTGGGCGGTGCGCAGAGACTCGCCGAGATACGACACCAGCAACGCCACCAGAAGAAATCCGACGACGTTTGTCAACAAGGTGACCAGGACCCGTGACGTCGGCACGGCGAGCTGGATTCCCGTCAGACTTTCCGGCACCGGCAGAACCTCGAAGACCATCAGATCCACCACGAGCCCGTAGGCCACCGCGGAGAGGCCGGCGAAGATCAAGCCGCCACCGCGCATCAGCATGGCGGCGACTGCGATCACTGTCAGATAGAGGAAGGAGAATGGCGAATACAGTCCGCCGGTGAAGTAGACGATGCCGGTGACGACTGCGATGTCGCCAAGAAGTTGGATCCACGACTGAACGCGTGGTGAGATCTGTCGGGCGTAGAGGATGAGGTACAGCAACGTGAGACCGAAGCTGAACAAGATCAGGCCATAGTAGTTCCTGAGCGGCAGGATCTTCTGGCTGCTGACCTGGATCAGAAGGATGCTGAGGAAGAGGGTGGAAATGACGACCAGTCGAACGGCGATAATCCAGCGCAGGGCTTTGGCCGATGGATAGGGGCCCTGCGGAGCCGAGCCCTCCCCATCCGTGCCTGCGGTCGATGGCGACCGCTCGACCATCAGCCGATCTGGCTGATCAACGAGAACATCGGCAGGTACATTGCGACGACGATGACGCCGATGACGACGCCGAGAAATGCGATGATCATCGGCTCCATCAAGGCCATCATCCCCTCAACCGCCGAGTCGACCTCATCCTCGTAGAAATCGGCGATCTTGGAGAGCATGGTGTCCATGGCGCCGGTCTGCTCGCCGACCCCGATCATCTGACACACCATCGGCGGAAATTGCTCGGAGCGGGTGAGAGGATCGGCAATGGTCTTGCCCTCCTCCACCTCCTTGCGGACCTTGAGGAGCGCCTCCTCGATCACCGCGTTGCCCGCGGTCCGTGCCGTGATGTCCAGTGCCTCGAGGATCGCCACACCGGAACTGAGCAGGGTTCCCAGGGTACGGCAGAAGCGGGCGACCGCGATCTTACGAAGCAGCATACCGATGGCCGGCACCCTGAGCATGATCTTGTCGATCTGGTAACGACCCGCATCGGTTTGATAGTACTGGCGAAGAGCGAAAAGCGACCCGAAGACAACGATGAAGATCAGCCACCAGAACCTTCCGATGAAGTTCGACATGTTGACCACGACCCGGGTGAGGAAGGGAAGCTGTCCCCCGAGGCCCTCGAAAAGGGTGGCAAAGACCGGGATCACCTTCCACAAAATGACGTAGACGACGACGATCGCGATGGTGACGACCGAGACCGGGTAAACCATTGCCGACTTGACCTGGCCCTTGAGCTTGACGGATTTCTCGATGTAGGTGGCGAGGCGCTGGAGAATGGTGTCGAGGATACCGCCGGCCTCACCCGCGGCGACCATATTGACATAAAGGTCGTCGAAGGCCTGTGGGTGCTTGCGCATGGCCTCGGCGAGTGAGGATCCGCCCTCCACATCCTGGCGCACCTGGAGGATGACCTTCTGAAAGGCCTTGTTGTCCTGCTGTTGACCGAGGATGTCGAGGCACTGCACCAGCGGCAGGCCGGCGTCGATCATCACCGAGAACTGGCGGGTGAAGACCGCGATGTCCTTCGAACTGATACCGCCGCCGAACTTCGGCAGGGCGATCTCCTTGCCTTTCTCCTTGACCGTGGAGACGACGATCTGTTGGCGACGCAGAGCGGCGATCACCGCGTCTTTACTGTCGCCGATGAGCACGCCGGTCTGTGCGGTACCGTTCCGGTCGCGGCCCTTCCACTCGTAACTGGGCATCTCAGCTCCTCCCTGCTCGCCGTGCCTCAGGGGCGGTATTCACCGCTCCCACGCCCCTATTGATCATATCCTGAAGCTCGTCCGGATATGAACTGTAGGAAAGCGCCATCTGCAGCGAGATCATTCGCCGTTGATAGAGGGTTGACAGCGCCTGGTTGAAGGTCTGCATGCCGTGCTTCACTTGTCCGGCCTGCATCATCGAGTAAATCTGGTGGATTTTGTCCTCGCGGATCAGGTTTCGGATAGCCGAGCTGGGAATGAGAACCTCGCAGCACAGACAGCGTCCCTTCCCGGATGCTCGGCGCAGCAGCGACTGGCAGATGATGCCCTCGAGAACGAAACTGAGCTGGGCCCGGATCTGCGCCTGCTGATGCTCTGGGAAAACGTCAACGATGCGGTTGATAGTCTGCGGCGCGGAATTGGTGTGCAGGGTGGCGAAGGTGAGGTGGCCGGTCTCGGCGATTCGGAGGGCGGACTCGATGGTCTCGAGGTCGCGCATCTCGCCGATGAGCACCACATCGGGGTCCTCGCGCAGCACCGAACGCAACGCATTCGGGAAGCTGTGAGTGTCCGCGTGTAGCTCGCGCTGGTTGACCATGCATTTCTTGTGGGAGTGGAGGTACTCCACAGGATCCTCGATGGTGAGGATGTGGAGCGACTTCTCTCGGTTGATCTTGTCGATCATGGCGGCGAGTGTGGTGGATTTGCCGGAGCCCGTGGGACCGGTGACCAGCACCAGACCACGGGGTCTGGAGCACAGCCCCTCAACCGCGGGCGGCAATCCGAGCTCGCGAAATCCGAGGATCTCGTACGGGATGCGGCGGAAGGCGCCGGCCACGGCGCCGCGCTGCTGGTAGATGTTGGCCCGGAACCGGGCGAGCCCCTTGACCCCGAACGAGATGTCCAGCTCGAGGTTTTCTTCAAATCGGTGCTTCTGGGCATCGGTGAGCACCGAGTACGCCAGCTTCTTGGTGTCAACCGCGGTCATCGGCGGGTGGGAGAGCGTGACCAGCGTGCCGTCTACGCGGATCAGCGGCGGCGAGTTGGTAGTGACGTGGAGGTCAGTACCGCCCTTCTCCACCATGGTCTTGAGAAGTTGATGCAGGCTTACCGTCATTGGGCCTTCCCCTCTGCCTACAGGACCGATTCGCGCACCACCTCATCGATCGTGGTGATGCCGTCGCGGATCTTCTGCAGTCCCGATTGCCTCAATCCGATCATACCTTCTTCCATGGCCTTACGGCGGAGCTCCACGGTAGAGGCGCCGGACAGAATGAGCTCGCGAACGTCCTCTGAAATAACCATGACTTCGTAGATGCCGATCCGGCCCTTGTAGCCGCGTTGGTTGCACTCCTCGCAGCCCTGACCCCTGAAGATCTCGATGTTGGGCGCCTCGGCCTCGGAAAATCCAACGTTGAGCAGCGCTTGGATCGGGACCTCCTCGGGCTGTTTACACTTCTCGCAGGTGCGGCGAATAAGCCGCTGGGCGACGACGAGGTTGACTGAGGTCGCGACGAGAAAGGGCTCGATGCCCATGTTCATGAGGCGGTTGATGGACGACGGTGCGTCGTTCGTGTGGAGAGTTGAGAGCACGAGGTGGCCTGTGAGCGCCGCCTTGATCGCGATCTCGGCGGTCTCGAAGTCACGAATCTCGCCGACCAGGACGATGTTCGGATCTTGGCGGAGGAATGAGCGCAGCGCAGCGGCGAAGTTGAGACCGATACCTTCCTTCATCTGAACCTGGTTGATGCCGACCAACTGGAACTCCACCGGGTCCTCGGCGGTTATGATGTTGACTTCAGGGGTATTGATTCGTGAGATGGCGGAGTACAGCGTGTTGGTCTTTCCCGAGCCCGTCGGACCAGTCACCAAAACCATCCCGTACGGCTGGAAGATCGCCTCCTCGAAGTACTTGAGGCTCGACTTCTCAAAGCCGAGCTTGGTCATGTCGAGCATCAGGGAGTCTTTGTCGAGAAGCCGCATGACGATCTTTTCGCCGTGCAGTGTCGGCAGGGTGGAGACGCGGAAGTCGAGCTCCTTGACCTTGCCCTGGAACTTCATTTTGAGCTTGATGCGGCCGTCCTGCGGCAGCCGTTTCTCGGCGATGTCGGGCTTGGCGAGAATTTTGATGCGCGAGCAGATGGCATCCTTGAGCTTCAGGGGCGGGTTCATGATCTCGTTCAGCAGCCCGTCGATCCGGAAGCGAACACGGTAGGACTTCTCATACGGTTCGATATGGATGTCCGACGCGCTGCGTTTGAGGGCGTCGGTCAAGATCAGATTCACCAGACGCACTACGGGTGCTTCGTCCGCGGCGTCCTCGAGATCCTGGATGTCGAGATCTTCCTCCTCCTCGAGGACCTCGAGCGAGGCTTCCTCGACCGTGGAAAGATCCTCCATCACCTTCTTCAGCTCGATCGAGTGGCTGGTGCCGTAGTACCTGTCGATCGCCTCGCGTAGCGCGTCCTCGGCGGCCACGACAGGCTCCACCCTATAACCGGTGATAAAGGTGATGTCGTCCATGGCGAAGACGTTTGACGGATCCGTCATCGCCACGGCCATGGTGGCTCCGGTCTTCGACACCGGAATGAACTGTTACTTGCGCGCGACGTCGGCGGGAATCAGGCGAATGATCGACTCATCGATGTCGAAATGTTTAAGGTTGATTGACGGCACGCCGTACTGCTGGGACAGACAATCCAGGATGTCCTCTTCGGTTACGAACTCCAATTGCACGAGATGTTCGCCGAGACGTCCTCCGCTGGCTCGCTGTTCCTCGAGCGCCCTCGCCAGCTGGGGCTCGGAGATCAGTTTCGCCTTGATCAGGAGTTCGCCGATTTTTAGTGCCATGCATTCAGTCCAATTCGACAGACGTATTCAAGTTAAATTGTAACACTCGGTTCACCTGGATTAAGCGCGTGATCGTCTCGCGTCATTGAGGTGCCTTTTCTATGGTAACAAATGTCACAGTCAGCCCCCACTTCTCACCGGGTTTCCTGATGAGGGGGGCGAAGGGTAGTTAGTTTTGGGCTTTTTGCGATTCGGGCGACGCAGACGTTGCAGAGCTACTTCAAGGAGCACGACTCGCGAAAAGGACTACAGATGGCTGGAATCGGCGTCCGCAGTAGACACCCGGTGAGAGGTGCGGGCTATTCCGCACTTCTGACCGATTCGAGACGAAAACGTTCCTATCCTACGTTGATCACCTTGAGTGCGGCGGAGATGATCTCCTGAGATGCGATCGGGCGGAGCGGGGCTGCTCGGGCCGAGCCGGATGGGCCCTCCGGAGATTCGCTGGCGCCGGAAACCACCGCGGTGCGCGGGCCCAGGGGGCCGTTTCGTCGCCAGTCACTGGCAATGAATACGGCCACCGTCGGTACCCCGAAGCTGGCAGCGAGGTGCACCGGACCGGTGTCTCCCCCTACCACCAGGGAGGAGCCGCCGAGAACAGCCGCCAACTCCTCGAGATCCGTGGGTGGTGCCAGGCGGATGCGCTTCCCACCCGCTTCGACGACCGCAGCCGCCCGCGATTCCTCTCCTGGTCCCCAGATGACGACGACGTCAAGATCCAACCCGGCGGCGATCTCTCGACTCACTTCGGCCAGTGTCTGCACTGGCACGTCCTTGTGGGCGCCGGCGGTTCCCGGGAGGACGACTGCGTAGGGTTCCGGCCACCCATCCGTAGGGAATCGGTGACTGACGCGGTCGAGCAGCCATGTGCCGTCGGGCGGCCGCCGTGACGGCGGCGGCAGGTCGACGGCGCGGACCATTTCCAGGTTGGTGTCGACCACGTGGGAGCCGCCTGGGGCACCGCGAACCGTCTCGGTGTAGGCGAGACCGGCGAGGCGCTCCCGGCGCCACGGAAGGGCGAGCCCGATCCGTCGCGGCGCTCCGGTCCAACGAGTTACGAAGGCTGATTTGAGGACACCCTGGGGGATCGAGGGCAACATGGGGTTGCAGCTCGTGAAAACGGCTCTTGAGCGCCGCGATCTCAGCCCGGGTGTGAATCGACCACGGACGTCGACGCCACAGCCGGGTCCGGGTGGTGACAACGGAATCCACGGCTGGATGCCCATCGACCAGAGGCCGGAAATGTTCCTCGACGACCCAACTCAAATGCAACCGAGGCTGTGCCTCGCGAAGCGCGCAGGCGAGCGGCCACGTGTGGACGATGTCACCGAAGGCGGAGAGGCGGACGAGAACAATTCTCATCCCACCCGCCCGTTCGATTTCGGATTTCGGATTTCGGATTTCGGATTTGCCATCGCACGCCCACGGAATTTCGGATTTCGGATTTCGGATTTCGGATTTGCCATCACTCGCCCACAGAAGCTTTGATGCATCGCCCTACCCCTTCTTGGATTCAATGGGCGGGTGGGGGGAAACTCACAACTCAAAACTCAACCCTCAAAACTGAATCCTCGCGTCATGGCAGGGGTACTCACTGGGTTGTGCCGAAGCGGTCTAGGATGATGCCGATGAGATCGGTCGTGGCGTGGTCCTTGGGATCGCCGCAGATCGCCGTCCGGCCGCCGTAGGCCGCCACGACCTCTCGCTCCGGCACTGTCTCGATCGTGTAGTCGGTGCCCTTGGCGTGGATCTGAGGTTTCAGCGTCTCGAGAACCGGCGCCACCGACGGACTATCGAAGAGACAGATGCGGTCGACCATCCACAGGTGAGAGAGAATCTCCACCCTTTCGGCCTCGGGGATGATCGGTCGTAGCTCGCTCTTGCTGAGCCGAACGGAGAGATCGGAGTTGACCGCAGCCACCAGGCGATCGCCGTGGGCGGCCGCAGCTTCGAGATATCGCAGATGTCCGACGTGGAGCACGTCGAAGGCCCCGTTGACAAGCACGACCGTCAGCCCCTGATCGCGCCACATCCGGCATTCCTCGGCGAGCTCGGCGACCGTACACAGTTTCGCCCGGGGCTCGGTCATCAGGCCTCCGAACCGGCAGCCGCCCTGCGGAGCTCCTCGGCCGAGACAGTGGCGGTACCGAGCTTCATCACCACCAGGCCGGCGGCGATGTTCGCGAGGCGGGCGGCATCGAGTGGCTTGGCGCCGGCTGCCAGGGAGGCCGTGAGCACCGCGAGCACGGTGTCACCGGCGCCGGTGACATCGGCCACCTCGTCGGTTCCATAGACCGGAATGTGGAAGGGTTCTCGATCAGCCTCCACAAGGGTCATGCCGCGGTTGCCGCGGGTGGCGAGCACGAAGCGCGCGTCCAACGAAAGCCGCAGCTCTTCGGCAGCGGCGGCCACGTTGGCATCCGAGGTCAAGCGCCGGCCGCAGTTAACTTCCAGTTCCTCGAGATTCGGGGTTGCGCCGTCGATGCCGCGAAAGCTGCCGATCCGGTATCTCGAGTCGAGGCAGAGCCACGGCCCCTGCGGGACCTCACCGGGGCGATGTCGAAGATCCTCGGGTCGGACGCACCCGTAACCGTAGTCCGAGATCGCCAGGGCCCCGGCCGATCGCATCTCCTCGAGGAGGTGCGTGCGCAGCTCGTCCCTCCAACCCCCTTGCTCCGGAAGCTCATCCTCGATGTCGTAGCGGGCGACCTGGTGTTTGAGCGACGACGGGCCGCCACCGAGGATGCGGACCTTGGTTGGTGTTCTGAAATCCGGCACGGTGACGATGCGCCGGGTGTCGACCCCTGCCGCTGCGAGCGCAGCGGACAGTGCCCGGCCCGGCTCGTCGTCGCCGACGGCGCCGACTACCGAAACCACCGTCCCGAGGGCTGCGAGGTTGGCGAGGGCATTCGCGCCGCCGCCGGGCACATCGCGCTGCTCCTCGTGACGGAGGATGATCACCGGCGCCTCGCGGGAGATCCGCTTGGGGGTGCCGAGGATGAAACGGTCGAGCACCAGATCGCCGTAGAGCGCGACACGGGTGTCGGAGAAGCGGTCGATGATCTCGAGAAGCTGCGCGGTCTCGCTCATGGTGCGCCGAGTGTATCGTAAAACCCGCGTCCGAGTCCGCGCCCGCGTCCGACGCGTTCCAGCCCGTGCAGTCATCGCGTATCCATGCTTGTGCTCCGGCGAGGCGCTGCCGCGGGAGGAGCCACCTTTGACATTGTTTGCCCGCAGCACCCTGCCGAAAAGAAGGATCAGGGCTCAAACAATGTCAAAAATGGCACCTCCGGTGAACGCGGACCGTATCCAAAGGCGCTTCCCGTGAGGATGCCAGGCACCTCCGGTGAACGCGGGCCGTTTCCCGCGCCGGCAAATCCGAAATCCGAAATCCGAAATCCGAAATCCGAAATTCAACCCCGGGGCTACCCTATACTTGGTCGCGTGATCGACTCTTTGTTGTCACCTCCGCTGGCCCGTTGGGACGGCCTTCACCTGACGCTGGATCTCGTTCGCGTCGAAAGGCATCTCAACGAGTTGTTGTCGAGCAGCGACGCGATCGGCGATCTGTCCCTCCGAGGGGAGGGCGATGCGCTGGCGGCCGAGGCGACGGTGACCTGGAAAGGCATTCCCGCCCGCGTTGGCCTGGAGCTGGCCGAGATCAGGCTCCGTTACCGCCACCTTGGTTTTAGGATGCGCAAGCTGCGCGCGCTTGGCGGCCTGCCGGTGCCGAGAGCAGCCGTCGAGTTGGCTCTGCGCTCGCTCGAGAGCCCGTTGTTGAGGGTCTTTCCCGGTCAAGGGATCGTCGTCATCGATCTCCGCAGGTGGCTTCCCGAAGAGCTCCATCTTCGGATCCTGACGGTTCAGGGAACCGCGCGATCGCTGGCCGTGTGGTTTGCTCCCGGCCGGCTCGACGAGCTCCCGGATCGAAGCCCGCGCCGGTTGCCGGCGGGATTTGATTCCGACTGAGGCGAATCGGCCCGAAAACCCCTTGACAGCCGAGATTTGCTTGGGTAGAGTCTTGTTCCCTTGTGCCCGCAGGGGCGTGAACTACGCGAGGAAAAAATGCGAAGCTATATTCCGAAAATGGATGAGATAACGCGCGAGTGGGTCGTTATGGATGCGTCCGAACAGGTGCTCGGCCGCCTCGCGACCGAGGTCGCGCGGTTTCTGCGCGGTAAGCACAAACCGGAGTTCACACCGCACCTCGACACGGGTGACTTTGTTGTGGTGATCAACGCCGACAAGGTGCGGTTGACGGGCGCCAAGTTGGAAGACAAGGTCTACTATCGGCATTCGGGCCGTCCCGGGAACCTGAAGTCGGAGACCGCGCGTGAGCGGATGGACAAGTATCCCGAAAGAGTTATTCAGGCCGCGGTGTGGGGCATGTTGCCCAAGAACCGTCTTGGCCGAAAGCTGCTGAAGAAGCTCAAAGTGTACTCAGGATCTGAGCATCCGCACCAGGCGCAGCAGCCAAAGACCCACACCCTGTGATCTGAGAGGGGGAGTTCGTGGCAGATATTCAGTATTACGGTACCGGGCGCCGCAAGACCGCGGTGGCCCGAGTCTTCCTGCGGCCTGGAAGCGGCAAATTCGTGGTCAATCGCCGCGACTTCGACGAGTACTTCCCGAACCAGGTGCTCAAAATGGTGATCCGGCAGCCTCTGCTGCTCACCGAGACTGCTGACAAGTTCGACATATTGGTCAACGTCGTCGGCGGCGGTCCCAGCGGTCAAGCGGGCGCGATCCGCCACGGCATTTCTCGTGCTCTGCTCGAATTCAACGCCGAGCTACGACCGAAATTGAAATCCGTCGGTTTCCTGACGCGCGATGCGCGCAAGGTGGAGCGGAAGAAGCCCGGGCAGCCCAAAGCCCGCAAACGCTTCCAGTTCTCCAAGAGATAAGGGAGAGTTTCGTGGCCAATATCCAGATGAAGGAGCTGCTCGAAGCCGGAGTGCATTTCGGGCACCAGACAAGGCGTTGGAACCCGAAGATGAAGCCTTTCATTTTCGGCAAGCGGAACGGAATTCACATTGTCGACCTGCAAAAGACGCTGCACTATTTTGGCGACGCCGCCGATTTCATCCGCGATCTCGCGGCCAACGGGCGCAACGTTCTCTTCGTGGGTACCAAGCGTCAAGCTCAGGAAGCCATCCGCGAGGAGGCTGAGCGCTGCGGAATGTTCTACATGAATCACCGGTGGTTGGGCGGAACCATGACCAACTTCGGTACCATCCGCAAATCGATTCAGCGATTCAAGGACATCGAGACGACTCTGGACAACGAGGAATCTCATCTGACCAAGAAGGAACGCATCCGCCTCGAGCGGCAGCGCCGAAAGATGGATCGTGCCTTTGCAGGCATCAAGGACATGGAGGGCCTCCCCGACGCGCTCTTCATCATCGACACGGTGCACGAGCACATCGCCATCAAAGAAGCCAACCGCCTCGGAATTCCGGTGGTGGCGGTTGTCGACACCAACAGCGATCCTGAAGAGGTCGACTTCCCGATCCCCGGCAACGATGACGCGATTCGCGCGATCCGGCTCTTTACTTCACGCATCGCGGACAACATCCTCGAGGGGCTGAACCTCGCTGATGAACGGTTCGTGGGCGAGGAAGAGAAAGACGTTGCGGAGGAGGCCGGCGTCGTTGGCGAGATCGCCGAGACGGTGGCCGCCGAGGCCGCCGCTGAGGTTACGGCCGATGCTGCTGTGGTCGAGGAGGTTGCGGAAGAGCCCGTGGCCGAGGCTGCGGTGGTCGAGGAGGTTGCGGAAGAGCCCGCGGCTGAGGCTGCTTTGGTCGAGGAGGTTGCAGAAGAGGTCGCGGCCGAGGCTGCTGCTGTCGAGGAAGTGGCGGAGGAGGCCTCCGAGGAGATCGCCGACGAGGTTGCAGCTGAGGCCGAGGCTATTGATGAAGCCGACGCCGCCGAGGAAGCTGTCGAGGAGGCGAAGGCAGAGATCATCGAAGAGAAGGCGGCAGAAGACGGCGAGGTCACCAAGGCCAAGGCCTGAGGCCGATCGAGGATGACATTCTTTTCGGGGCCAGGGGCACAGTGCGCCTGGCCCCGGTTTTTTTGACACAGTGAATTCGAGAGAGTGAGAGGTTACGACATGGCGGTTACAGCACAGATGGTCAAGGAGCTCCGGGATCGGACGGGCGCCGGAATGATGGACTGCAAGAACGCCCTCACCGAAACCGGTGGGGACCTCGAGGAGGCGATCAAGTTCCTTCGCACCAAGGGTCTTGGGGCGGCGTCGAAAAAGTCGCACCGGGCCGCCAGCGATGGCGTGGTGGTGATTGAGGGTGATGAGGGGGCCATGGTTGTCCTCGAGCTCAACTGTGAAACGGATTTCGTGGCCCGCAACCCCGACTTCGTATCTTTTGCCGAGGAGCTTGCCGCGCAGGCACTGTCCTCCGGAGCGACGGGCGTAGATGAACTCATGGGTCAGGCTTACTCGGGTGACTCCGCGCACACGGTGGAGGAGGCGATCTCGCAGAAGGTCGCGACGATCGGCGAGAACATCGTCCTCAACCGCCTCGAACGCATCGAGGCCGGGTCCGACAACCGGTTGAACTCGTACATTCACGGCGGGGGCAAGATCGGGGTCGTGGTCGAAGGTGCAGGGGGCGTTACTCCCGAGGCGCTGCACGATGTCGCCCTCCACGTGGCGGCCGCCGAGCCGCGATTCGTCACCCGCGACGAGGTGACCGAGGACCTGCTCGAGACCGAGCGCGAGATCGCTCTCAAGCAGGCGATGGACCAGGGCAAGCCCGAGGAGATCGCCAAGCGTATCGTCGAGGGAAAGATGGAAAAGTTCTTTGTCCGGGAGGTGCTCCTCGATCAGGCCTTCGCCAAGGACTCCGGATTATCGGTGGCGCAATATCTCAAGGAGAATGCCGGCGATGACGCGACGGTCGTACGATTCGTCCGCTTCAAGCTCGGCGAAGGGAGCGGCGATTAGCCCGCAGCAGGAAGCTGGTGAGATATGGGGGCTGAACGAATGAACCCGGCACAACCTCGTTACAACCGCGTCATGGTCAAGCTTTCGGGCGAGGCCTTGATGGGCTCCCAACCTTTCGGGATCGAGCCGACTGTGGTGCGAGCGATCGCGGGAGAGCTGGCTGAGGTGGCGGCGCTCGGGGTTCAGATCGCGGTTGTTGTTGGTGGCGGCAACATCATCCGCGGCGTGTCGGCGCACGAGCAGGGCATCGACCGGATCACCGGGGACTCGATGGGGATGCTCGCCACGGTCATCAACGCCCTCGCGCTGTCCTCAGCGATCGAGCAGCTCGGCATTCAGACGCGGGTGCAGACCGCGATCGAGATGAACGAGGTTGCAGAACCCTTCATCCGTCGCCGGGCGATCCGCCATCTCGAGAAAGGAAGAATGGTGCTCTTTGCCGGCGGCACCGGCAACCCGTTCTTCACTACCGATTCCGCGGCCGCGCTGCGGGCCAATGAGATCGATGCCGAGATGCTGATGAAGGCGACCAAGGTGGATGGCGTTTACACTGCCGACCCGGCGATCGACGCCGAGGCCACGTTGATCTCGCGCCTCAGCTATCAAGAGGTTCTCCAACGTGGGCTGAAGGTGATGGATGCCGCGGCCATTTCGCTCTGCATGGAGAGCGAGATCCCGATCCAAGTTTTCAACATCCGCAGCCCAGGTATCATGAAGCAGGTTGTCCTGGGTGACGACGTGGGATCGTGGGTCGGTCCCGAGGAGGCGGAATGAAAGAGGTCCTGATTGAAACCGAGAAGAAGATGAAGGGTGCCGTGGAGGCCTTCCAGGGAGAGCTGACTGCGCTGCGCACCGGGCGCGCCTCGCTGGCGCTGGTCGACGGCATCAATATCGACTACTACGGATCGCAGACGCCGCTCAACCAGGTGGCGGCGCTATCGGTTCCCGATCCAACGACCATCACCATCGCTCCGTGGGAGCCGAAAGTGCTGGCCGAGATCGAAAAGGCTCTGCTCCGTTCCAACCTCGGCCTCACTCCCAACAACGATGGCAAGGTGGTGCGGCTCAACATCCCGGCGCTCACCGAAGAGCGACGCAAGGAGCTGGTCAAGGTGGCGCACGAGGTCGCGGAGGAAGCGCGGAACGAGATCCGTCAGATTCGTCGCGAGGGCAACGACTCGATCAAGGATCTGGAGAAGAACAAGGAGATCTCCGAAGACCAGATGCACGACGGCCAAGAGCAGGTGCAGGAGCTGACCGATAAATACGTCGGCAGGGTCAACACCATCCTCGAGAAGAAGGAAGAGGAGATCATGGAGGTCTGACCTCCAGAGTAAAAAGTTAAGAGTTATGAGTTATGAGTTCCGGTCTTCCCTCCCAATCTGAATACCATCGTGCCTCGGAGAGCCAGATTTTCGAAAACTCAAAACTAAAAACTAAAAACTCAGAACTTCCGTTCGTGTGTGTCGGTGGCGACAGGCAGGCGGCCACACACTATGGCTGACGAGCTCTGGACAGTTGGTTTCCATGCGGTGCTAGGAGTTCTCGAAGGCGATCAGCCGGTTGACGCGCTCCTTCTGCAGCAGGATCGACGCGATGCTCGAATGAAGAAGATCAGGGCAGCCGCACGGCGCCGGGGCATCCGCTACGATCTGGTGCCGCGGACCCGTCTGGATCGGGTGGCCGGCGGGGTTGCCCACAACGGGTGCGCTCTGCGTTCGGCGCCGATCTCATTCGTTCCCCTCGAGGATCTGATGGCAGCCGCGGACGAACCGGGGCGATTGCTACTCCTCGACGATGTTCTCGATCCCCACAATGTCGGCGCGGTCATACGCACCGCGGCCGCATTCGCAGTCGACGGCCTTGTGATCGCCGGCCCGTCTGCGCCGCCGCTCGGCGGCGCGGTGGCCAAGGCGGCCGCCGGCCACCTCGGACGGGTGAAGGTGGCGCGCGAAAAGGTGGCCGCTGACGCCCTGACCAGTCTTCGGGCCCACGGCTACTGGGTCTTTGCGGCCGACGCCGCCGGAACGGCGCTTCAAGACGTACAATCCTGCGAGCGCTGGATATTGTGTGTCGGCGCGGAGGACAGGGGTCTGCGAGCCAAAACCCGATCACAGGTCGATGAGTTCGTGGCCATCCCAATGGCGGAGGGCGTCGAGTCGCTCAATCTCTCGGTGTCGGCGGGTATCCTGCTTTGGGAGCTCAGCAAAGCGGGATGATCTGCGCGTGCTTGTGCTCCGCCGCACGCGGTCCCGCCCACCCGGGTACGCTTAGACTGATTACTGGTGACTGATCACTGATCACTTGGTGTGCTGGTGGGCAGGATTCTTGCTTGCACGAAGCCGTTTCCTGTGCTATCGTCCCTCTCCCACTGCCTGTTGCCTATGGGCGGAGGTGTGTTCTTTGCAATTTAGTGAGATCCGGGAGTCGAATGGCTGCTGGCGTAGCTCAATGGTAGAGCAGCTGATTTGTAATCAGCAGGTTGCGGGTTCGATTCCCATCGCCAGCTCCACTGGCGAGTTTTAAGGATGCAGGCGTGGCCGAGTGGTTAAAGGCAGCAGACTGTAAATCTGCCGGCATATTGCCTACGGTGGTTCGAACCCATCCGCCTGCACCATTTGAGTCGGTACCGAGAGGGAGATCTGCGGGAGTAACTCAGTGGTAGTGTCTCGGCCGTCCAAGCCGTTGGTCGCGGGTTCGGGCCCCGCCTCCCGCTCCAGGAAGACTGGGAGCGCGCCCTCGTAGCTCAGTGGTAGAGCACGTCCTTGGTAAGGACGGGGTCACCAGTTCAAGTCTGGTCGTGGGCTCCATGGATCAAGAACGAAACAACCGGGCGGACTCGTCACCTCGCGAGCTCACAATGCCTGAAATCAGAGAGGGAGGCAAGAAAATGGCCAAGGAGAAGTTCGAGCGGACGAAGCCGCACGTGAACATCGGGACCATTGGTCACGTGGACCATGGGAAGACGACGTTGACGGCGGCGATAACGAAGACGTTGGCTGCGAAGGGGCTTGCGGAATACACGCCGTTTGACTCGATCGACAAGGCGCCGGAGGAGAAGGCGCGGGGGATCACGATCAACACGGCGCACGTGGAGTACCAGTCGGAGAACCGGCACTATGCGCACGTGGACTGTCCGGGTCACGCGGATTATGTGAAGAACATGATCACGGGTGCGGCGCAGATGGACGGTGCGGTGTTGGTGGTATCGGCGGCAGACGGTCCGATGCCGCAGACGCGGGAGCACATCTTGCTGGCGCGTCAGGTGGGCGTGCCGTTCATCATCGTGTACATGAACAAGGTAGACCAGGTGGACGACGAGGAGCTTTTGGATCTCGTGGAGTTAGAGGTTCGGGAGCTGTTGTCGGAGTACGACTTTCCTGGGGACGATATTCCCGTCATACGGGGATCGGCGTTGAAGGCTGGGGAGTCGGACGATCCGGACTCTGAGGAGAACAAGTCGATATGGGAGCTGTTGGAGGCGATGGACTCCTACATACCGGAGCCGGTGCGGGAAATTGACAAGGATTTCTTGATGCCGATCGAGGACGTGTTCACGATTTCGGGACGCGGGACGGTGGTGACGGGTCGGATCGATCGCGGCAAGGTAAAGGTTGGCGAGGAGATGGAGATCGTCGGGATTCGGCCGACGATGAAGAAGGTGGTAACGGGCGTGGAGATGTTCCGCAAGCTCTTGGACAGCGGCGAGGCCGGCGACAATGTTGGTTTGTTGCTGCGGGGGACGGAGCGGACGGATGTTGAGCGCGGGCAGGTAGTGGCGAAGCCCGGGTCAATCAAGCCGCACAAGAAGTTTCGCGCCGAGGTGTATGTGTTGACGAAGGAGGAGGGTGGACGTCACACGCCGTTTTTCCGGGGATACCGGCCGCAGTTTTTCTTCCGCACGACGGACGTGACGGGGGCGGTGAACCTGGACGAGGGCGTGGAGATGGTGATTCCTGGAGACAACACGAACCTGGAGGTGGAGCTGATCACCGACATCGCGATGGAGAAGGGCCTGCGCTTCGCGATTCGCGAGGGCGGCCGGACTGTCGGCGCCGGCTCTATCACCGAGATCATAGAGTAACGAACGAATAATGCGCGGTTCGAAATGCTCCATCCCGTCGTACGCCCTGATCGTGTCGCTGCGGGTGTGGTGCGTAACATTCTTCCGCGCAGGCCAGTAGCTCAATTGGTAGAGTCCCGGTCTCCAAAACCGGTTGTTGGGGGTTCGAGTCCCTCCTGGCCTGCCAGAATCGTTCGACTGGAGCCAGCGGCATGAATTGGTGGAATCGTTTAAAAATCTTTCTCTCGGAGGTCATGGTCGAAACCAAGAAGGTGACTTGGCCGACCAAGTCGGAGGTCATCAACACCACGACTGTGGTGGTGATCGCATCCTTCATTTTCGGAATCTACCTGTACTTGTGTGATCTCGTCTTCTTGCTGTTGAGAAATCAACTATTCGAAGTTTTCAGGGTCTTTTCGTAAGGAGCTGCCCTTCATGGCAAAGCAGTGGTACATCATCCACACATACTCGGGTTTCGAGGATCGCGTCCAGAAAACCCTCGAGCAGCGCGTCGAAGCGCTGGGCATGGAGGAGTTCTTCGGCGAGGTGGAGGTCCCGACCGAGACCGTCATCGAGGTGAAGAACGGCAAGAAGCGCGAGGTCCGGCGGAAGTTTTTCCCGGGTTATGTTCTGGTCGAAATGGAGATGACCGACGACGCCTGGCACCTGGTGCGCAACACGCCGAAGGTGACCGGGTTCGTGGGTGCCGGCAAAAAGCCGACGCCACTCACCGAGGAGGAGGTTAATCAGATCCTTCATCAGTCGGTGGCAACCCAGGAGAAACCGCGGCCGACGGAAATGTACGAGAAGGGTGAGCGCATCAGGATTACCGACGGGCCTTTCGCCTCGTTCAACGGTGTCATCGAGGAGGTCAACCTCGATCGTTCGACGGTGAAGGTGATGGTCACGATTTTCGGTCGCGAGACTCCGGTCGAGATGGAGTTTAGCCAAGTGCAGAAACTCGTTTGAGGAGAAGCGATGGCCAAGAAAGTCATAGGAGAGATCAAGCTTCAGCTGCCCGGTGGGCAGGCCACGCCGGCGCCCCCTGTGGGCCCGGCTCTGGGGCAACACGGATTGAACATCATGGACTTCTGCAAGGCGTTCAACGCTCGCACGCAGAAGGAGCAGGAAATCATTATCCCAGTCGTCATTACGGTCTATGCTGACCGCACGTACTCCTTCATCACCAAAACGCCGCCCGCATCGTTTCTGCTGCGTCGGGCTGCGGGCCTCGAAAAGGGCTCTGGAGAGCCGAATCGTCTCAAGGTCGGTAGGGTGACCATGGCCAACGTGGAGGAGATCGCAAAGACCAAGATGCCCGACCTCAATGCGGAGTCGCTCGATGCCGCGGTCCAGATCATCCTCGGCACGGCGCGATCGATGGGTGTTGAGATCGGAGACACGGCCGGGGTGATCGAGATCGAGGAGCAGGAGGTGGCCGATGACTCGCAGATCTAAGAAGTATCGAGAGTCGGCCTCCAAGCTCGAACGGCGGCCCTATCCCCTCGAGGAGGCGATAGGGTTGGTGCAGAGTTCGGCCTATGCGTCGTTCGATGAAACGGTCGAGGTCGCATTGCGTCTGGGTGTGAACCCCCGTCACGCCGACCAGATGGTGCGTGGCACCGTCGTGCTTCCGCACGGCACCGGGAAAGAGCTGACTGTGCTGGTGGTGTGCGAGGGACCGGCGCAGAAAGAGGCCGAAGGGGCCGGCGCTGACTTCGTGCTCTCTGGCGACGAGGCGGTCGAGAAGATTCAGGGTGGCTGGCTCGAGGTCGATGCCATCGTGGCCACGCCGGACATGATGCGTCAGCTTTCAAAGGTCGGTCGGGTGCTCGGTCCCCGTGGATTGATGCCGAACCCCAAGTCGGGAACCGTAAGCACCGACGTGGCCGCTGCGGTCACCGACATCAAGGCCGGAAAGGTCGAGTTTCGGGTCGACAAGACGGCGATCATCCACGCCCCATTGGGCAAGGTGAGCTTTTCGCACGAAAACCTCGTGGAGAACGCGCGCAGCCTCATCGATGCCGTTCAAAAAGCCAAACCGGCGACCGCCAAAGGCCGCTATCTGCACACGGTTTACCTGTGCTCGACCATGGGACCGGGTGTGCAGGTCGACCTGGTGAGCCTCGAAGCGAAGTAGGAGGAGGCATATGCTCACGAAAGAACAGAAATACGAGCAGTCACTCGAGCTCCGCGGCGGGCTGGCGGACGTCACGACGCTGTTCCTTCTCGAGAACAAGGGCCTCAACGTTAACGATGTCAACATCCTTCGGTCACAGGTCCGGAAGACAGAGGCGACGTACAAGGTGGTCAAGAACACAGTCGTGCGGCTGGCGGTGGAGGGGACCGAGATGGAGGGCATCACGCCGTTCCTGAGCGGGCCCAAGGTCCTCGCCTACACCGCGGGCGACGGCGCGGCGTTGGCCAAGGTACTCAAGACCTTCATCAAGGACCACCCGGAGCTGAGCTTCGAACACCTCTACCTGGAGGGACAGATCCTCGAGGCTGAGGATGCCGAGAAGATGGCAGACCTGCCATCGCGAGACGAATTGATTGCCCGGTTGCTGCAAATGTTGCAATCACCGATCCGCCGCCTCGCTGTTGCGCTCAACGCGCCGCTCCAGCAGTTCGCGAGTGTGATCGGGCAGCTTGCCGACAAGGGCGAAGAAATTCAGGAGCCTCAGGAAACTGAGGAGGCTCCGGAAGCTCAGGAGGCTCAGGGAGCCGGGGAGGCTCCGGAAGCTCAGGAGGCTCAGGGAGCCGGGGAGGCTGAGGAAGCTCAAGAGCCTCAGGAAGCCTCGGAAGCCCCGACAGCTGAGGAAGCTCAAGAGCCTCGGGAAGCCTCGGAAGCCCCGACAGCTGAGGAAGCTCAAGAGCCTCAGGAGGCTCCGGAAGTCCCGACAGCTGAGGAAGCTCAGGAGCCTCAGGAAGCCCCGGAAGTCCCGACAGCTGAGGAAGCTCAGGAGCCTCAGGAAGCCCCGGAAGTTGAGGAAGCTCAGGAGCCTCAGGAAGCCCCGGAAGTTGAGGAAGCTCAAGAGCCCCAAGAATCGCTAAAGAAACAAGAAACTCAAGAATCCTAAGGAGGATCTGACAATGGCCCAATTAGAGAAGATGATGGATGAGATCAAGGGGATGACCGTTCTCGAGCTCAACGAGCTCGTGAAGGCCCTCGAAGATGAATTTGGTGTCTCCGCCGCGGCTGCGGCCCCGGTGATGATGGCCGGTGCGATCCCCGGTGCCGGCGGTGCTGAGCAGGCCGAGGAGCAGACCGAGTTCGCCGTTGTGCTGAGCTCGTTCGGTGACAAGAAGATCAACGTCATCAAGGTCGTGCGCGAAGTCACCTCGCTCGGACTCAAAGAGGCCAAGGAGCTCGTCGAGAGTGCGCCCACCAATGTCAAGGAGGGCGTCAACAAGGAAGAGGCTGAAGCGATCAAGAAGAAGTTTGAAGACGCCGGCGCTCAGATGGAGATCAAGTAACGCACAACGCGGACCTAGGTTCCTGGCTGTTGAGAGCATTATCTGATGACGCGGGGAGGGTCCGTCTCCCCCTGTCTGTATTCAGGAGGGAGCGTCCATGACCACGAGCCCCAACGGGCGGCTGAGCTTCTCCAAGCATCTGTCCACAATTCCGCTGCCGAACATGATCCAGGTGCAGAGAACCTCTTACGAGGAGTTTCTGCAGATGGATCTCCTGCCGGAGGAGCGCCTCTTTAGCGGTCTCCAGTCGGTACTGTCCTCGATCTTTCCGTTCACCGACTTTCGTGAGACCTGCGAGCTGCAGTTCGTTCGCTACGAGATCGGCAACTGGACCTGCCGCTGTAAACGCCTCGACGGCCTGAAACACCTGCGGTTGACCTGCGGGCACTGCGGCGCCAGCTTCAGAGCCGGCGATCCTCACGAGGAGTTGGTGGTCTGTCCGGAGTGTGGCAAGGCCAACAAGAACAAAATTGAGGTGTGCTCAGTCTGCGGCACCTCGGTGGGCCTGCGCCTCAAGTTCTCGGCCGAAGAGTGCCGTGAACGCGGGATGACCTATTCGGTGCCAGTGCGTCTCACTTTCCGGCTGGTAACTTTCGACATCGAGGAGGACGGCAGCCGACAGGTTCGCGATGTCAAGGAGGAGGAGCTCTACTTCGGCGAGATGCCGCTGATGACCGACACGGGTACGTTCATCATCAACGGGACCGAGCGGGTAATCGTCTCACAGCTGCACCGGTCGCCGGGCGTTTTCTTCACTCTCGAGGGCCCCAACGACTACCTCGCCAAGGTGGTGCCCTACCGCGGTTCGTGGATCGAGTTCGAGTATGACAACAAGCAGATCCTATGGGTTCGTATCGACCGCAAGCGGCGTCTGCCCGGCTCCGTCTTCCTGCGCGCGCTGAGCCCGGAGCTTGAGACAAACTCACAGATCCTCCGTGGTTTCCAGATCGTCTTCGATGTCCGTCTGAGCGCGAAAAAGGACTCGGCAACGTTGATGCTCGACTCGAGGATTCTCGACATCGAGACCGAGCGCCAGAAGGCGCTGCGCTTCCGCAAGGTGGAAGAGCCGACACTGTTTGCCGGGCTGTCGCTCGACAAGAACATGCGAAAGCGCCTCGAAAAGGCAACGGTGGAAAAACCCACCAAGGTGGCCGTTACCCGCGACGATTTGTTGGGTGCGATCGTTGTCGACGACCTGGTGGACTCGGAGACCGGAGAAGTGATCGTTGCGGCCAACTCGAGGGTCACCGACGAGGTCTTGGCCGCCGCCGACGAGGCGGGCATCACGACCATCAGCCTCGCCTTCCCCGATTGGGATCCGGTCGGTGAGATCCTCCACCAGACCTTGGAAAAGGACACTGCGACCTCCCAGATGGGTGCGCGGATGGAAATCTACCGCCGCCAGCGCCCAGGCGATCCGCCCACCGAGGAGTCGGCTACGACGCTCTTCAACGGTCTGTTCTTCGATGAGCGCAAATACGACCTGTCCAAGGTCGGACGGTTCAAGTTCAACGCCAAGCTCGGTCTCGACAAGGATCCCCAACCAGCGGACTCTTGATGTCGACGACTTCATGAATCTGGTTTCATACTTGCTGCGCCTGCACCGTGATCTCGGACGGGTCGATGATATCGACTCGCTCGCCAATCGCCGCGTGCGGACAGTGGGTGAGTTGATGGAGAATCAGTTCCGCATCGGTCTCGTGCGGATGGAACGGGCGATCAAGGAGAAGATGTCGATTCACCCCGATATTGACTCTGCGATGCCGCGCGACCTCGTCAATTCGAAGCCGGTCATGGCCTCGGTGGACGAGTTCTTCGGATCGTCGCAGCTCTCCCAGTTCATGGACCAGACGAACCCGTTGTCGGAGGTTACCCACAAGCGGCGCCTGTCGGCGCTCGGCCCCGGCGGTCTCTCTCGAGAACGGGCGGGTTTCGAGGTCCGCGACGTGCACTCAACGCACTACGGGAGGATCTGTCCCATCGAGACCCCGGAGGGACCGAATATCGGCCTGATCTCTTCGTTGTCGTGCTATGCCCGGCTCAACCCGATGGGCTACATCGAGTCCCCCTACAAAAAGGTGGAGGGCGGGCGTGTTCTCGAACACGTGCAGATCACCCAGGTTGGAGATGCGGGCTTCGAACTCGGCCAGGTCGTGCAGCGCGAAGACTTCGAAAAGGCCAACGCCTCGGTCCGGCGATCGAAGACCAAGAAGGTCGAGGCCTGGGGCAAGCCGCATGCGTTCTACCTTCCTGCTTGGGAGGAAGAGAACCTCAACATCGCTCAGGCCAATGCGCGGGTCGACGACAAGGGAAGTCTGGTTGACGACAAGGTGATCGCGCGATCCGGCGGCGAGTTCCTGTTAATCGACCGCGACCAGGTGAATTTCATCGACGTCTCGCCGCGGCAGGTGGTGTCGGTGGCTGCATCCTTGATTCCGTTCCTCGAACATGACGACGCGAACCGCGCGCTCATGGGATCGAACATGCAGCGCCAGGCGGTGCCCCTGGTTCGCCCGGAGGCGCCGGTGGTCGGTACCGGCATGGAGACGGTCGTAGCCCAGGATTCCGGGGCGGTCGTGGTGTGTCAGCGATCCGGGGTGGTCGACAAGGTCGATTGTCAGCGGATCATCGTTCGCGTCGAGGATGAAGAGGGGGCTGAAGGGGATTTCGGCGCCGACATTTATCAGCTCACCAAGTTCCGGCGATCGAATCAGAACACCTCCATCAACCAGAAGCCGTTGGTTGAGGAGGGGCTGCGTGTGGTCAAGGGCCAGGTGCTCGCCGACGGTCCCAACACCGAACGGGGCGAGCTCGCTTTAGGACACAACGTGCTGGTCGCGTTCATGCCGTGGCGCGGCTACAACTTCGAGGACGCGATCGTCATTTCTCAGCAGCTGGTGAAGGACGACAAGTACACCTCGATCCACATCGAGGAGTTTGAGACCTCGGCCCGCGATACCAAGCTCGGTCCCGAGGAGATCACGCGTGACATACCGAACGTCTCCGAGTCGGCCCTCGCCCATCTCGACGATGCCGGCATCATCCACGTCGGCGCCCAGGTTCGACAGGGGTCGATCCTGGTCGGCAAGGTGACCCCGAAGGGTGAGACTCAGCTCACGCCGGAGGAAAAGCTGCTGCGGGCCATCTTTGGCGAAAAGGCGGGCGATGTGCGCGATGCCTCGCTGCGGTGCGCGCCGGGTATCGAGGGGGTTGTCGTCGCGGTGCAGATCTTCGCCCGCAAGGGCGTCGACAAAGACTCTCGCCAGCTCACCATCGAAAACGAGGAGATCGAACGCATCCGTACCAACTCGGAGGATGAGAAACGGATCATTCTCGAGGTTCGCGACTCGAAGATCGAAAAACTGCTCACCGGCTCGATCGTGACCGAGGAGGTCGCGATCCGTAAGGGCGGTGAGGTGCTCGTCAAGAAGGGCAAGAAGCTGACCGCAGAGGCGCTCGGTCGGCTCAAGATCGCGCAAGTCAGATCGTTACCGCTCAAGAAGGCAGTATTGCTCGACAAGGCGCGGCTGATCATTCGCCAGGCGGAGTCGCAGGTCGAGGTCCTCGACCAGATCAACCAGGAGCGGATCGAGCTCCTGCGCCAAGGGGACGATCTGCCTCCTGGCGTGATCAAGCAGGTCAAGGTCTTCATCGCGATGAAGCGCAAGCTTCAGGTCGGCGACAAGATGGCCGGTCGCCACGGCAACAAGGGCGTGATCTCGCGGGCGCTGGCGGAGGAGGACATGCCGTTCCTTCCCGATGGCACACCTGTGGAGATCATTCTCAATCCACTCGGCGTGCCGTCGCGGATGAACGTCGGGCAAATCCTCGAGACCCACCTCGGTTGGGCCGGTCACGAGCTCGATATGACCTTTGCAACGCCGGTCTTTGAAGGCGCCAATGAGGACGAAATCCGGGAAATGCTCGAAAGGGCAGGCCTCCCCGAGGACGGGAAGAGCCTCCTTTATGACGGCATCACCGGTGTTCCGTTCGATCAGAGAGTGACGGTCGGCTACATTTACATGCTCAAGCTGAGCCACCTGGTGGACGACAAGATCCATGCACGGTCTATTGGGCCCTACTCACTCATCACGCAGCAGCCGCTGGGCGGCAAGGCCCAGTTTGGCGGCCAGCGTCTGGGTGAGATGGAGGTGTGGGCGCTTGAGGCCTTTGGTGCGGCGCACACCCTGCAGGAGCTTCTGACCGTCAAGTCGGACGATGTCGAGGGACGCGCCAAGGTCTACGAGGCAATCGTCAAGGGGCAGGTGCCCGAGGAACCGGGCTTGCCGGAGTCATTCAACGTGTTGGTACGAGAGCTGCAAGCGCTCGGGCTCGATGTCGAGCTGCTGCAGCAAGACGACGAGTAAGGGGGGATTGGCACATGGAGCGTTCGAACCTGAGCGAGGTCCGTAGCTTCTTCGAGAAGCCGAAGCCCCTCAACGATTTCAATGCCATCAGGTTGGGGCTGGCAAGCCCCGAGAAGATCCGGTCCTGGTCGCACGGCGAAGTGATCAAGCCGGAGACCATCAACTACCGGACCTTCAAGCCCGAGAGGGATGGCCTTTTCTGCGCCAAGATCTTCGGCCCGGTGACCGATTGGGAGTGCTTGTGCGGCAAGTACAAGCGCATGAAGTACCGCGGCGTGGTCTGCGACAAGTGCGGCGTCGAGGTCACCAAGTCCAAGGTGCGGCGCGAACGTATGGGTCACATCGAGCTCGCCGCGCCGGTCTCGCACGTGTGGTTCTTCAAGGGTCTGCCCTCGCGGATCGGCCTCCTCCTCGACATGACCATGCGCGAGCTCGAACGGGTCCTGTACTTCGAGGCCTACGTTGTGGTTGACCCGGGGGACACGGGCCTCGAGGACCAGCAGGTGCTGAGCGAGGAAGAGTACCGCCAAGCCAAGGAGGAGTACGGCGAAGCCTTCGTTGCGGGGATGGGGGCGGAGGCGGTTCGATCGCATCTTGAACGCCTCGATCTTGACGAGATGGCTGCCGAACTCCGCATGGTCATGCGCACCGAGACTGCAATCATGCGCCGCCAAAAGGCAGCCAAGCGGCTCAAGCTGGTAGAGGCTCTCAGGCGCTCCGGTAACCGCCCCGAATGGATGATTGTGGAGGTTATCCCCGTGCTGCCGCCGGAGCTGCGGCCGCTGGTGCCGCTTGACGGCGGACGCTTCGCGACGTCTGATCTCAACGACCTCTACCGTCGGGTGATCAACCGAAACAATCGCCTCAAAAAGCTCCTCGATCTTCGCGCACCCGAGGTCATCGTGCGCAACGAAAAACGGATGCTGCAGGAGGCGGTGGACGCACTCTTTGACAACGGCCGCCGTGGCCGTGTCATCAAGGGCTCCAACAACCGGCCGCTCAAGTCTCTGTCGGACAATCTCAAGGGCAAGCAGGGCCGGTTCCGTCAAAACCTCCTCGGCAAGCGGGTCGATTATTCGGGCCGCTCGGTGATCGTGGTCGGACCGGAGCTCAAGTTGCATCAGTGCGGGCTTCCCAAGAAGATGGCCCTCGAACTCTTCAAGCCTTTTGTCTACCGGGAGCTCGAGGAGCGGGAGCTGGCGACAACCATCAAGATGGCGAAGGAGCTCGTCGAGTTTCAAACCCCAGAGGTATGGGACGCCTTGGAAACCGTGATCAAAGAGCATCCAGTGCTCCTCAACCGCGCTCCAACCCTGCATCGTCTCGGCATCCAGGCTTTCGAACCGGTACTGGTCGAAGGCAAGGCGATCAAGATCCATCCGCTGGTCTGCGCGGCCTACAACGCGGACTTCGACGGCGACCAGATGGCGGTCCACGTGCCTCTGTCGCCCAAGGCGCAGATCGAGGCCCACGTCCTCATGTTGTCGTCCCGCAACATCCTGTCGCCGGCGAGTGGACGGCCGCTGGCGGTGCCCTCACAGGACATGGTGATCGGGGTGTACTACCTGACCACCGAGAATCCCATGGCGAAGGGCGGCGGCAAGACCTTCGCCTCGGCCGAGGAGGTTTTCCTGGCGTACAACGCGGACGTGATGGGCACCCAGGCGCCCATCCAGCTGCGGTTCTCCGGACGGCTGATCGACCTGGTCGCCCAGGGGGGCAGCCAGGACCTGCTGCACGCCGACATGATCGAGGTCGAAGACATGCTGCTGGAGACCACGGTCGGACGGGTGCTATTCAATATGGAATTGCCTGAGGAGATGCCGTTCATCAACGGTCAGCTCCGCAAGAAGGGGCTTGAGAACCTGGTCGCTTTCTCATTCATGAAAATGGGGCATGAGCCCACCGTGAGCTTGCTTGACAACCTCAAGGAGATCGGCTTCGAGTACGCCACCCGCTCCGGACTTTCGCTGTCGAGCAACGACATGGTGATTCCCGACAGCAAACAGGCGAAGTTGGACGAGGCGTACGCCGAGGTGGATAAGGTCGAAGATCAACGAAGGAAGGGGCTCATCACCGCTGGTGAGCGCCACAACAAGATCATCGATATCTGGCACCGGGTGACCGAGGACGTGGCCAAGGAGATGTTTAAAAACATGTCGTCGCTGGACGCGGAGTCCGGCGAGTTCAACCCGATCTTCATGATGGCGGACTCCGGCGCCCGTGGTTCGAAAGAACAGGTGCGGCAACTCGCCGGCATGCGCGGCCTGATGGCGAAGCCGTCAGGCGAGATCATGGAGACCCCGATCACCGCCAACTTCCGCGAGGGACTGTCGGTGCTGCAGTACTTCATTTCGACCCACGGAGCGCGCAAAGGGCTGGCCGACACTGCTCTCAAGACGGCCGACTCCGGTTATCTCACACGGCGTCTGGTGGACGTGGCCCAGGACGTGATTGTCGTCGAGCACGACTGCGGCACCGAGAACGGCATCGAGGTTTCAGCCATCACCGAGGGCGGCGAGATCCTCGAGCAGCTACGCGACCGCGTGGTCGGGCGTGTAGCGGCAGAGGATGTCTACGACCCCATCGAGGACACCCAGATCTGCCCTGTGAACACCGAGGTTACGGAGGCTATCGCAAACCAGATCCAAGAGGCCGGCATCGAACGGGTCCGGATCCGCAGCGCGCTCACCTGCGAAACCGAACGCGGCGTGTGCCAGCTCTGTTACGGCCGCATGCTCGCAACCGGGCGGATGGTCGAGATTGGCGAGGCAGTAGGGATCATCGCTGCGCAGTCGATCGGCGAACCGGGCACCCAGCTCACGATGCGGACCTTCCACTATGGCGGCACCGCGACCCGCGGCACCGAATCGTCACGTCATGTAGCGAATCACCAAGGCAAAATCAAGTTTCTCAACGTTGCTGCGGTCGTCAACAAGGACGGTGAGACGGTCGCGATCTCGCGGACCGGCAAGGTCGTTATCCTCGATGAACGGCAGCGCGAAAAGGAGCGCTACTCGGTGGCCTACGGTTCGCACCTTCTGATCGAAGACGGGCAGGAAGTCGAGCCCGGCACGCCGCTGATTGAGTGGGACCCATTCACCTCGGCAATCCTGACAGCCATCTCCGGAAAGGTGAAGTTCCACGACCTGGTCGAGGGCGAGAACGTACGCGAGGAGATCGACAAGCTGACCGGCCACGCACACTCGATCGTCATCGAGCCGCTCGGCTCCGGCAAACGCATTCCGACCCTTGAGATTATCGGCAAGGGCCGCGGCAAGAACAAGGAAACCAGGCGCTACCAGCTGCCTATCGGTTCCCATCTCGCGGTGGCCGAAAAAGACGAACTGGCCTGGGGCGCCGTGCTCGCCAAGACTCCCCGCGGGATGTCCAAGACCAAGGCCACCACAGGCGGCGTGCCGCGAGTGGTCGAGCTCTTCGAGGCGCGCAAGTCCAAGGACCCGGCGGTGGTTACGGAAATCGACGGAGTGATTCGAATCACCGAACCGGTTCGAGGCCAGCGCCGCATCATGGTCGAAGGCGAGAGTGACGAGCAACGGGAGTACTCGATTCCGCGCTATGCCCACGTCTCGGTGCAGGAGGGCGAATTCATCCAGGCGGGTGATTCCTTGACCGAGGGCGCCGTCAACCCGCACGACATTCTCTCGATTCTCGGCGAGAAGGAGATGCAGCGGCACCTGGTGGACAAGATCCAGGAGGTCTATCGTTCGCAGGGCGTGACCATTAACGACAAGCACATCGAGGTGATTGTTCGCCAGATGATGCGCTTCGTGAAGGTCGTCGATCCCGGTGACACCGACTTCCTCCTCGAGCAGCAGATCCCGCGCTACCTCTTCCAGGCCGAGAATGGGCGGGTCGTCACGGCCGGTGGTGAGCCTGCTACCGCGACCTCGTTGCTGCTCGGGATTACCAAGGCCTCGCTCGCCACCGAGAGCTTCATCTCGGCGGCGTCGTTCCAGGAGACGACCCGAGTGCTGACGGAGGCGGCGGTTTCTGGAAAGGTGGACAAGTTGCACGGGCTCAAGGAGAACGTGATCGTGGGGCGGCTGATCCCGGCGGGCACAGGTGCACCGCGGTACCGCCGTACCATCATCGACCCCGTTCCCGAGGACGAGATGGAGCCACGCGAGGAGCCGGAACAGCTCTACCGAGAGATGACCGAAGCAGCGACGGCTCTCCTCGATGCAAAGCCTAAAAAGCCGGTCGTCGAGAGCAAAAAATAAGTTCTTTCTGCACAAGCAGTTATCATCGGCCGCCCACCACGGGCGGCCGTTTTCTTTATCTCCGTCTCTGTGCCCGCCCGCCGTCCGCGGGCAGGGGCCCGCGGCCACGGTCGCTCACCGGCGTGGCGTCGGAACGCCCGCGTTCCTCGGTCCCGCCGGTAAGCGCCCTCGCGCGCCTTTGGCGCGCCGGCGGGCTGCATTCGGGCGGGCCGACGCCCTCATCCTCATTTCCCGCCCCCACCCCCCGCCCACCCGCCCTCGGAAAGCCCCGTCGGGCCGGGCCCGCCGCGACTTTCCGAGGGGAGGGAGTGATTACTTGATTCGAGGCTGATTGTGGTGAGTCGACGGTGCTGGAAGCACTCCGCGTGGCGAGCACACCCGGGTACCCGTAGGTGTGAAGTCTCGCGGCCCCCGCGACGAGGCCCTCCGTAGCAGCGACGCGCCGACTCGAGGTTCCGAGTGGGGGGCCAAGTCAGAGCTGGGTGGAATACCCGGGCTCTGATTCCGGAAATCCGCGTCAATTGGCGTGCTTCAGCGTGCGACACTTGGCTCCGGTGCTCAGTTACAATCAACCGGGATTCAGGCGATGCAACCAGCCGAAACCGTTCGTTCTCGGTCAACATCGGGCGCGCAGTGTTGAAGGCCGGCACGCGCGTTGGTGAATTCGAGGTTCTGTCGCCCCTCGGCGCCGGTGGGATGGGTGAGGTCTACCGGGCGGGCGACCCGCGGCTCGAGCGTGAGGTGGCGCTCAAGGTATTGCCGGAAGAGACGTTGAGGGACGAAAAGGCACGGGCGCGGCTT
>PVMK01120680.1_pt1 | contig 33081 bp, 37 predicted proteins | sample 1853481 | NCBI WGS metagenome assembly PVMK01 (sample SAMN08533507, study PRJNA380276) | Marine sediment metagenome, whole genome shotgun sequencing project.
GCTTTCAGGAGTTTGGCGCCAGACGCGCGAGCTATCCCTTCATGCGGGTGCCACTCCTCCAGATCGACGACGTCGAGCTCAGCCAGTGCAACAGCATCAATCGTTACGTCGCCAAGCTTGCCGGTCTCTATCCAAGCGACTCGCTGGAGGCGCCTATTGTGATGAAGCGATGGATGCCGTGGAAGACATCGTCTCCCAACAGGTGGCTACGATGTCCATCAAGGACGAGGCCGAAAAGAAGGCCGTACGCGAGGCGCTCGCCGACGGCCCCATCGCTCTCTACCTTCAGCGGGTGCAAGCGATGCTCGAGGCGCGCGGTGGCGAGTACTTCGCAGACGGACGGCTCACCGTGGCCGACCTCAAGGTGATGGTCTGGGTCCGCAGCCTCCGCGCCGGCATCCTCGACCACGTCCCCGCCGATCTCCCCGACAAGCTGGCCCCAAAACTCGTCGCCCACCTCGACCGCGTCCTAGAACACCCAAAGGTCGCCGAGTACTACGCTCGCTTCTCGTGAGCTGCATCGTGTGACGTGAAAGTCCCGCACACTAACCCCCGAAGACGCAGCCCGTTGCCTCAATTCGAACATGGGAAGGTTCCGTACGGGAACCTCCAAGACTAAGCCGCAAAACGCAGGGAAAAGCACCGGCCGCACGGCCACATCAAGTCCGATACTCGACGGCCGCTGGCGGGGCAGGGCGTTTCCACCAATCGAAGCTCCGCAAGTGGGCGAAACCAAACGCGCACAACCTTCCCAGGTTGAGAATTGAGGAAACCGTCGTCCTGGGTACGGGCTTTCCGACAAGCCGTCGGACGTTAAGTGCGACTTCTTCCTTTTCGAGGAAGTGCTCCGGTGCCCGGCACGGCGGTTGCAACCTCAGCGGCCCATGAAACCAATCCTTCTCATGGGCTTCCAAGACAGGTGATGCAAAAGTGTTACACTATGCAGATGCCCACCACCAAGAAGCGAATCAACATCACGATCGACGATGCGATCTATGCGGCTATCGAGCGGCTGGCAGACGAGCGTGAGGAGTCGATCTCGCGGACGAGTCTTCGGCTCATCGAAGAGGCGCTCGAGTATCAGGAGGACCGGTACTTCTCGAAGGTGGCCGACGCACGCCTGCGCAAGAAGCAACGTCGGGTCTCTCACGACGAGGCCTGGGATTGACCTATCGGGTCGAGTACCTGCGAAGCGTGGTTGAGGACGACATTCCCGCGCTTCCGAAGTCGGCAAAACGCCAAGTCCGGCGCGCGATCGAGGCAACGCTCACTACCCATCCTTTCGAGCTTGGCAAACCGTTGCGCTACAGCCTTCGAGGCGCTCGGCGCCTGCGCGTGGGCGACTACCGCGTGATCTACCGCATCGAACGCTCCGATGTAGTTCTGGTGGTGAAGATCGGACTCCTTCAGGTGCTTGCATTAAGTGCCTGCGACCCCACCGCCGACATCCTTCCGCCCCCACAAGACTCCCCCACCGGCCAACAAGCCCAACAACAAGCCATCGCCTACTTCAATTCCCGCCCCATCACCCACCGCGAAGCCACCGGCACCGACAGTTCCTCCGACCTCACGATCACCCTGCAAATCGCGCTGGATCCCGAGGCCTCACTCCTCTTCACCTTCCTCATGGTGACGGACTAACCACAGCCCGACCGCAGCCCGCCAACCGCCCAAAACACGGCAAAAACCACCGGCCGCACGGCCTCGCCAAACTTGATACCGAGTCGCTTGCAAGCAGCTTCGCGTTCAACGGATCATGGCGTCTATGGGCAGAGGCCGATGCCTTGATAGAGAGCCCTTAGCGCCGCTACACGCTCGCGGAGCGTGCGTGTCTCTGGAAACAGGTTGCCGCTGTTGGCCGCGTCGAGCACGTCCTGCAGATCGGTATCAGTTCGGAAGTTCTCCCACGGTTGATCGAAATCGATGCTCACGTTCTCGAACAGCGCTGCGACGTCCGAGCTGATGTCGATCGTGCCCGCGGGATCTCCGTCGGTGTCTAGTGTCTGAAGAAGGGTCGCCATATTGTGGACGATTCGAAACGCGCTTCCGTCATCGGGCAAGCTGGCGCTGACATCGCAGCCACCGATCGCCTCTTCAGTGACCCCCGCGAGGTCAAACGGAGTGACCTGTTCTTTCGCAGCGGTCTCCCCAAGGTCGGTACCGCCTAGGGAAAACGAAACCGTGGCACCCTCGACGAAGAGGAAGCTGCCCGGATCGTCGTTGTCGCCGGTGACCCCGGTCATGATGACTTCGCCGTCCACGCTCGTTTCATAGTCGATGCCAGAAACGCGGCTGTCGTAGTAGTAGCCGCTGGTGTAGCAAACAGTGTTGTAAGCGCCGCGGACGCACTCGGTGGTGCACCCTGGGAGAGCCGCGGACACGCCCAAAGCGCACAACGTAAGAAATCGAATCTGACTCATGTGACCTGCTCCTCGTAAGTGTGGAGGCGGGGCATAGCCGATATCGAGGCGGTTGTCGCGTGCCGCCACCCTCCAAAACACGGCAAAAACCACAGAGGCGCTTCAGTCCGACGACGAAAGCCCATTGCACCCCAGCCCCTCGTCGCTAGAACCAGGTCATGCCGAAACCTCTGATGTGTCCCCCCGAAGTCCTGAGCCAAGATCTCCATGGGCGCCGTGTGATTGTGACTGGCGCCAACTCCGGCATCGGTTTCGTCACCGCGAAACAGCTTGCGAAGCAGGGGGCGTCGGTGACGCTCGCGTGCCGAAACGAGGCGGAGGGTAGGGCGCGGGCTGACGAGATTCGCGCCGAAGTCTCCAACGCCGATCTCGAGGTGCGCAGGCTGGATCTGGGTGACCTGGACTCGGTGCGCTCCTTCGTCGACGGGTATCTCGGGGATCACGATTCCCTTCATCTCTTGATCAACAACGCGGGTGTGATGAATACGCCTGAAGGGAAAACGGTGGATGGATTCGAGACCCAGATCGGCGTCAACCATCTCGGGCATTTTCTCCTGACGGAACTCCTCCTCGACACCCTAAAGAAGAGCGCGCCTGCGCGCGTGGTCGTGGTTTCAAGCTGCTACCACGACAAGGCGATGGGCCGTGAAGGCGTAATCGATCTCGACGATCTCCATTTCGACAATCGCAAGTACGAAGGCTGGGTCTCCTACGCGCAATCCAAGTTGGCGAACGTTCTGCACGCCAAGCAACTCGCGAAGCGTCTCGAGGGAACCGGAGTCACCGCGGTGAGTGTTCATCCGGGGTGGGTCAGGACGCGGCTTATGCGTCACACGATGCCGGCGTGGATGCAAGACTACGTGATGCGACCGTTCATGGGCATGATGGGCATGGTCGAGGCGTGGGAGGGTGCCCAAACCTCCCTGTACGCCGCGCTGGCTTCCGACGTCGAAGCCCACCCGGGCGCCTACTACAGCCAGACCGGCACGTATCGCGACAAAGCCAAGAACGCGGGCGGCTGGCCACTCGAATCCCCAAATCCGCACGCCAACGATGACGAGATGGCACAACGCCTCTACGAACATAGTCGCCAACTAGTGGGCCTCGAGGCTGCTTCAGCACGCCAAGAACCACAGGCCGCGCAGCCTCCGCAACCTTGATACCGTCCCCTACGCCGCTTGCTTCATTGCCAGCGCAGCGGCTTCGCGTATGACCTTCCTAAACCCTCGAGTCACCTGCGCGGCGGCGCGCTTACCGATCGCCTTCCCAAGGATGGGAAGCGGAAACTCGAACGTCGATGTCCACACGACTTTGGTTCGATTCGCGTCCACAGATTCGAACTCGACCCGCCCAAGGGTGTGGTTCATGCGAAGCGGCCGCGCGCGTCGGATGCGGTATTCGTAACTGCTCGGTGCGTCGTACGCGATAATCTCTTCTTCGAGCACAACTGGACCGGAATGCACTCGACGCAGCGCCCCGGCCCCGTTGCGCTCGTCGCGTCCGGCGCGAACGAGCACGCATTTCTCGATTCCAGAAAAGCGGCCGAACCCCTCATGGTCGGTCATCACCGCGAACAACGCCGCACGCGCGACGTCGACGGTCTCTTCAACTCTGACAGTGGGCATCGTCTCGAGCTCCTTTCTATTCACGGGCGCTACCGTGGATACCACGACGCCGGCTGGTGCGCTCACGGGCGCGCACTTATTCGCATGTTTACACGGCACTCCCGAAGACCAATAGTCGGGGTCAGCCAAACATAGGAGCGATTCCCATGAGCAAACTAACGATCGTCGCCCACATTCGCGCCAACCCCGCCCAGGTCGAGCTGGTCAAAGCGGAACTGAATCAGATCACGCCCGCAACAGCCGCCTGACCTGGTGCTGGTCGGTTTCTCCGCCGAACCCAACCCCCCAGGTATGCTCAACGCATCCGAACCGCCAGCACCACCTTCACGACGCGAAGCCTGACGTACTTCGCAGCGATCACGGCGGCCTCTCTTGGGACCTGGTCCTTTGGCGCGAGCGCGCAGCCCAGCGACGAAGGCTCGGTCAGCAGCCCGAGCGCGCAGGGCGAGGAGGATCCCTCCGTCAGTCCCGAGCCTGCTCAGGCTGCGTCGCCGTCCGAAGTCGCATCGACCCCCGAAGAACCTCGGACACGAACGCGTCGAGGAGAGGTCTTCTCGGACCTCTACCTCGGCGCGGCAGTCACGACGGATGCCACGATCACGCTAGACGGGGTCGTACAGGAGGAGAGCCTGCTGTGTGGAGCGGAATGCTCGAGCACGAAGTCACCGGTCGGAGGACTCCGGGTCGGGTGGTTCGTCGGGCGCTTTCCGTGGCTCGGCGTTTCGGGAGACTTCTCCGTCTTCGTCCAATCGTGGGGCATCCAGAGCCCCTATGAGGTCACCACGATCCCGATCTCCGCGCTCCTCATGTTTCGCGCACCCTTGGTCAGAAGTCCGGAGCATCCGAACGGCCGCGCCCAACCGTACCTGGCCATCGGCCCGTCACTCGTCCTCTCGACGGCAAAGCTTGCAACAGGCTCCGCTGCCCTCGGCACCGCGCGCGTCGATAGCGACACCTCGGTCGATCCTGGCCTCGATGCGCGCGTCGGGATCAGGCTCGTCGCTTCCGACTGGATCTCGGTCATCCTCGAATACCGCGCGACCTACTTCACACCCACCTGGCAGCTCGAAGGTCGATCGGCAGCCACCTCGGTCTGGACGAATCACTTCATCATCGGTCTCGGGATCCACTACTGAGCAGGGTCGAACGCCTCGACGATGGCATCCGCATACGCCCCATACCCCGGGACGTTGGGATGGAGCGCGCCATTTTGGTCGCCCTGAAATTGAAAGGTGTTCTGGAGGCGAGTGAGCCAAGTCACGTCTGAACAGTAGCCGTGGCCTGCGAAGCGCGAGTCCACGCCTTCCACGAACTGCCAGCCATTCTTACTGGCGGCCGCCCGCATCGCGGCGCGGAGCTCGGTCAACACGTAGTTGCTCGCCCATTCCATCTCCGTCTTCGTCACTCCGGGCAGCTGTTGCGCGGCGATGCGCAGGCTCTCCGAAAAACCGGGAAGCTCCGTCGGCCACGCACAAATGTCGCCGAACTCGTCGCGGGTCACGTCGGGAATCTCGGTCAGATAAACCCGCGCCGGATCCATACCAAGCGAGCCTGCGATCGCCTGGCCGAGGTCATCATAGTTGGCCGGGAGGTCGTCGAGACCGTCCTGGTGCACGTCCACGTCGTCCACGTACTCGTCCTTCGAACCGATGTCGAAGATCGTTCGCGCATCGAGCAAGTCCACATCAATCACGTCCGGGTCCAGGTAGGACTTGCATTCGTCTTCGAACGACCCCGTAAGCTCACAGACCAAAGAGGCCGTGCTCTCGAGGAGCGGATCGATCATCGGATTGCCCAAATGACAGACCTCACCGAGGGCGCAGGCCTCGACCACTTTCGAGAAGTTGATGTCATTGCCGCCGATCGACACGAAGAGCGCGTCGATCTCGTGCTCATCCGCAAGCTCCGCGACCCGATCGATCTGCGGCAGCAACGGCTCGCCTTCCGGCTCGATTCCCTCGTATGGCTCGAGCAACGCCCGGTGTATCCGGCCTCCTGAGCAGGCCACGTGCACGAAGGTCACCGACGTGTGCGGGTCCGCGTCTTCGATCATTTGCGCTGCGCGCACCTGCCCCGACTGCGCGGACCTGTGACAGCGCCTGTTCTGCCACTGCGCGCCGCCCTCGTCGAACTCGTTCACGTCGGGGCTGCCTTCCCCCGATCCGTACGAGTCTCCAAGGCCGAAGATGAGCAGATCCCGCACCACGATGACCTCGGTCTGCTCCCGCTCCTCGCCGCCGCTGTCTTCGACCACGAGCGAGACCGAATAGGGCCCCTCTTCGGGGAACTCGTATTCAAAGCCGTCGCAGCGCGTCGCATCGCCAACCTCTTCACCGTCGACGCTCCAGCGGTAGCTGACGATCGACCCCGTCGAGGCGCACGCGTTCAGCTGCACGCGCCACGTCGCAGGGTGGAGCGGGCCGTCGGTGTACACCTCATACTCCCCCTGCTCGTCGGACGGTCGGAGCTCGGGAACCTCGAAGCGTGCTGGCATCGAGTAGTCGAACGAGGCACCTAGCCCAGGCGATTCGCCGCAGCCCCCAAAGAGGACGGTCAGAACGCCGACGCTGACCGCCACCCGGATCCATCGAGCGCGCATGATGCAAGTCATGGCTTCTCCCTATACCAGACGTATCTCTACACAACCCAATCAACGGGCCGTGCGGCCCGCGCGGTCCGTGCGGGCTGTTCCAAGGCAAGACACTGAATGACGCCGCCCGCGTAGGAAGGCACACTCCCCAAATGCCAACCTCCCACCACATCACGGTCAATGATCTAGGTATCCACTACCTAGAAGCCGGCACCCCCGATCCCCTCACCCCCCCAATCCTCCTCATCCACGGCTTTCCCACGTCCTCGCACTTGTGGCGCAACGTGATGCCGGAGCTCGCCAAGACCCACCGCGTGATCGCCATCGACCTCCCGGGGTACGGCCTCTCCGATAAGCCCTTGGACGTGAAGTACGACTTCGAGTTTTTCGAAAGCATCCTCACTGATCTCCTCGATGCCCTTGGCATCGGGGAGACTAACCTCGCAGTCCACGACCTCGGCGGCCCCATCGGCTTGTTCTGGGCAGTCCGCCATCCCGAGCGCGTGAAGCAGCTCGTCCTTTTGAACACGCTGGTCTACCCGGAGACGTCGTGGGCGGTGAAGCTTTTCCTGATCGCGTTGCGGACGCCGGGGGTGCGCGACTATTTGGTGAGCCCGAAGGGGATCGTCGCGGGCGATGAAGTTCGGTGTCGTGCATAAAGACCGGCTCGACCGCGAAGCCCTCACTCCCTACACGGCGCCTTTCGAAGACGCGGCCGCGCGCCAAGCCCTCATCAAGGCGGGGTCCGGGCTTGGCATCAAGGGTCTCGCTGAAATCGCCGCAAGCTCCCAACCCTCGAAGCCTCCGTGCGCATCATCTACGGCGAAAACGACCGCGCCTTGCCCGACGTTGCAAAGACGATGCAACGCGTGAAGCGAGACCTGCCCGGGGCAGAGGTGACGTCCCTTCAAACTGCGGCCACTTCTTGCAGGAAGACGAGCCCGAGCGACTAGGCCAACTCATGGCGGAGTTCTTGAACCGCCCAAACCCCGCCCAACAACCGGCGGCCGAGCTCGTCCGCGCGTTCAACGGCTGGGCCGAAAACGATCTCGACATCACCCCCGCCGCAGTCACCCACTGCTCCCGCCAATCGCTCCCAGACGACCCCCGCGAGCTCATGCGCCTCATCCCCGAAGTCCACAGAACCTTCTTCGACCAAGCCGCCGGCCCCGACTTCCAAACCCTCGACTTCACCACCCCCACCCGCAACCTCCAAACCTTCGACCCCACCGCCGACATCCTCCCGCCCCCCGAAGACTCCCCCGCCGGCCAACAAGCCCAATCCAAAGCCACCGCTTACTTCAACTCCCGCCCCATCGACCTCATCCAAGCCACCGGCACAGACACCGCCGCCGACCTCAACATCACCCTCCTAATCGCCCTAGACCCCCAAGCCTCCCAACTCTTCACCTTCATCACCGCCCTCTCGGACTAGCCCACCCAAACCCCCCAAAACACGTCAAAAAGTACCGTCGGCGCGGCCTCACCAAACTTGATACTCCGCGCCCACCACACGCTCTTGCCGCCGCCCGCCTACGGCGGCCGCCGGCGGGCGGCCTAGCGTCCGCCACTTGCGCCATTCCAACCCATCGAAATCACTGCACCACCCGTCGGCACGAGCCTTGCGACCTCTCGGCGCATGAACCCCAACAGCAGGCCGCCTGCTCCCATGGCTGCCTTGTCTAAATAGACTGGACAGACGAAATAGACGAGTTACGATGTGGGTATGGCGGAATCACAAGAACGGCTCCTTTCGATGGTGATGGAAGCGCTCGAACGTCTTCCCGATGCTCAGCGACGACGTCTCGCTGCCGAGTCTCCGGACACCATCACGCTCGCGCTCACTTCCGCGTTGGCGGCGTTGGCGGGTAGGGGCGCGCGGACCTCCAGGAAAAGAGTCGGCTCCCGGCGTGCACCTCGCATCCTGTCTGCCGCCGAAGCGACGCGGCGTTTGGACGCGCGGACTCGGACGCTGGATCCGCAAGCTCGGGACTTGCTTGGTTCGGATGACTTCGCTCGGGCCATGGGCCTCAAGACGCGACAGTCGGTGCTCGACAGGCTAGCGCGGCATCTCAGCGTTGGCTGGAAGGCCGGCAATGGCTCATATCGCTTTACGCACGCGCAGCTCGACGACCGCGGCCGGCCCCCGGACGGCCTCGACAAGCTCCTTCCCCTGTTCGAGGATGGCCACCAGGCGTGGGCATGGCTTACGACGCCGATGGCAAACCTGGGTGACCGCACGCCACTCGAACGGCTGCGCGGCGCCGACCTCGACGCTGTCATGAAAGCGGCGCAAGCCGATGCTCAGGGCGACTTTTTGTGACACGGGGCTACGTCACGAAGGAGCTCCGTACGCTCCTCGAGACGTTCGACGTCGACCTCTTGTTTCGGATCATCAAGCATGAGCGCCGAGGCATTCCCCTTGGTGCCGTGCCTGCGCCCAGCCGTTTCAGCGACCCGAACCTGCAGTACTCGGTGTTGTACGGAGCAACGACTATCAACTGCACGCTATGGGAGGGCGTGATTCGCGACCGCTTCGATCTCCAGCCCGTCCGAGAGCTCCCCCGAGTGGACCTCGAATGTCGCGACCTCGTGCTCTTCAACAGCACACGACAGCTGCTACTCTTAGACATCCGAGGAGGCCGTGCCCGCCGCATCTTCGCCCCGACCGCCGTAACTGGCGCCGCCCGCCAGGCAGACGGTCAAGCACTCTCCCACGCTCTCCACAATCAGGTTCCCGAGGCCGATGGCCTGATATACAATTCAAGGTTCACGAGTGACGGATGCGTCGCAATCTTCGACAGGGCTTTCAGCGCTCTCCACAGCCATGCCGTCCAACCGCTCACGCAGATCCAGGAGGTGCACGAAGCCCTCCGAACCGCCGGGATTACCCTAGTTCGGCCATGATCTTTGCCTTCATCTGGAACCCCTCGGACTAGCTCCCGCGCACCACACCTTGCCACCGTATACCCTATGAAGGTATAACCGGGTCAATCCGATGAGACGAAAGATCAAACGCAAGCCCACCACTCCGGGCGAGATCCTCCACGAGGAGTACCTCGAGCCACTCGGCCTCACCCAGAAGTCCCTGGCCGATCACCTCGGCTGCGACATCAAGGTCATCAACCGCATCGTCAACGGCCGCTGCGCAATCACCGCCGAAATGGCCCTGAAGCTCGGCGCCGCCCTCGGCACGACACCCGGGTTCTGGCTCTCGGCCCAAGAAGCAGTTGACATCTACGAGGCATCAAAGCGGATCTCAAAACTTCCAAAGCGCCTGCCCCACCTCGCAACCGGCTGAAGAAAATCAGATCGGAAGGTATACTGTGCGCATGGCAATCATCGTGAACTGGAACGGCGTCGACGTTCCGGAGGAGCTCAAGGTCCTGAAGAAGGGTCGTTATGTCCTCCTTCCGATGGATGAAGCTCCCGAGCTCACGGAAGAGCAAGAGGCCGGCCTCGAGGCCGCTCTTGCGTCAGTGCGAGCAGGGAAGGGCGTCTCGCTCGACGAGGCGCTGGCTCACGCCAAAGCGAGCCTCGAGTAGTGCGCGTCGTCGTAGCGCCCGAGGCGCGCGACGATTTGGCAGCTGCAGTCGGCTACATCGCTAAAGACAATCCAGCCGCCGCCGCCTCGAAGCACAAGGCTGGAAGTTCGGTTCGGCAAAAGACTTCCTCAACCTCACCGACGAAGATGTCGAATACATCGAGCTCCACCTGTCGCTGGCTGCGCTACTCACCAAACGAAGAAAATCCCTCGGCTACACCCAAACCGAGCTCGCCGACCTCATCGGCTCGAGCCAATCCCGCGTCGCGAAGATGGAAGCCGGCGACCCAAGCGTCTCGGTCGACCTCCTGATACGCGCGCTGCTCGCCCTCGGCGTCAACCGCAAGCAGGTGGGTAGGGCAATCGGCGCATCGATCACGGCGTAACCCCCCAAAACACAGCAAAAAGTACCGTCCGCGCGGCCTCACCAAACTTGATACTCCCCACCCACCACACGCTCCCGCCGCCGCAGTCGGCTACCTCCCAATCCGCGCGCGCGTTCCAAGGAAATCGACGTCGACGCGGCGTAGGATCACCCCGTCGTAAGCACCTCCGGCTCGCCTGTCGGCGAATCGGTGGAGTCGCGACTTCCCATGTAGAGATTCCTCAAATGTACCAGGAGGCAGCCCATTCCGAAGATGTGCACGAGGAAGCTCAGGCCTGGGCCGACCAGGGGGATCTTCACGACGAAGAAGATGAGCAGGAGGCTCAGCGCCGTCCATAGGACGACACGACGGTTGCCCTCCGCGGGGAATCGCTGCGCCACGAAGTAGGCGACAACGAGCGTCGATGCGTACAGCAGCAGGGCGTACACCGTCCCGAGCACGATGGAGACCGGGATTCCGATCACGGTGAGCGCAATGAGGAGCATGACCACGGGGGTTGCGACGAGCGCGACGAGGCCGATTGCCATGTCGCGCAGCACCTCTTTGCTCGACTCGGGTGCGGGCGGCCGGAGAGAAGGGAACAGCGTGACGAGAACGAGCCCGATCAGCAGCAGTGCCAGGGTCTTCGCCAGCACCCCGAAGTAGAATCCGGGGTACAGAAAAGCCCGTCGCTCTTTCTCCTCGTGGATATCGATGACGGTCTCCCCGTTCACGGTCGCACCGTCGTCGATCTCGGCGGCATCCTCGTCGGGCACCGTCACGTGGAGGTCGCCCCCCACCGAGCCACTCGAGCTCACGGTGACTTGACGGCCGTAACCGCGCACCGCCCGCTCGACGTTTCCGCTGAGCTCCATCTTCTTCGCGCCAAAGTACAAATCACGGCCGACTCGCCCTTTGGCCCGCACCGACTCGCCTGCGAGGAAGCCTCCGCGCGCGAGCTCGCTGCCTTCGGTCAGGATGACGTTCTGTCCTGCCAAGAAACCCGAGCCGCCGACCTTGGTGTCCAGCTCGACGTTCTTGCCGACGGCGTGCACGTTGCCACCGACCTCACCGGCAATCGTGACCGATTCACCGGCGGCATAGAGATTGCCACGCACCGTTCCCGTGACCTCGACCCGCTCGGCAGCGGCGAAGACATCACCGTCCACCACACCGGCCACGATGGCCGTCTTGCCGCCGAGAAAAACCGTGTCGTCGATCGATTCGCCGGCATCGACTTTAACGGTGCCCTCTTTCTCGTAACGGAATTCTGCCGCGTGGGCCTGACTCGGCGGGGCAAGGGCTCCCAGCAAGGCCAACGCCAAGCCTGCGCTTGCGCCAACGAGTGGGCGCCGAAGCGCCAGGAGGCCCAACGCCCCGACGACGACAAACAGCGTTGCAATGAAACCAAACGACGAAACCAACATGTCCTGACCTCCTACGATGAGCGACGCAAGGCCGCTCGAGAGCGAATAGACCCCACCGATCCCGCCAAAGTTGCCGAGCCAACCAAGGCCCGCGGGTAGGGACGGAGTCGCTTGCCACACCCAATCGAGCATGACGGGTGCCAATGCCGCGGCCGCGATGGCGCCCCACACCCAGCTCGACGCCGAAGTGCTAGGAGACGGCGCAGCAAGACCCACACCCACCGCTTCCTCCTCGCCCAGCACCTCCATCAACACCGCGTTCTCTTGCTCGAGCGCCGCAAACAACGCCCTGCAGTCCGCGCAGCCTTCGAGGTGATCGACGACGCGATGCGCCTCCTCCGCGGGTAGCTCGCCGTCCGCGTAAATCGACAAGGTAAGCTCGTTTGGGGCAGCTCATGATTCTCCTTTTGCAAAGTGCCGATGCCGCCGCGGAGCTCGCGCTTGGCTCGATGCAGCAGCACGGCGACGTTGTTACGCGTGGTCCCGAGATGCTCAGCGATCTCGTCGTAGGAGAGGTCGCCGTAGTATTTGAGGATCAGCGGCAGTCGATAGTTTTCGGGGAGGGCGTCGATCGCCACGAGCAACGCCCGTCGCTGCTCCTGGTTCTCGCACGCGGCGAGAGGCGAGGACGATGCCGGCGCAGCAGGCAGCTCGAGCGGCTCGTCATGAAACAACCGTTTCTCGACGCGCTCTCTGCGCAAGCGATTGAGGCAATGCCGACTTGCAATGGTGAGAATCCAGCGGTCGAAAGGGCGCTCGCGGTCGTATTGGTCGAGGGCGCGATACGCCCGCTCGAACACTTCGCTGGTCGCATCTTCGGCCGCGGCGTGCGACCCCAACATCTTACGACAAAGCCCGAAGACCCGGCCCGAAAACTCTCCGTAGACTCGCCCGAAGGCGACACTGCTGCCCATCTGGGCTTCTTTGAGCACGGCTTCCAATTGGGTTTCGTCCATTGGGGTGTCCGATGCGTCCATCGAGGTCTACACGCGGGTCCCGTAGAGTCTACACACGGGCCCCTCGGAAGATTACGAGGTGGCGGCCGATGGCGGAGTTCCTGAACCGGGGCTAGCCAAGACGCGGCGAAAAGAACCGGCTGCGCGGCCTCATCACTTTCGATACTGAACTCACCGCGAGTCGGCGAATCAGGGCGCCATGAGCGAAATGCATGAAGTCGAATTGACCCTCGACGGAGTCACCTTCCGCGGCCGCGTTCCGACCATGACGCACAAGGAGCTCCCCGAGCTTGGCGGGCTCATCGATTTGAGGGACCTCGAGCGTTTCGACGGCAAGACCGCCCGCCGCATCCGCGCGTTTGGCCTCCGTGGCCCTCAAACTTTCAAGTTCTGCCGCACGTTCTGCGAGGTCGGCGTCCAAGAGTTAGCCGACTTGCTCGACGTCGACCGTCGAACCGTCAGCCGTTGGCAGCACGGCGACGTCGAAATCCCCAAGCCAGTGATGGTACTTCTCGCGCTACTCGCCGACGAACACTCCCGAGGCAAATCCAACTTGATGACCCAGCTCTCGGGCCCGGAAGCCAACCATCCCCGCGAAATCAACGTCGACGCCGCATAACACGACAACACCAAACCGGCCGCGCAGCCACCGCCCAATCGGCGCGCCGCCATACGCTCGCGCCGCCGACCGCCTGCGGCGCCCGCTGGCGGAAGGCCTAGCGTCCGCCACTCGCGCCGTTCCAACTTACCGAAATTGTGGCGCCACCCCTCGGCACGAACCTTGCGACCCCTCCGGGCATGAACCCCGCCGGAGCACTCCAAGAGACCTTGGAAATTGACACGTGTCACGTGATGCGTTACATTTGCCAGTGATCAAGACGTTCGCCGATAGGCATACGAACGACTTGTTCACCACAGGCAAGTCCCGACGACTGCCACCAGATGTCGTGCGACGGGCCGTCCGACGATTGGAGTATGTTCACTACGCTACGCAACTTGATGACCTACGAATTCCGCTCAGCAATCGGCTCCATGCCCTGCTGGGAGATCGAAACGGTCAATACGCGATCTACATCAATAAGCAGTGGAGAATCTGCTTTCGCTTTGAAGATGGCGATGCATATGAGGTCGAGGTGACCGACTACCATTAATCATGGATACAACGCTCATGGGACAAAGCACGAAGAAGCGACTGATCAGACCGACGCATCCCGGCGAGATGCTGCGTGAGGACTTCTTGCCGGACTACGACCTCTCCGTCGCCGAGCTGGCCAAGGCGATCAAGGTTTCGCGTCAGACCGTCAATGAGCTCATCAACGAACAGCGTGCCTTGAGCGCGGCAATGGCCCTGCGCCTCTCCCGCTATTTCGGAAACAGCCCAGAGTTCTGGCTGAACGGTCAGCGCGAAGTCGACCTGTGGGAAGCCGCACGCGCGCACAAAGAAGACCTGGACCGAATCCGCCCAGCAAGCGCCGCGTGAACCCTTTCGACGCGGGTCGCTAGTGCCCTAGTACCGAATCTCGTAGCCACAACGGTAGATGATGCGTGTGGTGAACGGTTTGCCGTCCTTGTCGACCTGGGCTTTCCAGGCCTCGCGCTTGAGCGTCTTGATGCAGGCTTGTCCGAGCTCGTAGCCCGTCGGGTATTCCAACATCACGTGCCAGTTACTGACCACGCCATCCGCCCTGATCTGGAGTCGGACGAACGCTTCGCCCTCCACGCTCTCGGCACCGGCTTTCTTCGGCTCCAGGCGTTCGAGCGTTCGATTCAAAGGAGGCGCAACTAGCTCTCTCGAGAGGTCGCCCGTGTCGATGACGACCCCCCTGCCTGTGCCTCCGATCACACCCCCGGCAACCCCCTTCTTGCTCTGCCCGGTGACCGCGGCGTTCGGGCTTCCGATCGGGCCTTCGACGCTCTTGCCCGACGCCTGCTCCGCGCTCCATGAAGAGTCACCGTCCCCTTCATCGGTGAGCACTACATTGTCGAAGGCGACCGGCGTCTCTTGCGCAGCGGCCGGCGGCTCCTTCGGAGGTGAAGGTTTCTTGGCTGCTCTGAACGTCTTGCGCTTAGGAGGAGGCTTCACCGGTTCGGGTTCCTCGACCTCTTCAGGCTCGGGCTCCTCTTCGATGAACGACATGTCGACAGAGTTGCCTAGCGCCACCAAGCCCGACCGGTCGGGCGGCTTCGGCATGCCTCCAATGAGCGCCGCATGCGTGAGGATGGCCAAAACGACCCACATGCCTTCAAAGGCCCAATTGGTGCCGTTCCCAAACCCTGTCGCCATCGCGGTCATCGAGCCCCGATTTTACCGCCCGCGACAGCCCTCGCCTAGCGCGCGACCAGCCTCCGCTCAAAACTCTATCGAGCGCAACCCCATGCCGATTGGGTCAACCCTTTCGAAGCGACGGGGTAAGGCGAAAAACGCGAGAGAAACAACAGGCCGCGCGGCCGACTCAGACTCGCTTACCTGGCGGGCGTCGGCGGGCAGGGCGATTCCACCAGCCAAGGCTCGGCAAGTTCGCGAAACCACGTAGTCGCTGCCCGGCACAACGACGGAACCATCAGCAGCAGCGAGCCCGTCATCATGAGCTGGAACGGCGTCGACACGCCGAAGGTGCTTCGCACGCTGAAACCCGGCCAGTACGTGCTCCTGCCCTTTGAACCGCCGGACGATATCCTTCGACCGTCGAGAAAGGCAGCCTAGCCCACAGTGATGGAAAAGTGTTACACTATGCAGATGCCTACGACCAAGAAGCGAATCAACATCACGATCGACGATGCGACTTATGCGGCCATTGAGCGGCTTGCAGAAGAGCATGAGGAGTCGATCTCGCGGACGAGTCTTCGGCTCATCGATGAGGCGCTCGAATACCAGGAGGACCGACACTTCTCGAAGGTGGCTGACGCACGGCTCCGGAAGAAGCAACGGCGGGTCTCTCACGACGAGGCCTGGGATTGACGTATCGGGTCGAGTACCTGCGAAGCGTGGTCGAGGACGACATCCCCACGCTTCCCAAGTCAGCAAAGCGCCAGGTGCGACGCGCGATCGAGGCCAAGCTCGCCACGCATCCGTTCGAGCTCGGCAAACCACTTCGATATAGCCTGCGAGGCGCCCGGCGCCTACGCGTCGGCGACTACCGCGTGATCTATCGCATCGAGCCCCCAGACGTCGTGCTGGTGGTGAAGATCGGCCATCGGCGAGAGGTCTACGAAGAGTAGCAGGCACAGCATGTGGAGATCGGGGGCACGCTACGCCTCCGCAAGCGCGCTGATTCCAGCAGCTTACGAGGCACACCGCGCAAACCCGGCGTGACCCTCGGCCAGGGGCCTGAGATGAGACAACGCGTCGGGAAGCTGAAGGAGCGCGTGATCTTTGATATCACGTGGGGCGAAAGAGGTGGATTCATGGCTCGATGCTTCTCGATCGCGTGCTTGTCCCTGTCCTTCATCGTCCTTGGCTGCGGGAGCTCGAGCGGAGCCGAGGGTGCGGGGGGGACCGCGGGACTCGGGGGGATGGGTGGCATCGCGGGAACCGGCGGCGCGGGCGGGGCCGGCGGAACGGGCGGACTTGGCTTCGCCTCGATAGCGGAAGTCGTCGAAGCCGGCCTGAGCTACCAGCTAGCGCGTTGCCAATGCCCGGATCCCGTTCTGCCTGAGCCGGAGAATGTCTGCCTTGCCTCTGCCGAAAACCTGCGGTTCTCCGATCGACAAGTTGAGTGCTTCGATGACCTCGCGGCTGGCGACGAGACACTTCGCAACCGATTCGACTGCCTCCTACAGGCCGATCTCGAAGCCATCGATTGCGTAGAGGGGGTCATGCCTGCGATGAGGTTTCTCTCTCGGCATGCGCCGATGCGCGGGAGCTCGCGCAAGATGCGTGTCCCGATCCGGACCCAGATGTGATCCTAGCGGCCGCCCCGTGCGCCGAGACCACCGCCGAGGATGCGGTCGACGCGCTTTTCGACGTACTCGCGGCGGCATGCGATTGCAATTCCACTTGCACCACCGCCGACCTGCCGGGTGCAGACGTCGAGGCCTGCACGGTGGACGCGGTGCGCGATCAAGCGGCGGCCCTGGGTGAGGATGGTCCCGATGCGCTTGCGTGCGCCGCGGACGCAGCACGCGTATTGGAAGTTTGTTTTGGCAATACAACCATGTGCGACAGTGGCTTCGTCGTATGCATCGCTACCTTGGCATGCCCACTCAGCCTCAACGCGGCGTTCAGCGATTGCATGCCCTAGTCAGATCGGCGGTTGACGTCTTCTGCTGATCGCTAGTACTGTGCTCCGTTACTGGGGGATCCAGGAACTCGAATGGTGCGTGATGCGACTCTCTCAGCCTTGATCTCTACTCTGTTGCTTTTGACCGCCTGCTCAGGCTCCTCGGGAGTCAACTCGGGTGGAACGCCCGGAACCGGAGGAACCGCCGGGGCCGGTGCCAGCGGCGGCGGCGAAGGCGGAGGGGGCTCCGGAGGCGTCGTTGCGAACGACAGCGAGCCGCCGTCGCTCACGATCGATTCGGAAGGAACCAGCGCGTTCCGGACCTACATCGTGACGGGGACGGTTTCCGATAACGTCGGCGTTGCTGAGATCAGCGTTCGTGCGAATGATGGAGTGCCCCGCATCTCAGTTGCCACCGATGGGACATACGGCGCGTTTGCGGATCTCCAAGAGGGACAGAACGTCGTCGAGGTCATTGCCAGAGATGCTGCCGGAAACGAAGCACGAGAATCGATTTCGGTCACCTACGCGCCGGACCCCAATGCGCCGACTCCTCCGACGGTAGGGGCCCCCTCCAGCATCGGCTTGATCGAGCAGGAGCTCGCAGATGGAAGCATCGACGAAGAGACCGCGCTCCTCTATCGCGTGTACGCGATCTACTCGGACGAGCGCTTGCCCGCGGAGTTGCGAGACGACACGGGTTTCATCGACGCCACACCCATTCTCTTCGAGGTCACCGAGCGATTCGATTCGCTGCAGCCTGCAACGCAAGCCCTCATCGCCCCGTTCCTGATTCCGCCGATCTATGAAAGCAGCGCGTTCTCCACCAGCAGCGCGGCGATCGAGCCCAAGGGCCCTCCGGACGTCTGCGCGGCCAACGCGGGGTGGATCTCGATCACGAAGCGGAACTTTCGAATCTGGTGGAATACCCTCCGTCCACGGCACGGTGCGGTTGCGAGCGCGATGGCTGCGGAGCTCGGCACGAGTTGGCGCGAGCTGGAGCGAGTGATGGGGCGTACACCGCTCAAGGACGACGATCCGAGCATCGAGTTCGACGGCTGTTCCGATCACTTCGACGTGTACGTGGACGCAAACTACGGCGGCTGGGCCAAAGTGAACCCTCATAAGGGTCAGAGCAACTGCGATCCCTGGGCCGGCTTCATGACGATCAACCCGAGCGGCACGCATTTGGCCGAGCTCCCGTGGGTCGCCGCACACGAGCTCATGCACGCCTTTCAGCTTGCGTATCGCACTTGCCTGACGGGCTCTGGGCTTCGCTGGTGGACCGAGGCCAGCGCTGCCTGGGCCGTCGACCACGTGTACCCCACGGCGGTCGATACCCAGGAGCCCAACAAGCACTTCGAGCACGTCTACGCTGAGGATTTCTACCTTCCGACTCTGGATCAATCGATCGACGGGCTTGGCGGAAATAAGCTTCGTCCATACGGCGCCTATCTCTGGCCTTTCTACCTGGCGGGGGCTGAGGGCCCGTCCAAGATTGCCAACATCTGGGGAGCCATCGGGAAGAGTACCTTGCGAGCTCAGGTGCTCTCCGCGATGGATTCAACGGTGCAAGGAGGCTTTCACGAGAGCTTCGCGAAATTCATGCTTCAGGTTTGGAACCAAGAACCGATCGATGACTTCAAGCAGAGGGAGCTCGGCATGATGCCGATTAGCCCCTCGAGCTCCACGCCCAAAGGCGTGACCGAGGTGAGCGCGCACCTCGATGACCAGCCCGACCGAAACATCCTGATGTCGTTGGGGCTCGAGCCGCTCGCCGCCGATTTCGTTCACATCACCTTTGACGATCCAAAAGTCCACACCGTGATGTTTTCGAACGGCTTCACGTTCGATCTCCGGGAGGGTCAACTGCCTGACTTCCCCGGCCCGGACGCGACGGTGTACGCGAAAAAGCTTTCCAACGAGGAGCGTAAGGGGAAGCGGGTTTGGGCCCTGGTGAAGCAAGACGGACAATGGTCGAACGAACGCTACGACCTCACGGACGTTGCCTTCGTTCCGTTCTGTCAAGACGTCCCGGATGAAGCGATCGAAGAGCTCGTGCTGATTAACGACAACGGCCGCTTTGAAGACACTCAACCGAGCACGCCCAAGGGCCTTGCACCAAGGCTCTTCGTCTCCAACATGGGCTGCGGAGCCTGGGTCGGCACTGCAAAGGTTGCCATCCGCGTGAGCGACGCGCCGAGGCGTGTCGAGACCACCACCATGAACATCACCAATATCGTGCTCACCCGGCCGCCCGGCTCGCTCGATGACGCACTCAAGGGGCGAGCTCAAATCGACTTCCTCGGCACCATCATTCCGCAGGCCAACTTTGGCGGCATCGCCTTTGGGGCGGGTTACCGCGTCGACTCGCTGACGGCCGACTGGAGTCTCAGCCGGACGACGCAAATCGGCGACAACATGTGCAACGCTCAAGGCAGCGGCATGTTCGACGAAAACGACTTCTTAGGGCCGCCTATGTTCGTGGTGGCCCCATATCTAGCTGGCTCGATCACCAGCCAGGGGTCGCTCTACCGCAGCTACCAGATTCAGCTTTCCCTCGGAACGATGAGCAACGTGGTTACTGGCTCCTGCAGCCAATCGGGGCCCATTGCCGAGCCTTTCGGAGCCGGGCTCGGCGGCGGGTTCCGAGAGTCACCGCTTGGCTCATTCCTCGTCTCGCAAGACGGCCAAAGCATCAAGAAGACATGGAACCCTAGCCCCGAGACCGAGTACACGTTGGAGCTCGACGCGACCTTCAGCTTCTAACGGAGATCGGCCACGTCGAGTCTCTCGACATCGAGTGGCTAAACCCATTCGACACGCTAATCCAACTCGGCTCCGACCGGGGCGGGCGACCGAAGGATCCGCTTCCGTGACACCTTGATCCGTGCAGGCCGGGTCGATTCGATGAACTCGGTGAGCGACTCCACGAACCGCTCCGGAGCCTCGCAGTGCGGATAGTGCCCCACGCCTTCGATGATCTCGAGCCAACTCCCCGGGATCGCCGCATGCGCCGCATGGGCGTGCTCGACGGGAATGACTGGATCTTCCGCGCCCCAAATGATCAGCGTGGGCATCCCGGCGGCCAGGTGGAGCTTGTCGCGCGCGCTCACGGATTGACCGCGCGGGTCGATGACTGCGCGCAGCGTGCGTAGGAACGCGCGACGCCCCTCGACGGTCCCGAGCGAGGTGTAGCTCCGCCAGAGCTCCGGAATCACAGTCGCGTTCTCGAGCTTTTTGCGGAGCACGAAACGACCGATTATTTCGACGATGCGCCGGACGGGTGATGCGCAGGCCACGAGCAGGATGGCTTCCGATCCGGGCAGTGTCAGCAATCGAAGCAGCGGGTTGACTTCGGTGCCCAGCCCGCCCGCATTGACCAGCACCAGTCGCTCACAGCGCTCTGGGTACTGATACGCAAACTGGAGTGCGATCCCGCCCCCATACGACTGCCCGACCACCGTGGCGCGTTTGTATCCCAAGGCCACGATCAAATCGCGTAGCGTCGAAGCCATGGCGCCAAGCGAGTAGTCGGCTTTTGGTTTGTCCGACTCGCCGTGGCCCAACAGGTCCGGGGCCAGCACGGTGAAGCGCTCGCTCAGCGCCGGCATGACCTGCTTCCAAGTCGTTGCGCTGCCAGCCATGCCGTGAATCAGAAGCACCAGCGGGCCTTTGCCACCGAGTCGATAGTTCAGCCGCTTGCCATGAATCGTGAGCTCTTTCTGCTCCATCGCATAAGGTCCTTACCACACTATTGACCCGGGTTCAGTCCGACGAAAGGGCGAAAACGCAGGGAAAACAACCGGCGGCGCGGCCACTTCATGGGCATACGTTTGCGCGACCGGTCCCTCATGGGCAAGGTGCGGGATGGCCCTCGTGCCTCTATCTCGAAAAGGCGCTCAGCGGTCGAGCCGGGCCGATGTCGGCGCCTACCTGCCCACCACCCGAGAGGAAATGGAGGCGCGCGGCTGGGCCGAGCTCGATGTGCTCATCGTCAACGGGGATGCCTATGTCGACCACCCGGCGTTCGGCGGCGCGCTCATCGGCCGTTTCCTCGAGGGGCGCGGCTACCGCGTCGGTATGATCTCCCAGCCGAAGTGGACTGACACCGCCGATGTGACCCGCATGGGAGCGCCGCGCCTTTTCGTGGGCATCACCAGCGGCAACTTGGACAGCATGCTCAACAAGCTGACCGCGCAGAAAAAGGTGCGTTCCGAGGATCAGTATTCGCCGGGGGGTCGCACGAACATGCGGCCCAATCGGGCGAGCATCGTGTACGGCAACCTTTGTCGGCAGGCGTTCTCGGGGGTGCCGATCATCCTGGGCGGCATCGAAGCGTCCCTCCGGCGCATCGCCCACTACGACTATTGGAGCGATTCGATTCGCCGCAGTGTCCTGCTCGATTCGAAGGCCGACATGCTCATCTTCGGAATGGGCGAGCGGCCGGTGTGGGAGGTGGCCGATCGACTCGCCGCCGGCGAGACGCTGGAAGACTTGCGTGACGTACGCGGGACGGCCCATGTGCTGCGAAAGGGCCAGTGGGAGAACCTCGAACCGAGCCGTTTCATTCGCGACGGCAAACCCGTGCTCTTGCCGAGCTACGAGCAAATCAAAGAGAGCAAGGAACAGTTCAGCCAAATGAGCGGCGCGTTTCAGAAGGAAACGAACCCGGGCAACGGCCGGCCTTTGATCCAGCCTCATGGGCACGAGGCCGTGTACCTCAACCCACCCGCGGAGCCACTCACGACCGAGATCATGGACGGGCTCTACGATCTGCCCTTCACGCGTTATCCGCACCCTTCTTACGATGCGGGCATTCCCGCCTACGAGACGGTCAAGCACAGCATCGTGACCATGCGAGGTTGTTTCGGCGGCTGCACCTTCTGTTCGATCACCGAACACGAGGGGCGTGTGATTCAGTCGCGCAGCGAAGAGAGCGTCTTGCGTGAAGTGCGCGCGCTTCGTCGCATGGACGGCTTCGCGGGCGTGATCAGTGACGTCGGTGGTCCGACGGCGAATATGTACCAGATGAAGTGCAAGGACGAGCGCATCGAAAAAGCGTGCCGTCGCCTGAGCTGCATACATCCGGGCGTGTGCGAGAACCTGGTCACCGATCACGGCCCGCTCGTGCAGCTGCTCAGCAAGGTGCGCGAAGCAAAAGGCGTGAAGAAGGCGTTCATCGCGTCGGGCGTGCGCTACGACTTAGCCGAACTGAGCTCTGAGTTCGTCGAAGTCCTCGCGAAGCACCACACGGGCGGTCAGCTTTCGGTCGCGCCCGAACACGTCGACGAAGACGTCCTCGACAAGATGAAGAAGCCCGGGGCCGAAAGCTACGAGCGGTTTGAGGAGATGTTCGCGTGCGCGAGCGAGAAGAGCGGCAAGGACCAGCACCTCGTTCCTTATTACATCAGCGGCCACCCGGGCTCGACGACCCACTCCATGATCGAGCTCGCCCTCTACTTGAAGAAACGTGGGTTGAGGCCACGGCAGGTGCAGGACTTCATCCCAACCCCCATGAGCATGGCCACCAGCATGTACGTGACCGAGCTCGATCCCTTCACGCAGAAGCCGGTCTATGTGGCCAAGAGTCTGCGCGAAAAACGAATGCAAAAGGCGCTGCTCCAGTACTGGGACGTCGCACAGCACGACCTCGCGCGCGAAGCCCTGATCAAAGCCAAACGCGGCGATCTAATCGGAAGCTCCGAACGACACTTGGTCCCGCCAGCATCGGGCAAAGGCGCCCTTTCGATTCACGAAAAGCGACGACGGCAGAGCACGCAACCGCGGCGAAAACAACAGGCCGCGCGGCAATAGCGACGTTGATGAGTAGGCCGCGCGGCCGTCGCATGGGTGATACGTTTCCGCGTTCGTCAGAGAATGCCCCAGAGTCCCTCAGCCCGGGACCTCAATCAATAGGCGACGGGTTCGTCGTCACGGTGAAGCAGCCAAGCGGGGGTGGGGCGCCCGGCGGAGCTGGCGCGGGCGGTTACTAGTCGTAGTCTCAACCTACTGAACGCAGACCTCGAACACTTGGCTCTCGAAGACATCGATGCTTCCGGTCTGCGGGAAGCCGGGGGCGGAGGTGCCATCGATCGTGACACTCACCATGAAAGGCTCCTCGAGTGGGCCGTCGTTGTCGACTTGGATGGAATAGACGCCGCTCATCAAAGGTGTGCAGGTCGCTGATTCTAGGGTTGCCCCACTCAGTAAGGGTTCATCGCCGTCGTGTTCGCAATTTGGATCCTTGAGCTCCCCGAACAGGTTGGCAGCGATGTCGTTGCTAGGCTCGGGGTTCGGGGTTTCTCCGCCAACTTGCAGATCCACCTCGGTATTCGTCCATGTGAGGGTCATCACGAGCTGAGCGCCCAGGCTCGCGCACTGGCTGCCTGGCATGACCGCGGTGATGGTCACCGTGTCGGTCGCTGCGGGGTTGACATCAGGCGCGGTAGGGTTGTTTGAAGTAGCGCCGATCAACTTGACTACATACTCCCCCAGCTGGTCGGCGACGAAGCTTGCCTCCGTGAGCGACCTGTCGTTTTGGATTTCATTCATGCTTCCGGCTGGTCGACTCACGAACTCCCACTTGTGGGTCGCCGTGTTCCCGTTGGTGGTGCCGATCAACATGACCGTCTGTCCAACGTCGACGGTCCGGTCGTTACCCGCGTTCACCACAGGAGCTGTGCCCGTGATGGGCCCCGGATCGGAGCCTCCATCACACGCGACAACGCAAACACAGTACGCCAGAACGATCGCAAGTGTTTCGGAAACAGCCGTTTGAGCCAACCGACGACGCATGTTTCGAAGACTAACTGGCCGCTCAGTTTCGCACAATATCAGCCGTCGACATCGGCCTCATCAGTCGAGATGACGAAGCAGCCACCAAAAACGCTGGAAAAACGCTTCGGGATGCGCTCGAACAGGTGGGGCAAGACCTACAATGGACGGAGTGGGTCAGTGATGACCCTTCGCTTCCCGAATACGCCCGTGGTCACGGCTCGCCCACGGTACTCGTCGACGAGCGCGATGTCGCCGCCGAAGGCACAAGCGGCCGCTCATGTCGCCTCTACGATCAGGGCGACGGCACCTTGCAGGGCGTACCTCCCGTCGCAGCGATTATCTCCGCGCTCCGCGTCGGCGGCATGCTGGGGTAGACGGGCGCCGGGTTCAGTTCGGGGAGAGCGCCGCCAGGAGGGCTGGCAGCATGGTGCGTTGGATGTCCATGGTTGGTCGGTAGTGCATGACGAGTCCGCCGAGCGCGGCGAATACGCGGCCGATCATCACAAAGTGATCCGGAATGCGCACGACGGGATCCTGTTCGACCGCCCGTAGAAGCCGGACCCATTCGTCGACCATCTCCACGCTCGAAATCCCATGCCGAAGGGCACTCCCCTCGGAGCGTAGCTTGTCGAGCATCAGCTCCGCGAACCATAACAAGGTGTCCGGTCGTCCGCTTCGTGTGCGGAAACCAAGCTGATGAAGGATGTGGCTCACACGCTCCGTGTCTTGCACGAAGAAGGCCTGGAGCAGCTGGGCGTATGCACGTCGGACGTCGGCTTCGATGATTTTCGTGCATCCGAAATCGAGGATCACCAAGGTGTTATCCGGCTCGACGAGGAGGTTGCCTGGATGCGGATCGGCTTGAAAGCGGCCGAACTCTAGCATCTGACGGGCGTATGCTTCGATCAACTTGTTCACGAGACGCGAGAGCTCGATGTGCGCGCTTTCGTCCCCTGCGTCGCGCGCTTCGGCTAGTTGGTCGAGGACCGATGTGATCTTCTGGCCGCCGATGAACTCGGTCACGAGCACGCGCTTGCTCTGATGTGGGCCGACGGGTTGAGGTGCACGGACACCCTGCAACGTGGCGAGGTAGTCGCCGACTGCGGAGGTGTGTGCTCGCTCCGCGTCGTAGTCGACTTCCTCGCTGATTGTCGTGCGAACTTCTTGCACGATGGTTTCGTAATCCGCCGGGGGCAGTGAGGTTTTCATCGCTTCGAGGAACGACACCAAGATCTGCATGTCGAGTTGAATGACGGCGTCGATCGAAGGGCGCTGCACCTTGACCGCGACGACGGTTTCGTCGCTCAGGACGGCACGGTGCACCTGACCGATGCTGGCCGATGCGATAGGTGTTCTCTCGAAGTGACGGAAAGCCTCGTCGAGGGACATCCCGATCTCTTCCTCGAGGATTGCAGTGATCCGGTGCTCATCTTCGGGGGGGACATCGTCTTGGAGTATGGAGAGTGCTTCGATCCAAACCCGCGGCAATAGGTCCGGACGCGAGGAGAGCAACTGGCCCACCTTCAAAAAGCCCCCGCCGTGGGAAATGCTGAGGTCGGTGAAGCGTTGCGCGTTCTTCGCATGCAGTCGTTCGAGCATAGCCGCGGCGCGTTGTCGGCTCACAAACGCTGCCCGGGTCAAATGCAGGCGGTAGCTGGTGGCGATCTTGGTGAGCACCCAACCGATGCTGATGAGGCGCGCCGATTGTCGCTGCCAGCTCTGCAAAGCGCTTTGCGCGTCCCGAAACCCGCCGACCCAATCCGCCAACTCGACGCGGCTCGCATGGCAAGCTTCCGCGGTCTCGCGCCGCAAACGCCAGACCGTCTCCTCGACGGCCCGTAGCACGCCATCGATCGCGGCCAACCAATGGCGCAGCGAGGAGCGTGCGTCAGGTAGTTGATTTTCTTGGGTTTCTGGGAGGATCTCGGCAGAGTGTGATACATCCATGAAGCCGATGTATCACATTGTGATTCGTTGGTCTACATCAACCGGAGACCGTCTGACAGCGGACAGGGTCGCATACCTGAACCGTTAGGGCCCGACGACCAGCATGCAGGACACCTCGACCTCGGTGATGCTCTTGGCCAAGATGGGCGGAGTGGCCCCGAAGCGTACCGAGCAGAGCTCCCCGCCCGAGGAGCCTTCCGGTGTAACGGTCAGCGCCTCGGTGAGCGCGACGCCGGCGAAGATGAGCTGGTTGTCGCCACCGGAGATGAGTGCGGTGCTGAGCTGGGGATCACCAGCTCCATCAAAGGCGAACGAAAAGTCGGCGTCCTCATCGAGCGTTGCCGACTGACCACCGACGGGAATGATCGTGTCGAATTCGACTGCCGCGATTCCCTTCGCCTCGTCGACCGTCCTGCCCAGCGCCGAGCCGATCTCAGCGACCAGTGCGTCCGGAATGACCTCGAGCTCGACATTGGTGAGACCGTCGGTGGGCACGCATGCTGTTCAGCGCGGCGAAACATCTGCGCCTCCCGTCCCAAGAGAGTGCAAGCCTAGATACGTAATCGGGCCTGAGATGGGTGTTGCGCCATGGCATGCATGTTGCTTTGTCTCGGCCCGACCACGGACGTGTGCTGGATGCTATGAACCAAGCCAGCTCGACCCTGATTGAGCTCATAGAGGCGGCGTATGACCTGGAAATGGAGAACGGCGCGTGGATACCGAACCTTCTGCAGGTTGGGCTTCCGATCCTAGACCGCGGACTGGGCGTGGCTGCAGCTGCGTACACGCGGGATCCCAGCGCTCCCGACTTCACCATGCACCAGAAATTCGCCGTGTCGGGTCCCCCTGACCTTTTGGCGCGGATCGACCGTGTGGCGAGCGAGTGGCCCCGCGAGGTCTACCGGGAGCTGCTGCGGCCCGGCCTAGTCTCGACGCTTTCTGAGCTGGCGGCGGACCACCCGGAAATCTTGGAGGCGTACGAGCGGCACGTAGAAGGTTGCCGTGATGTGTTCGGCATGACCGCGGTCGATCCGAACGGCCTCGGAATTTTGCTGATGGCACTTCTTCCGGAAGTCACCACACTAAAGGGACGAGAGCGCGAGCTGTGGAAAATGGTCGGCGCGCACGTGGCTGCTGGGCACCGCCTGCGCCGCGCCATGGTCACTCCGGAGAGCACCACTGGACTGCCGCGTGATGCCGAAGCGGTGATCGACCCAAGACAGTTCCAACTCACTGACGTGGCCGGACCTGCGCAGAACAAGGAAGCCGCCAATGCGCTTCGCGAGGCCGCGGTTCGAATCGACCGTGCGCGCGGGGAGACGCGAAAGAGTGACCCTGTCGGAGCGATCGAAATGTGGAAGGCCTTGACGGAAGGTCGATGGTCGCTCGTCGATTGGTTCGACAGCGACGGCCGACGCTTCGTGCTCGCCTTGCCGAACGCGCCCGAAGCGACCGACCCGCGGGGACTTTCCAAAAGGGAAAGCCTCGTGGCGACGTACGCGATGCACGGTGACAGCGTGAAGCTGATCGGCTACCGGTTGGGTATGTCCAGGACGTCGGTCTCGAGTTCGCTGAAACGCGCGATGCGGAAGCTGGGGGTCAGAACACGGGCCCAACTGATCGAACGATTTCGTGCGTTCGAGCTGCCTGCGTCATGAATTTACTTCCCGAGACGAAAGGAACCCCTGATGCTTCAAGTTGCTCGCTTCAAAGTTGGCCGTCGGACGCGGTGGGGTGTCGTCGAGGGTGACGGCTGCGTTCCGTTGGAGGGGGAGTACTCGACGACGGGCGATCTGCTCACCAAGGGGCGCGACGATATTGCAGCTGCGAAAGGGGAGGGCGGTGAGGGTCGAGTTGCGCTCGCGGACGTCGAGTTGTTGTCGCCGATCACCGAAAATCAGCAGGTGCTGTGCCAGGGTGCGAACTACCGTCAGCACATGATCGAGGCTGGCATGGACCCCGACAGCAAGGGGTTCAACATGTTCTTCCGGAAGGCATCATCCTGCCTCTGCGGGAGCGAACGACGCGATTCAAAAGCCGGCCCACGTGCAGCTGCTCGACTATGAAGTGGAGCTCGGCCTGGTGATGGGCCGCGACATCACGAAGCCCGAAGCGTTTGCTGGCGAGGACTTGCCCGATGCTGTGGCGGCCTTGGTTGTTCACAACGATGTGAGCGCGCGAGACGTGCAGGTGCCTCAGATGCAGTTCTACAAGGGCAAGAGCTACCGCACGTTTGGGCCAACCGGTCCGTACCTGACTCTAGTCGACGATGCGCTTCGCAAGGGCTGGCGCGCGCTGCGTTTGGAATCGAAGGTCAACGGCGAGATCCGGCAGAACGACCTCGCGGAGAATATGGTATTCAAGCCCGCCGTGACGCTGACGGAAATGACACAACTTCAGGCCGTGCGGGCTGGTGACCTCATCGCGACCGGCACCCCCGCGGGCGTGGCGATGCAGTTGCCACCGCCCTGGCTCGTCAAGCTCATGCAGCTCGTGCCCGAGAACAAGAAGTGGCCGATGTTCATCCGGAAGCAGAAGAAGTCTGGCCGCTTCCTCGAAAATGGCGACCTCGTCGAATGTTCGATCGCCGCGGACGACGGTTCGGTGAGCCTCGGCAAGCTATCGAACCGCATCCAAACCATCGACGCGGAGACCCGCTAGCCGACGTGCGTGGGTCACCCATCGGTTAATCAGAAAATTCTTCATTACACTCGTGTAGATCCGTTATCCTCCCCGCGCAATCGGAGGAGGCGAAGATGACCATGGAAACCACGACCGATGAGATTGCGCCCGATATCTTCCGCATGAGCACATTTGTGCCCGAGGTTGGGCCGACCGGGTTTACGTTCAACCAATTCCTGATTCGGGCAGACGAGCCTCTATTGTTCCACACCGGACCGCGCGCGATGTATCCGTCCATCAATGCAGCCGTAGCGAAGCTCATTCCCGTGGAGGCGCTGAGGTGGATCGCATTCGGACACGTCGAATCGGATGAATGCGGTTCGATGAACCAATGGCTTGAAGCTGCACCGCAAGCCCTGGTGGCACACGGCGAAGTGGGCTGCATGGTCTCGCTCAACGATCTTGCGGACCGACCCCCAAGGGCTCTGCAAAACGAAGAGGTGCTGGACCTCGGCGATAAACGCGTCCGTCATCTCGATACGCCGCATGTCCCCCATTGCTGGGAGGCTCGGCTGCTTTTTGAGGAAACGACACGGACTCTTCTGTGCGGGAGATCTCTTCGAGCATCTCGGGAAGGGTCCCGCACTCATCATCGAACGACATCATAGGGCCGGCGAAGGAAGCCGAAGCTCTCTTCAAAGCCACGTGTCTGACGCCGACGACGGGAAGCACAATCCGCTCGCTTGCGAACCTCGAGCCAGCTGTGTTGGGCCTGATGCATGGCTCCTCGTTTAACGGAGACTGCGTTCGAGCGCTCAACGACTTGGCGAAGATGTACGACGACATGCTCGCCGCCGCCGGCTCACCGACCTAGAACACCATGATGATCACCGCTTCTGCCCGCCGCCGACGCAGCGGGCAGAAGCTCTCGGGTTACGCCCTAGTGACCTTGGCTTCCACGGTGTTGGCGTATTCCACCATGCCCGTGAACCGGCGAATAGTGGACGAGCTCTTTGATCTGTCTCGAGCTGCTGCGTCCGTGATGTCTCCCTTGACCTTCACCTCGGTGGTGATCTTGGGCATGCAGGAGGTATGAGACTCGGGCCCTTTGACCTCGAACAACACGCTGGGATCGACGTCGGCATGCACGTTGATCTCGAGCCCGTCGAGGTTGATCCCATTGCGCGGTGCATTCAGCGCAATGCTGTTGCAGAGGCAGGCTGCCACTGCACCAAGAGCCATCTCGATCGGCTCTGCGCGGTCGGTCGGGCCTACGAACCCGATCGCCTCCTCGACCTCTTTCCATGCTCCGTAAGGGATCGTGTAGTGCCGCGTCTCGCGGTCGATGTGTTCGCCACTGAGGTCGTAGGGCCCGATGTGGACGGTGCTGCGCCCGGAGTGGCCCTCCCAGACGCTGTGCGCGACGAGTCCCAGAATCACGGGACTCTCTTGAAGTGCTGTTCGGAAGGCCTCGAGCTTATCGAGGTCCATCCCGTTTACGATTTGTGTTGCCATGGTTGTCTCCTTATTTGCTGGCCAGCGCTTTTTGCATGGCTGCCTTTGCCTCGTTAGTTGTCCAAACGGCGCTCGCGAGGAACCTGAAATTCGTTAGCGCAGCCGCATAACCATCACCCTCGGGCACGATGGCCGCAGCGGTTGCATCCTTCACGACCGCAACCTCGAAGCCCTGCTCGAGGAGCTCGCGTAGATGCGACTCGACGCAGAGGTTGGCCGACATGCCGGCCAAGATGACTCGTTCGATGCCACGCTTACGCAGCTGCAGGACCAAGTCGTTGGTCTCTGGGCCGTAGACCTTGTGCGGGCTCGTTACCACGGTCTTGCCGTCGTTGATGTATTTCTTGTAGCGAGCGAGCCAGTCGGCGCCGGAATTGTTGAAACCCTTGAGGCTGAGCGCGCCCTTTCGGTCAAACATGTTGATCCCGTGCATCATGGTCTCGACAGCGCCGCCGAACTGCCATCCGTCGTCGGTCGGGTAGTAGTAATGAGGCGAGACGAACACTGGAACGCCGTGTGCCTTGGCTGTCTTGAGCAGCGTCTCGATGTTCGGCACGGTCTTGTTGGCGGTGACACTCTCGCCCGACGACACCCCAGGTGACCCCCTTGGGGCTCAAGAAGTCGTTCTGAGGGTCGGTGATGACGAGCGCGGTCTTTGCATCGACCTGCATCCCTGGATCCGGCAGCCCGGCCAGAGCAGTAGATGCGAGCACGAGGAACAAAAACGGTGCTGCTACAGACCCGATTTGCTTGCTTTTCATGATGTTCTCCCTTCTAACGGCGCAGGCGTTCGTCGCTGGGATGATCCGCATACGCTTAGGTTGCACAAACGTAACGAAGAAAGGCACTGTGCCCTCCCTCACGCAGCACGCTGATCGGCGAAGACCGAAGTGCCTTCAGCCCGCCAACGCGCCTCCTGTGAAATGAGCTCAAAAAGTTGGTTTTGAGCGCGACTACCACCGAGTCGCGATACTTGGGGCGCCATTGCAGCCAATGTGACGGCCGCGCGCGAGTAATCCTGCGTGGCGAAGGCACCCAATCCTTCGGCCATGCGAGTTAGGATGTGGTCGGAGAGTGAAGATACCCCGCGCGCTCGGGTGCTGCGCCAACGGTTGATGGAAGACGCATCGCCGGCACCAGCTAGGGCGAGCAGGTGATGGAGCTCGACATACGGAGAGCTGAGCCTGTGCAGTCCCTCGATCGCGGCGTCGCGAACCGGTTCCCATGGAATCTGCGCCCGACCGGGACTCGTGAGGGAAAGGCGCCATAGCAGAGAAGGCGCGTCGGTATACGCCTCGCCCGAGGAGACGGTGGGCAGGATATGGCGCGCGAACCGGTCGAAGGCCGCGGTCGACCGTCCGGTCGCAATCTCGAACACCGCCATATGCCACTGCAAATGAACCCAATCGCTGCCAGCGCCCTGGTGCGCGGCGAGCCAAGCGCCAAGCACGCGATGCCCCTCTTCGGGCCGGCCCGCGTCCAGGAGACGATGGGCCTCCACGTGCGCCGATCCAGAGGCGCCATCACAAAAGAGTGGAAAGCCGCTGACATCTACCTTTTCCATGGGGTCCCCTTTCGCTCCTACCGGCACTGAAATCGTTCCAAACACAGTGTTCAGACTCGCAAAGGCGGGGTGCGGTTGGGTCCCGATGGCGTGCCGGATCGTCTCAAAAGCGCGCGATCAGGAACTGATTGACGGAATCCGGGGGGCGCGAGACTATTCCGCGGTGATTCTCGAACGTCTCTTTGAGAACTTAGTGCTCACGGTGGATCCGTTTGCGACCTGTCAGTTGTCGGACGGGTGGAGGTTGCGACTTCCGTGCCGTGATTGGGTGACGTTCCACTACACCCTGCGAGGCGGCGGCGGGCTGCGCCTCTCGACAGGTGAGACCCTTCCGCTCCAAACCAACACGCTCGCGATCATGCCCCCAAACTTCACCCATGCCATCGAGTGCGGTTCAGAGGTGCATCACGAAACGGGCGTGGAGGGTCAGGTAACCGACGCGCCCCTGTGTGAGTTCGTCGCCGGCAATCTCGATGAAGTGAGCCTGACGATTGCCTGCGGGCGCATTCAGGTGACCTACGGCGAAGGCCTCGGCCTTTTCGACCGCATGGAGAAAGCCCTCGTCCTAGATTTCAACGACTCGCCACAGATGCGCGCCACGTTCGAGGCGCTCGTGAGCGAGTATCACGAAACGGGCCCCGCTAGCCACGCCATGATGACGGCACTCATGAACCAGTGCTTGATCCTCGTGCTGAGACGCGTGAGCGAGGAGGCCCAAGGCTCGTTGCCGTGGTTGTCGGCCCTGGAAGACCCGCAACTGGCGGGCGTCATCGATACTATGCTTCAGCACCCCGAGCAGCCCCACACGGTCGAGTCGCTGGCATCCATCGCCCACATGAGTCGATCGGCTTTCGCGCGCCGGTTCGCAGAGTGCTTCAACCGACCCCCGATGGACTACGTGCGCGACGTCCGCCTCCGCCGCGCCGCCCAGCTTCTATCCCGAGGCGATCTATCCGTAGACGAGATAGCGAACAAAGTTGGCTTCTCGAGCCGCAGCCACTTCTCCCACACATTCAGAGAGCATTTCGGTGCCTCGCCGTTGGCGTTTCGCGAAGGGCTTACGTCTGAGGCTTGAAGATGCACGCTGCCGACGCACTCCAAACCTTCGCAGAGATTTCGGTTGGCGTGACGGGTTTCTCTGCCATCGTTGTGGCGATCACCCCTAACGTCGTCATCCGCGCAACGCGCGGCGCTTGCAATGGGGGCTGGGCGATTGTTTTCACTTGGGCGCTCGCAGCGCTGTTCTTTTCGGCTCTGCCGTTCATTCTCTTTTACCTTGGCGTGGCTGAGCTGGTCATTTGGCGGTCTGGCCTCATCGCCATGGGCAGCTATATCGCTCTCGCCGGCACCTCCATCATGTCGGGCGACCGGCGCCTCAATCGCCTGGGAGTGGACCTCGTAGGCAATCAAAGGGAGGCGCCACGCAAAACGTCGTTTCCAATGGTGTTTGCCGGAGCAACATACGCCATGACTGCAGCGTTATTGCTGTCTGCCGCAGTGTGGTTT
>PVMK01126576.1_pt1 | contig 33074 bp, 28 predicted proteins | sample 1853481 | NCBI WGS metagenome assembly PVMK01 (sample SAMN08533507, study PRJNA380276) | Marine sediment metagenome, whole genome shotgun sequencing project.
TTCGGTTCGTGCGATCGTCGTCGGCGGGACAACGCCGACAGTTGGCATCGGCCTGCCGTTCTCGGCGACCAACTCGGCCATCTTGGCGACTCGACGCTCGATCGTCTTGAGCGTGATCCGTCCAGACATATACCCGTCAGCGTATTCGGCTGCTCGACGGGTCGACGCCGGCGTCGCTCCTCCGTACCAGAACGGGATCTTCGCTTTCGGCTTCGGATACACGGTGACACTGTCGAACTGGAAGTGCTCTCCTCGGTACTCAACGTTGTCCCCGTTGAAGACCAACTCGGAGATGCGTGCGTTCTCCTCGACGAGTTCCGGTCGGAAGATCCCACTCATACCCACCGCTTCGAATTCATGGTCGAAGGTTCCAGCACCCCAACCGGCGATGATGCGGTCCCCGAACATGTGGCTCATCGAGGCCAGCGTGAACGCGGTGACGATGGGGTGTCGGTAAGGGATCAGCGTTGCTGTGCCAAGAATCAGGGTTGATGTGACAGCACCCACGGCGCTCAACGTTGTGAGCGGCTCGAGGAAGTCGCGATCTGCCGACTCGAACTCACCGTGAGGTTCGAACAGGAGATGATCGCGCACCCACACCGAGTCGAATCCGAGCTTCTCCGCGAGTCGAGAACCTTCCAGGAGATAGCCGAGGTCGGTATGGGCTCCGAAGTGAGGGAGGAGAAGTCCGAATTTCATAGTCATCTGATCACAACCTGCTTTCCATGGCCGGGATCACCGACCACCTTTCCATCTGCGTACACGTCAACGCCCCGCACCAGGGTGCGTTCCACGGCGCCTGTCACGGACCGTCCGTGATATGGCGTCCAGCCGATCTTCGATTCCACATCCTCATTCGTCAGTGTCCACGACCGGTTGAGATCAACGAGAGCGATGTCAGCATCGAACCCCGGGACGATTCTGCCTTTCCTTTCGACGCCGAAGACACGGGCGGGCGCAGCGCTTGTCAGATCGACCAACCGATCGAGCGTGAGCTTGCCGCTGTTGACGGCGTCGAGCAGGAGCGGCAGTTGTTGCTGGATACCCGGAGTCCCCGTGTGCGCTGCCCATGCGTCGGTCCACCCGACTTCCTTCTCCTCTCTCGTGTGAGGCGCATGGTCCGAGGAGATCATTTCGATGGTGCCGTCTCGGAGAGCGTCCCAGACTGCGGCCTGGTGGTGGGGTGGAACGAGGTATGAGAGCACATAGGAGCCCTGCTCTTTGATGTCCTCTTCCGTGCCAAGGAAGATCGTCCAATGATTCGTCTCGGCGCTGACATCGACGCCGCGCTGTCTCGCCTGTTCGATCATCTCTATTTGGCGGGTGGTCTGTGCGTGAACGATGTGCAGCTTGCACCCTGTCGCCTCAGCGAGCCGGAGAAGCGTGGCTGTCGCCGTGTCCCAGATCATCCCGTTCTCCGCAGCGAGGGTCTTGCCATACGCCATCGGCGAGCGGTCACCGGCAGCCCAGTAGGACTGCTCGATGACATCCATCAATGCCTGATCATGAGGGTGGACCATCAGGCGCAGTCCTGTCTTCGCCACCTCCTGCATCGCCAGGTACAGCTCACCGTGATCATGGACCCCGATGGCCGACGGGTGGGGGTAGGTTCGGCCGGTGTCGACGACCATGTAGATCTTGAACGCGGCGATGCCCCTTTGAGCCATCGGTGCGATCTGATCGAGTACCTTCGCTGCGGGGTTGTGGCTGTAGTCGACGATGCTCTTCGTCGCATACAGATCGAGAACAGCGTCGAGGTCATCCGCGGTCATCGTGGGCGGATCGAGGTTCGGCATCCCAAAGATCGTGGTATATCCACCGGCGGCTGCGGCTCGTGTGCACGTGATGAGATCCTCTTTGTGTGTGTATCCGGGCTCACGGGTATGAACGTGCACATCGATGCCACCGGGGATAGCGATCAAGCCGGTGGCATCGATGACATCGGCGTCGCTCGGTCCGGTACCCCGCGTCACGAGCGCAGCGATGGAGTCTCCATCGATCACCACGTCGAGCGGCCGCAGGGCTCCCTCAACGTAGACTTCGCCGTCTGCGATCACTCGTGTCACGATGCTGCTCCTTGGGAGCGTCCCGGTGCTGTCTACGGAATATCGTATACCGGCGGCGGACGTGCCGCAAGTTCGGGATGACGCGATGCGAAACAGGTGGACGATGACGAGAGTGACGTCCGAGTGCGCAGGTGCGCACTCGTTTGCACCGACTATTGCATCTCGTAGACTGTATACAGCGTGCAGTCAGGTTGAGTGTCTGACGCGCAGAACCATCTACTTCAAACGAGGAGACCATGGGACACGGAAAGCACCATCGAGTGCGATCGATTGCCATCTTGATGGCTGTGATCGCACTGGTCGCTGCAGCTTGTGGCAGCGACGCTGACGAACCCGCAGCAACGACAACGACCCCGACCACGACGGTCGCGGCCACCACGACCACAGCGGGAGACACCCCAGCTGAAACGACGACGACGGTCATCGCCGTTGAAGAGGCGAAAGGACTGGCGGCGGTCTGTGAAGAGGGACAGGCGGAAGGCGGGTTCATCTACTGGGCCACGATCGAGCCTGACAACTTCCAGCGGATCATCGTGCCATTCAAAGCACGGTATCCGGGCATAGCGATAGAGCAGAGAAACTTGCAGACCGAGGATTCCGCTCAGATCATCCTGACCCAGGTTGCAGCAGGCCAGGACGTCGAGCCAGACGTTGTGTACGGAAGCCTTGACGGCTGGGTCCCCTTGTTCGAGCGCGATCTCGTGGACACGGACTACGACTGGACCGCGGTGGATGTTGCCGACGATCTGATCGACGCAACGAACCTGGTTCGTGTGCTCATCACCGGGCTGGGTCTCGCCTACAACACGGACCTCTCGACTCCTGCAGACCTGCCGGATTCGTGGGAGGCCTTGATCGACGAGAAGTATGCGAAGGACCTCGTTGTGGACCCCCGCGGCAATCCGTTCGATCTGCTCGTTCTCGCCTGGGGGCTGGATGCGACGGTGGACTACATCACACGGTTGGTGGCGACTGTTGATCCGATCATCATCAAGGGCGGCACGGCCGGCATGACGGAGATCATTGCGGGTGGCGCGCTGATGACGTCGAGCGGGCGAAGTGACTCGGAGGGTGAGCTGCAGGCAGAGGGTGCTCCGATTGCGATGCACTACACGAAGCTCGTTCCGGCCAAGATCAACTTCAATGGCCTGATGGCCAACTCCGACAAAGTGAACGCGGCGGCATGCTTCGTTGGCTGGCTCGCCACGGATGAAGGCAAGGATTCCTTCGAAACCGTTGAGTTCAAAACGAACGTGTTCCCGCCGCCTGGGGCTCCTGATGATGCAATAATCGTCAGCATCAGAACAGCTGCGGATGCGTTGCTGGTGACCGAAGCGCAGGCTTTGATCGCTGATATCCTGGCTGGCGGCTAGCAAGGAACGAGGCAGCAAGATCGTCGAACAACTGATGGGACGGGTACGATCGCCCGTCCCATCAGGGCTGCGAGGTATTTAGGGATGATTGAAGTCAAAGGACTGGTTAAAGAATTTCCGGTTGAAGAGGGCGTGAAGGTCGCCGTCGCCGGGATCTCGTTCGAACTTGCCGACGGCGAGTTCTTCACGCTGCTTGGACCGAGTGGCTGTGGTAAGACGACCACCTTGCGATCGATCGCAGGGCTCGAGAAGCCGACGTCGGGCACGATATCGATCGACGGCCGATTGGTGTTCGAGAACAAGGTTCTCGTGCCTGCCAACCGCCGAGAGCTCGGGATGGTCTTTCAGAGCTACGCAGTGTGGCCGCACATGTCCGTGTTCGAGAACGTGTCGTTTCCGCTGCGGGTCTCGAGCAACAAGATGTCCAAAACTGAAATCCAAACACGGGTCGACGAGGTTCTTGAACTGGTCGATCTCGGCGGGCTTGGCCCCCGCATGGCAACGAAGCTCTCCGGTGGACAGCAGCAGAGACTGTCGGTCGCGAGGGCGCTTGTGCGCCGTCCGAAGTTGCTGTTGCTCGACGAACCTCTCTCGAACCTCGATGCGAAGTTGCGTGAGCGGATGCGTACCGAACTGAGAGTCATCCAGCAGCAGATCGGTATCACGACGCTCTTTGTGACCCATGATCAGGTAGAGGCACTCTCGATGTCCGATCGCGTCGCCGTCATGAACAACGGCAAGATCGAGCAGGTCGGAAGCCCGACGGACGTCTATCACGATCCTTCTTCGTCGTTCGTCGCCCACTTCATCGGCGGTGCGAACATGCTTGACGGCGTGGTCGAATCGGTAGAATCGGACACGGACCATTCTGCCGTGGTGTCGAGCGAGCTCGGCCGCCTCGTCGGTCGAGGTCTTCATGGGCTCAAGGCTGGAGGCCAAGCGGTTGCCGCGATCCATCTTGAGGATGTCACGCTGACGACGACGCCCGCGGCAGAGATCGATCAGGCCAACGTGTTCGAGGGCACGGTGCGCCTGAGGCTCTTCAACGGGCCAACGGTGAACTATGTTGTGGATGTCGGCTCGATCGCCCTAGAGGCCCAGCTCGGCGGGCACGACACCTTCGAGGCCGGAGACGAGGTGCGAGTTGTGTTTCCGAAGCGGCATGTCAGGATCCTTGCGCAAAGCGCGGACGACACGGATTGGGTCGCGACAGATGAGTTCGGCTGATGACGACTGTCGATGAGGCGAAACAGCAGCCTCCAGAGAGCCCCGATGAGCCGAAAGGGTCGAGACGCCGCTTTCGGCTAACCGGCCGGGGACTGTTCATCTTCGGCACGGTCGCGGTGCTCATCTATCTGATCGTCGGCCCTCTCGTTGCGCTGTTCTTCAGCAGCTTCAAACGAACTGAAGGGGCCCTTCCCTTCGAGTCGAAGGCGCCCTGGAGTCTCGAGAACTATCAGGACGTGTTCCTGTCTGCGTCGACGTATGAAGTCCTGTGGAACACGGCGATCTACGCCGGTGCTGCGCTGGCTCTCAGCTTCACCATTGCGATATCGCTCGCATGGCTGGTGGAGCGCACGGACATCCCACTCCGCAATACGATTTACATCCTGGTGATAGCGGCTCTCGGCATCCCGGCCGTCATCGCAGGAATCGCATGGGGGCTTCTCGGAAACCCGCGGATAGGCATCATCAACGTCTTCCTGCGGTTCATCTTCGGGATGGAGGGTGAGGGACCCTTCAACGTCTTTTCGTTGTTCGGTATGATCGTCGTGCAGGCCATATCCATGGTCCCCGTCACGTTCCTGTTGGTCGCTGGTGCGTTCAGAGCGATGGATGCGTCGCTTGAGGAGGCCTCGGTGGTCTCTGGCGCTTCCTTCAGACAGACCCTGTCACGGGTCACGCTTCCTGTGCTTGCTCCTGCGCTCATTTCGGCGTTCATCTATCAGATCGTCACGGTCGTTGAGTCATTCGACATACCGCTCATCATCGGATTGCGATCCGGTATCGTGGTGCTAAGCACCCGCGTCTACATCGAGATCCAGCCCCGAGGTGGGCTCCCGAATTACGGAATGGCCGCCACGTTTGCTGTCTTGATGCTCGTGTTGGCGGTCGGACCGCTCATCTACTACCAACGCATCATCGGGCGCTCAGAGCGCTACTCGACAGTGACGGGCAAGGACTATCGGCAGAAGAAGTACGAGCTCGGAAGGTGGAAGGTTGCGGCACTCATCGGTGTCGGCGCCTACGTCTTCTTTGCGCTGATTCTGCCCCTGGCGATTCTCGTCTGGACGAGCCTGATACCCTTCTATCAGATTCCGAGTGTGAGCGCGCTTGAATTTGTGAGTCTCGATGCGTACCGAGAAATCGTGGGCAGCCCCTTCTTCAGGGAGGCGTTCAAGAACACGATCATCGTTGGCGCGGTGGTCGCGGTTTTGACGATGACTCTCGGTATGCTGACTGCCTGGATCGTGGTGAGGGTGCGCACGAAGTGGTCCCAAGCGCTTGACATCCTCGCCTACATTCCTCACGCGATGCCCGGCGTGATCATCGGAACGAGCATTCTTCTCATCTATCTGCTGCTCGGCGACGTCCTGCCTGTGCCTATTTACGGATCGATCTGGATCATCATCATCGCATTGGGAACGCAGTACACCAGCCTTTCCACGCGCACAATGAACGGATCCATAGCGCAGATCCAGGTACAGCTGGAAGAGGCCGGTGAGGTGAGCGGAGCTTCGCAGGGGCAGATTTTTCGCAAGATCCTCCTGCCACTCACGTACGCCCCTTTCGTCAATGGACTGCTTCTGATATTCCTTCTCTCGATCAGGAACCTGACGCTCGCGCTGATCCTGGGCTCTCCGAGCGCAACCCTGCTTTCGGTGCTGATCTTTACACGATGGGATGCCGGGCAGACCGAGCAGGCTGCATCGATCGGCGTCGTCATGGTCCTGATAACCATCGTGCTCGCCATCTTTCTGCGGCGTGCCCAAGCGGTCAGCAACGCAACGTAGGTCGTCGCATCTCAGCCACAGGCGCATCCATGTAGACGCCCTATCAGCTGGCGAAGAACCCGCCTTCGATCGCGTGTTGCCACAGCGCTACCACAGCCGGGGCGCCGCCCATGGGAAGATCCAACTCTGGCTTCGTGTAGACGTGGACGCCTGCACCGAGCGCCGTCAGACCCGTTCGCGGTGCAGGGTCCATTTCAGCGTATGCGGGCAGCACGACGTTGCGGTACACGTCCTCGGTGTGGTCCCTGCTCGCTTTCGTGACCATGAAGTAGTTCGGGGGAACCGGTCTTGCGTCGGGACCTGACAACTCCCTCGTCATCCCGGCGTACCGGTCGATCAGGTCTTGTCGCTGTGACGCGCTGAGACCGAGGCGTGCGGCCGTGACCGTCGCGGCGGCTTCGAGCGAGGTGGTGATGTTGCTCGTGACAACGTATTCAGCCTTGAAGTTCGCCTGGATCGTTCCGGCAGCCCACGACTCCATCACCTCCTCGATCAGTTCAGGGAGGCGCATCAGGCCGTGGACACCCTCTGCCGATGCGATCTCCGGTCCAAGGTATCGAGCCTTGTCCCGCCATGTACGGACCTGCAGGTCCTCGAAGCGATCTCTCCGACGGGCCTGATCCTGTGTCCTGGGGCCCAACCCTGCGGCACTTCGCTCCAGGTTGCCCGTGTAGAGCCGTGCACGTTCTTGGATGTATCCGAACGGTGAGCTCTCGATCGAGAGGACTCCGACCAGATTCGAGATCCTTTGACTTGCCATCGACACGAGCGGTCCGCCAGTCGAGTGTCCGTGCGCCAGGATCGCAAAGTCGTCCGGAAAGTGGCGACGGCATGTCTCGATCATCGCGTCCTCGAACGCCGCTGGCCAGCCAGCCATCCTGTCGTAGAATCGTGTCCCCGGACGCGCACGGGCCAGGATTCGCGTGCCCTCCCGAGCCCGGACGGTGGTGTCTTCGATGACGTCGTAGTCCGAGCGGTCGACCGCCTCGCCGCTGAGCCAGATCGGAGTCCTGAGAGATCCATCAGCCCGGACCGTGTCTCCCGGCCATTTCCGGTCGTCGGCCTCGAGATACAAGCGGCCAGGGTACGTCATCGTCGCGACTCTGAATCGGGCTCTCCTTGCCAACAGTCTGGCGAATTCCTCCGCAGCACGGAAGTCACTTGAACCCTCCGGGAGCAGGAGCAGGCCGATCATCCTTCCGTCGGTGTACCGAGCCACCGACGCTCGATGTTTCGGCTCGTAGATACGCACGCCGATGTCCCAGTCGAGGCCGACGGACGAGAGCCGGAACACGTCTTCAGACTCTGCGATCTCGATGTCAGGGGAAGCGAGAACAGCGTCCGACATCTCGATCACGTCCAACCTGTCGATGAAACGTGGCGGCGACCACGAAGCGCTACGAGGATCGGTACGGCGATGCGGGGGGTGTGCCGTCATGATCGTGTCTCCGGTGTCCTCTGTTGGGTCGAAACGCTGGTCGGTGTCGCATGAGAAAGTAACACGGTGGGAAGCACGCGGCCTCAGTCCCGTATGTTCTGCAGGAACCGCTGCTGGCGCATCCACTCGCCAAGATCGCGGGACCGTGCAAGTTGATACGCCTGTGCGGCAACAGCTGCGAACTGGATGCCTTGCAGACCTGTGTTGATGAAGAGCACCGTCTCGTCTGGACGAACCCGACCTGGCGTCTCTCCGACGAGAACGTCGATCAGGCTTGGGAACCGGCGGGCCTCGGCTCGGTGGCTCCACGGGAGCCTCTCGCGCTCAGTATCGGTTCCGGCGACGAACCCCCCTGCTCCACTCTGTGGGAACTCCATGTTCGGCACATTGGCTCCCGAATCGATCGTGAAGTCACCGAGCTGGAACACGCTGTCGCATCGTTCAACGAGCTCAGGTCCGATCTCTCGGCGGGTGACGCACAGAACCAGGGAACCATCGCTGATCCACCTTGGGTCCATCGTAGGCCCCATGGAGTTGGTTGCCGTTACCACGATCTCGGCTCCGCGAACTGCCTCCTCAGCGGTGTCGACTGCCGTAACGTTGAGGCCTCGCAGCGACATCTCCTTTGCGAAAGACACGCGGTTGCTGACTGTGGGGCTGTAAACGTTCACGTGCTCGATGCCGCGCACAAGGGAGATCGCCTCGAGATATGTCCGGGCCATGTCTCCCGAGCCGAGCATGCCGACCGAGGATGCATCTGGGTTTGCGAAGTGCTCGGCAGCGATGCCTGCGCTGCCTCCGACGCGCATACGCTGGAGCACACCATCGTTCAGCATCGCGATCGGTTCACCGTTCGCGGACGAGAACAGCAGGATGAATCCGCAATAGGTACCTGGCTCCACGGCGAACTTTTCCTGCCGGCGGCCTTCCGGCCAGAAGATGACGTCGGATTTGATACGGATTGCGGTGATACCGAAGTGTTTGACGGTTCCCGCCATAGATCCCAGGCAGAAGTACGCATCGCTTCTTTCTGCTGGCGACCAGAGTTCAAGTCTCGGAACATGCGCGGCTTCTCGGTCCGCCATCTGTGCGAAGCCGATCCGTAACGCCGCCATCGTGTGCTCCATCGTCAGCACCTCGCTGATGACATCGTTGTCAAGGTGGAGCATCCCGTCTGACCTGTACGGAGGGTCAGGCATCGGGATCCCCGAGCAGAGAGACGACGTCCGTCGCAGGCATGACCGCTCCATACTTTGCATTGATGTCGTGGAGGGCCACGTCGTGCGACATCCGAGAGCGATCGAACACTGCGTCTTCGGCGACTAGGACATTGAGACCGAACGATGTGCCGTCCACCGAGGTGGCTCTGACGCAGCCCGATGTCGTACATCCCGTGAGCACGATCGTCTGATGATGGTGCATCGTCAGATATGAGATGAGGGGCGTGCCGAAGAAGGCCGAAGCCCGCACCTTGGGGATCACGACATCGGTCGGAGACGGCATCGCCTCGTCGATGAACTCATTCGAGAGTGCGCTGTCGCGAGCTGCATCGGGGCGGCGAGTCGCTGGCCCGACGTGCTGGACCAGCGCGTCTGACCGCGTGAAGACGACGGGAAGGTTCCGATCACGGAACGCCCCAATGAGCAGAGCGATGCCGGGAATCGCTGCCCATGCGTATTCGCCGCACGCCTTGCGTGAGACCTTCTGTGCCTCGGAAATCGGTACATCAGCTCCAACGAAGGACTCGACAACGTCGATCACCATGAGCACCGGAGAAGGAGCGTCTGGCACGATGACATCAGATGAGCTGTATCCGGCGAGGGCTTCAACGTCTTGCGCTGGGAGCCTCTCCGACCAATGGGGTAGGTTCGTTTTTGGTGGCACGGTTCCTCCTAGGTTCTCGGTGTGTTGTCTTGAGGGGAGCCGTCAGCCATCGGCGAGTTCCCCGTCCTTGGGTGTTTTCCAGTTGTAGAAAGCAGGGAAGTACTTGGCGATGGCGACGGCACTCACAACGCTGGCCACGCCACCTGAAAAGGCAGCGAACGACGCTCCGAACGCGTTCGCCACGACGCCAGCCTCGACGTCGCCCAGTCTTGGTCCGCCCGCGACTACGGCGATCTTGAGGCCGGACAGACGCCCACGGAGTTCGTCCGGCGTTGTGAGCTGCACGATCGCCGCCCTGAACACCGTCGAGACGGCATCGGCCCCGCCCGCGATGAAGAGTGCCACAAGGGCGAGCTGCAGAATGGACGTCAAGCCGAACACAGCGATCCCTGTTCCCCACACGATCACCGCGATGGTCGTTGCCAGCCCTGCCCGTTTCACCTTGGTTATCCAGCCAGAGGTCGCGGCTGCAACGAGCGCCCCGAGACCGGGTGCCGCGTACAGAAGGCCGACGGTCGCAGCTGTGCCGCCGAACACCGAGATCCCCATTTCGGGGTACAGCGCCCGCGGCAGGCCGAAGACGTTCGCCGAGATATCGACGAGGAAGGCGCCCTGGATCGCCTTCCTGCTCTTGAGGAACTGGAGTCCTTCGATGATTGATCCGAGACCGGGCTTTCGTCCGCCTCCGGATGCGGGCAGTGGCTGCATCGATGCCATGATCGCGATCGACACAACGAAGAACCCGAGCGCGATCAAGTACGCCGCCGTGAGGCTCCACACGGCGATGATGACGCCTGCAGCGATCGGTCCCAGAGCTTTGGCGAACTGAGAGAGGAGGGTCTCGAGCGCATACGCAGATGGGATGCTGTGAGTCTTGACCAAGCGGGGGATGGCCGAAGTGCGGGCTGGAGCGTCGATCGCGAAGAAGAGCGCTTGGAACGCCATCAGCACGAAGACGATCCAGACGATCTGATTCGATGGGAGCGCGTTGACCGCGAGGCCAACGCTGACAATGGCCAACATCGATTGCGCAAAGATCAGAACGTGTCGGCGATCCCACGCATCGGACGCCAGCCCCCCCAATGTCGAACCCACCAGGATCGTCGGGAACTGTGCAAGGCCGAGGAGACCGACGAGCAAGGTGGAACCCGTTAGGGCATAGACTTGGATCGGTGCGGCAACGAGCGTCAGTTGTCTTGCCAGTGCAGTAACGGCCTCACCGGAGTAGAAACGGCGGTATTGGCCCGACTCTCGAAGAGGTGTGATATCGGCTAGGAATGCTTTCGCCACGTGTCCTCGATCAGATGGCGAAGAATTCGCCGTCGATTGCGCGTTGCCACAGTGCGATCACTGTGGGGGCGACTCCCATGGGGAGGTCCGGCTCAGGTTTGGCGTAGTTGTGGACGCCCGCGTCGAATACCGTCAACCCGGTCCGTGGCGACCCTTCCATCGCTGCGTACATCGGGAGGACGACATTACGGTATACGTCTTCGGTGTGGTCCCTGCTGGTCTTCGTGATCATGAAGTAGGTGGGCGGGACCGGCAAGGCGTCCTTGTCTGAGAGTTCTCTTGTCAGCCCGAGGAATCTGTTGATCAGGGCGCTCGTCCCGGAATCGTCGAGTCCAAGACGTCCGGCGGTCGCCTTGGCTGCGGCTTCCAATGATGTTGTGATGTTCCGAGTGACGAGGTATTCGCACTTGAAGTTCGCCTGAGCCGTGGTCTTCTCCCACGACTCCATGACGTCCTCGATCAGCTCCGGAAGCCGCATCAGACCGTGGGCACCTTCTGCCGAGGCGATCTCCGGTCCGAGGTATCGCGCCTTGTCCCTCCACGTGCGAATGGCCAGGTCCTCGAATCGGTCGCTTCGTATTGCTTCTGCGAACGTACGCTCATTCAGTCCAGCATCACGTCGTTCCACGTTGCCGGTGTGGAGGCGTGCGCGTTCCTGGATGTAGCCGTACGGCGAATTCTCGATCGCAAGGACGCCGACAAGGTTCGATACCCGCTGGCTGAGCATCGCCACGAACGGCCCGCCTGTGGAGTGCCCATGTGCAAGGACCGCGTATCGGGAGTCGAAGTGACGTCGGCAGGTCTCCTTCATGGCATCCTCGAAAGCAGCCGGCCAGCTCGCCATCCTGTCGTAGAACCGCGTCCCGCGATGAGCACGGGCGAGGATTCGCGTGCCCTCGCGTGATCGCATGCTCGTGTCGTGAACGACGTCATAATCCGAACGCTCGACCGTTTCGCCGTGAAGCCAGATGGGTGTCCTCAGCGACCCGTCAGGCCGAACCGTGTCCCCTGGCCACTGCCGGTCTTGGTGCTCGAGATAGAAGCGGCCGGGGTACGTCATCGATGCGACCTTGTAACCCGCCTTCTTGGCGATGAGGCGCGCGAACCCCTCGACTGAGCGGAAGTCACCCGATCCGCCGTGCAACAGCAGCAGCCCGATGCGACGACCGTCGGGTGTCACAGCAAGAGCATCGGCGTCGCGCGGTTGGTAGACCCTGACACCGATGTCCCAATCGAGCCCGACAGACTCGATGCGGAACACGTCTTCGGACTCGGTGATGTCGATATCGGGGGCAGAGAGAACCGCGTCCGACATCGATATCACGGTCGATCGATCGAGATGGCTAGGAGGAGTCCACGTCTCAGGTGTCACTTCGAGAGCTCCAGAGTCGCCGTGAGGGAGCGGAAGAACCATGGAACAGGAATCGAGATCGCAAAGACGGCAGCGGTGACGAGGAACGCTTCGGGAACGGTTATGGAAAGCAGCATGAGGCCGAAGGAGGCCGGGGCGAGCAACTTGCCGACGTTACGGATGGCTCCTGTCACTGCGACGAACGTACCGCGATGTGCAGCGTCGGGTGCGGCGGTGACCATCGAGTTGAGGAACACCCCCAGCACACCATCGGCTGCTCCGTAGATCACGGCACCAACGGCTATCGCAGTCGGTGTGACAGCTAGCGCGACGACGAAAAGGCCGACCGTCATCACCGCGATCGCGAGGATCATCAAAGGTGTAGGATCCCAACGGCGTGCCATCCCACCACCGTTGGCCGCGACCACCGCGTTTGCCAACGCTGAGATTCCGAGAACGAAACCTGCGAATGCAGCCGTGCTCCCTCGCGCTCCGATGAGCAGAACGGGGAGAAAGGTCAACAGCACGAACTTGACCCACAGCCGCGCGAAGCCCATGTGCTGGAGCGCCCACACGTAAGGGTTCTTCCAGAGTTCGGGAGAGAACGTCTCTCTCAGATTGGAGAGCTTGGACAAGGTGGCTCCCACGACGTCTTCCATGAATCGCAACACGACAAGGCCGAAGAGTATCGCTACACCCTGGAGGAACCACGGGACGAACCACCCGGCTACGACGAGGACGCCTCCGATCACCGGAAGGACGCCTCCGGCGAGGCTGATGCTCACCGAGCGCCTCCCCTGTGCCTGTACCAGTTGAGGGCCCTCGAACATGTCGCCGAGGATCGTCATCGTCAGCGGCACGAGGCCAGAAAACGCAAGCCCCTGCAGGAATCGCATTCCCAGGAACAGACTGAAGTTCTGGGCCGTCAACGGCTGGACCAACCCGATGATCCCAAAAGCGATCATCGAGTAGCCGAACACTTTCCGCCTTCCGAACCGGTCGGCGAGGATGCCGGCGGGAATCGAACCGAGGGCCGCCGGCAGGAGATACAGCGTTGACACGAGCGACAGTTGACTGTCACTGAGACCAAGTGCGGTCGCCATCTGGGGGAGCGTTGGCGTGATCAACTGGATTCCCATCATCGAGATGGGTAACCCAAGATATACCAAGGCTGCGTTGTAGCGGCCGGGAGCAAGCGTTGTCTCCCCTGGCGTCACTGTCGCCTCCCTTCAACCGATCGTGCTGCCGATCCGGCTCCGTGCACGCGTTCCGGCGCTACTGCGAGGCTTCGGGCGCGTGGAGTCTCGATCGCATGGTTCCGGACGTGCGGGTGCAGGGGCGTGCAGGCCCGGAGCGTAGCTACTGCCTCGGATGGCGCTCGATTTGGTGCAGACCGAGGGCCTTCACCATGAAGGTGTCCTGGACGGCGAGGTACCTGGCGGTCTCCGTGTCGCTGGTGTTGATGTGCTGGTGCCATGCCCACAGCGGGATCCCGAAGAGGTCTCCCTCTTCCCAATCAACGCGCTGCTCTGGCTCGTCGTCGTAGCCGATCGTCGAGTAGCCGCTCCCCTTGATGATGTAGATCACGGCTTCCGTCGTATGTCGGTGATTGACAGAGCGGCCGTTCGGCGGCAATTCGCTCAGATGCGGCTGGAGCCTCCGCTCACCGGTGAGTTTCATGAACCGTGCGTGTGTTTTGCGGTAGTCGCGGGAGATCAACTCGGTTTCCCTGAGGTTCTTGACAAGCGTGACCTCGTTCGGTGGATTCTTGATGTTCCACTCTTCGCGTTCGGTCATCTCGGATATGGCCGTCTCGCTGAGAGGCTGATCCCTGTAACTGATGTCTATCGCAACATCGTCGTCGTTGACTTTTTTCGTTTCGCTCATGATTTCCTTTCACCCTGCATACTGCATACAGTACATTGGTCTCGCAGGAAATGCGATTCGAAAATCGGCGGACTTTGCGGATCGAGCGTGCGTCGTAGCATGGTTTCGAAGGGAGGTTGCCATCATCGTTGAGCCAGCGAGACAGTTCCCGGATTGGCGCACATACAGCCAAAACGAGCTCGACGCACAGTACGACCAGCGAAGTCTCGTGCCGGATCCCGCGATCTACAAACATCGGAGGATCGCTGAAAGCGCTGCAGCGAGATCTCAGCTCGACTGTGTTCTCGACATCCCGTACGGGCCCACAAAAGCGGAAGTTCTCGACGTCTTTCCTGCGCCGCGCTCGGGTGCGCCCATAAACGTCTTCTTCCATGGGGGAGCCTGGAAGGGTGGGCACAAAGATCAGGTGTCGTTCCCCGCACCCGTGTACCACGCTGCCGGAGCCACCTTCGTCGCCGTCAACTTCGGCCTGGTCCCCGCAGTGATGCTCGAGGAACTTGTGCGTCAATGCCGCTCAGCTATCGCATGGATCTATAGAAATGCTGGCACGTTCGGGGGCGACAACAACCGTATTTTCATTTCCGGCCATTCCTCTGGGAGCCATGTGACGGGCATGATGGCCATCACCGACTGGGAAGGTGTCTATGGCCTGCCAGCGGACGTGATCAAAGGTGCGGCGCCCATCTCGGGAATGTTCGACCTCGCACCGGTGGTCAAGAGCTGGAGGAACTCCTATCTCAAGCTCGACGAGGAGCGCGCTCATGCGCTCAGCCCCATCCATCACGTCCCCAAGGCGACAATCGACATGGTGGTCGGTTTCGGCACGTTGGAACTCGTCGAGTTCCAACGCCAGTCATGCGACTTCGCGGCAGCTTGGCGTGCCGCAGGGCAGGAGTGTCGCATCATCGAGGTTGCTGACAAGAACCACTTCGAGGTCGGTGCGGGATACGGCGGTGCACCGAACCCGATCGATGAGGCGATATTCGAGCAGATGTCGCTGTAGGGTCGCTCCCCATCGTCACGCGGCCACGAGGGGCCGGCCTCGGAGGTCAGTCGGACTCGGAATCGGGGTTCATCAACGTCCACACGCGCTCAGCCGTGAGTGGGAGCGTGTCGGGCCACGCGCCGATTGCGCGGGCAACCGCGGCCGCGACTGCGCCACCAATCGGGTTCAGCGTCCCTTCTCCGGCACCCTTTGCGCCGTAGGGACCGATGCCATCTCCTCGCTCGGCGATCATCGTGTCGATGTGATCTGGCATGTCCGCAGCACGCGGTACGCGATAGTCGACGAGGTTCGGGTTCTCGAGCTGCCCACCGTCATAGAGGAGTTCCTCGAATAGCGCGGCGCCCAGGCCTTGCGTGGCGGCGCCAAGGTCCTGACCCTCGACCAAGGCGGGATTGATCGCAAACCCGACATCTCCGACGGTAGCGAGATGGTTGACGTTGATCCGGCCCGTATCGACATCGACCGTGAGGCTGACTCCCACCGTTCCGACCTCCCAGAAGGGCGGGAGTGTTTCCAGGCCGCCGCTCGGGCGAACGAGGCCAACGCCTGTGACTTCCCCTGCCCGGGCACCGAACCATGAGTGGATGACATCCGAATAGGGCTTCTCTTCGTTTCCAGGCATCACGATCACACCGTCGGCCGATTTCACCTCCGTAGGGGACACGTCCCATGACTCAGCTGCCATGGCCTCCAATTTCCCCAGAGCATCCTGACACGCGCGTGCTATGGCGAGGCCTACGAGAGCGGTCGTGCGGCTCGCCCCGGTGGTGCGTTCGTACGGTGTGTTGCGAGTGTCGGACTGCACAACGTTGATGGATGCAATGTCCACTCCGAGTTCGTGTGCCGCGATCTGAGCGAGCGCCGTCCGGCTTCCCTGGCCCATCTCGGTGGAACCGGTCAGTACGAGTATCGATCCGTCGGTGAGGATGCGGACCTGAGCTGTCGACACGGGGAACGCACCCGCGTCAGAAGCGGAGACGCCAAAGCCGACACCCGTCATCTCTTCGACGTCCGAGCCCCAGTTGAGCTTCTCTGTGACCATGTCCAGATTCGCTGCGATGTCAGCGTCGAGTCCGCGCATGCCTGGCAGTATCGACCCGCCCGGTGGGAGCAGGTTCCGCTTCCGGAGATCAGCGGCGTCGATGTCGAGACGCTCCGCTGCCTGGTCCATGTTGAGCTCACCAGCAAGGTTTCCCTGGGGTGCGCCGAACCCGCGATAGGACGACGAGGGAACGGTGTTCGTGAAGACAGCGATCCCATGCACTCGGAGGTTCGGAATGTGATAGGGGCCGAAGCAGCGGTTCGCGCACTTGGCGAGGACGAGCGTTCCGTTGTCGGTGTACGCACCCGTGTCCATGACGATCTCGAAGTCCCGTGCAACGATGTGGCCGTCGGTGTCGAAGCCAGACCGCACGGTCACCGATGCGGAGTCGGCGCGGGTTGTGAAGATCGATTCTTCCGCGTTGAGTACGACCTTGACCGGTCTTCGTGTGTACCAGGAGCCGATCGCCGCCATCGGCTCGAGCTTCGTGTACGACTTCGAGCCGTAGCCGCCGCCCAGCAGCGGGGATCGGACACGGACCCGGTTGAGCGGCTCCGCGAAGATCCGTGCGATGTCATCCCTGACCATGAACGGGTGCTGTGCGGTCGTGACGATGTCGATGCCGTCGTCCGTCACGGTCGCTACCGCGTTGTACGGCTCCATCGCGTACGCGTAGAGCTTCGGGTAATGGGTCTGCGTTTCGACGATCACTGCTGCGTCCGCCATTGCGGCGTCGACGTCCCCCCAACCGAGGTCGACCTCGTGAGCAACGTTGTCGTCTCGCGGGGCTGTGATCGCTTCCTCGAAAGATGCGTCGCCCGGTGCATACGAGGTCGTGTGGATCAGTTCGGCATCGGAAGCGAGCGCTGATGTGACATTCGCCATCACGAGCAGATCCTGATATTTCACGATCACCTCGTCCGCACCATCGTGACCCGAATGCAGCGACTCAGCGACCACGAGTGCGACCGGCTCACCCATGTAGTTCGCCTTGTCGATCGCCAGGATCGGATGGTCCGCAACGAGGTGTCCGTATCGAGGGAAGAGGCCGACCAGATCCTTCGCCGTGATGACCGCCACCACTCCTGGGAGAGCAAGAGCTCGCGACGCGTCGACATCTTCGATCGTTGCATGGGCCCGCGTGGACCTCACGATCACCCCGTGCAGCATCTCGGGCTCGGTGTGGTCCACGGCATACCGGGCGGCACCCGTGACCTTGGCTACCGCATCCGTTCGTGGCGTCGATCGTCCGACTTCGCTCTTCCCCGTCATGGCCGATCCTTCATTCGTTCAGCGGCGAGCAGGACGGCGTTGACGATCGGTCGGTAACCGGTACAGCGACAGATGTTCCCGTCCATGTAATCGATGACCTCGCGCTCGGTCGGGTCCGGATTCGAAGCGAGCAATGCCGTGCCCATCATCAGGAAACCCGGTGTGCAGAAGCCGCACTGTGTGGCGAAGCTGTCGACGAACGCCTGCTGCAGTGGATTGAGTACTTCCTTGTCGGCCAGCCCCTCGATCGTGGCCAACTCCCGTCCGTCGAGGTCGGCGGCGAGTGAGGTGCACGCGCTCACCGGTTGTCCATCGACCAGGACGGAGCAGACCCCACAGACCTCCATCTCGCAACTCGTCTTCGTTCCCTTGAGACCGAGTTCGTCCCGGACGAACTCGGCAACCGTGAGCCGCACGTCAACCTCGCCTGTGTGCGGCACGCCGTTCACCAGCGTCGTGATCTCGATGGCGGTCTCTGCGATCACGCTGCCTCGATCGCGTCGAGGGCGGCGACGGCACGGTTGATGGTTACTCCCGTGACGTGGCGCTTGTAGCGAACCGAGCCCGCGGAATCTGGGATGACCTCGACATCGTCGGCGACTTCGAACCCGTCGATCGTATCGGCGCTCGAGATGTCGAGTACATAGGTGAGATCTGCCACGGCACCGACGGCGATTCGTCTGCTTCCGTCCGCAAAGTCCAGCGCGGCGACGCCCACCGTCGGGCGCTCCTGCGTCTGGTACTTCAGATATTCAGCTCGTACGACACGGTTTATCGGTACCCGAATCTCGGTCAGAAGCTCGTCGGGCTCCTTTGCCGTGTAATACGGTCCGAGCATCAGGTCCCCGATGCCGAGCGTTCGAGACCCACTCGGCGAAACCAGCGTGACGCTCGCATCGAGGGCGGAAAGGATGGGGATCACATCGGACTTCGGCTCAGCGAAGAGGATGTTGCCTGCGAGCGTGCCGCTTGCTCGGATGCGAGGATTGCCAACCTGGTCGAGCACCTTGGGAAGAATCGGCAGGTGTTGGCGAACGAGGGGGTCGAGAGCGGCCCTTGCGTGTGTTGTAGATGCTCCGATCACCAGTTCGTCGTTCTGCAACGAGATGCCGTCGAGGTCCGGGATCCGCTTGATGTCAACCAGCGAGGTGGGACGGAGTACTCGCATCCGCATCGCGAGCAGCAGTTCGGTACCGCCCGCGAGCGGCATGTCGTCGAAGGACAGCAACTCGACCGCATCGATGACGGTGGTCGGCCGAGCCAGCGCAAACGGCGGGAGGACGCTCACGAGAGGTTACGTTGTGCCGCCGACATGAATTCGTCGAGCATCTTGTTCGCCTTCTGCTTGATGGTGGAGGCACCCATTGTCGCAGCACGACCAGTGACTTCGTAAGCACCATCGATGAGGACCGTACATCCGTCGTCCGATGGTTCCAACGCCATCGTTGCATCTACGGTGATTCGCGATCCGATCTGGCGATCTTCGCCATCCGCTCTGATCGAAATGCTCTCGTGTTCCTTGAGCGAGGTGACGGTGACCTCGAGATCGGCCCTCATCTTGAACGGGCCAACGCGGTCCTCGAGCACGGCGGAGTACGCGGCAAGGTGGTCCAACTCGACTACCTCGCTGATAACAGGCACCCATCCGGCAATCCGGTTGACGTCGGTAAGGACAGTCCAACATTCGCTGCTGTTTCGTGCGACGATGAACGTCTCGCTGAACCGCTCGGCTACCACACCTGCTCCTGATATGAATCTTGCATACTGTATTCAGCACCCTCGTGAGAGTCCAATCGGCCTTGCCAAGCTATCGCGGTCGACCGTCGTATACTGCATGCCAGACGCGCCAAACGATTCGAAAGCCGGCTGATGCAAGTGACCCAACAAGATTCGAACCCTCTCACCGATGCAGACCCCGCTGGTTCGCAATTGGAGAAGGCGATTCCGGTCACCGCTGAGGCCGCAGTCACCGCTGAGCTCCGACGAGCGATCCGGGAGGGTATTCTCGTTCCAGGAGAGCGTTTGACGCAGATCGAGATCGCAAACCAGCTCGGTGTCAGCCGGATCCCGTTGCGCGATGCCCTCCGGCGTCTCGAGGCAGAATCACTCGTCGAGATCGATGGACATCGCGGTGCGAGAGTCACCGCACTCGGCCCCGACGATATCGCGGAGATCTACGAGATGAGGATCGTGCTTGAGGCGATCTGCATGCGTCACGCCGTGTCGAATCTGAGCGAAGACGATGCATCCGAACTCGCCGAGGCAGCCACGGCAAGTGACGACGGCGAACTGACGCCAGCCGATGCATTCAATCTGCGCCGCGATTTTTACGAGCATCTCTACGCTTACGCTGACCGACCAAGGCTGCGGAGAGTGATCATGCAGCTGAGGGACAACGTGGATCGATATCATCTGCTGGGGGACCGTGCACACGCCCATGTTGCCCATCAGGAGTTGTCGACTGCCATCCTGGAGAGGGATGGCGAACGGGCATCCAAGGTCCTGGTCGAGCACATTTCGGAGTCACGGGACGACCTCATCCACGATATGAGAGCTGCCAACTGATCAGCACCATGTCCGCGTGCGCCTCCGATTCGACGCGGACCAGCACGGACGTTGTGTATACGGTATACTGACTTCTGTCAGGACCCGACACGTGCGAGAAGAGGCGAGGACATCGTGAAAGAATCGACTGTCAATTTCTACAGCGAGGGCGAGACCATCGCGGGGATCCTTCGCCTGCCGGACACGGGCGATGGCCCGTACCGCGGGATCGTCCAAGGTCCGGGATGGATGGGTCTCAAGGACGCGAATCTGTACCTCCGCTACCACGAGGCTCTCACTGCCGCTGGGTTCGCGGTGCTGATCTTCGACTACCGAGGGTTCGGTGACAGCGGCGGGCGGACCGACATCCTCCTTCCATCCATGCAGCTTGAAGATCTCATCAACGCGGTGACGTACCTGGCCTCGCGTGATGACATCGACTCCGACAACATCGGCACATTCGGATCGGGGGGGCACGGGAGGCGGGAATGCGATCCTCCTTGCGGCAACCGATTCGAGGGTGGGCTGCGCTGTTGCGCAGGTTCCCGTTGCCGACGGCGAGGACTGGTTGCATCGCATGAGAAGCGAACACGAGTGGCTGACGTTCCTTGAGAGGTTGGAAGCCGACAGGGTGACGCGGGTAACGACAGGAACGAGCGAACTCGTGCACCCCAGAGAGGACATCATGGTGCCGACGCCGGAGCGGCGTGCGACGACGGTGAAGAGCGACGTCGACTCCCGGACCCCCACGTCTGTGGAACTACGGTCAGCGGAGGCGATCTTGGCATACAAACCGATCGAAGTCGTTGCGCGGATCTCACCGCGTGCCCTCATGATCATCGGTGTGGAGAACGACGCCGTAACGCCAACCGATCACGCGATTGCCCTGTACGACGAGGCTGGTGAGCCGAAACGGCTGATACTGCAGCGTCACACGACCCACTATGCGGCGTACGCGAAGTACGGCGACGAGGTTGTGCCTCAGATCGTGGAGTGGTTCGACTCACACCTACGCACAGGAGACCTCTCGGTGAGTAACAGCCCCGGCTGACGCGATCAGGGCTCGAGGTCTGCGCAGATCGACAAGGCCGTGAGGGCGTAGATCTTCGCACCGTCAACGAAATTGTCGAGTTCGATGAACCCGGTTCCCTGCACGGCAGCCTTGCCTCGGCTCGGTCCGAACGTAAGCGACGGGATACCCACACGGTTGTACACGTTGGTGTCGCGCCACATCCCAACGACCGCGTCCTCTGCTTTGTCTGGCATGTCCGCATCGCGCACATAGCGATGCGATGACTGGATCGCCCCGAGGAGCGGAGCGATGTCATCACGGGACGCCTCGAAGCCGGCCTTGTACATGATCAGGTCAACCTCGACCTCAAGCCCGGTGGCGGTCACAGCCTTGGTGATCGCTTCGGTCACTGATGAGACGCTCTCGCCCGGGAGCGTTCTCACGTCAACGTACAGAGCTGCATATGTGGAGGATCGATTTGGACGCCACGGGATCCCCCCGCGAATCGCACCTACCTGGGCCTTCGGGCGCATCATTCCGCACTCGGTCTCACGGGTACGGGCAGCCTCGAAGTCGATCGCCCATGCCTCGACGAGGGCAACGACGCTCGCCGCACGAACGATCGCATTCGGTTGTGACGCGAGCGTGTCACCCCGTAAGAGTCTCGGCGTGTACATGTTCTTGCCACGCAACGTGATCTTGTAATACGCGGCACCACACTGGATCCATGACGCCGCGAAGTCAGTTGTTTCGGCGATGACTGCGTAGTCGGCGCGGTATCCGTGGTCGACGAGGTAGGACGTGCCGAATCCCTTGCCCTCGTAGGCAAGTCCGCGGTACTCGTCCGTCGGCGCGGCTCCTGTCTCTCCTGCAGCCGACTTCAACAACAGATCGCCCTTGAGGGTGATGCCGGATGCCGCGATCGCTCGTCCCGCAATCATCTGCATCGCCATGCAGCCGTGATCGTTCTGCACCGTATGGCCGAAGATGCGGTCGCCCTCGCGCCGAGCGCCCACGATGTTTGGGTCGGATGTCGCCATCAACGTCTCGTAGTCATGGCCAGACGCCTCGGTGTCGAGGTGGGCGTTGTAGATGAGCGACCGGCCCGTGCCATCTCCCTTGACCCGTCCCACGGCACAGGCCCGATTCTCGACGATCTCGACGTAATCGGATTCCATGTCGTTCTCGCCGTACCACTCGTGCACCTGTGTTGCCGTTGCGGCTTCGTGGCCGAACGGCCCGTAGGTGTTGCCGAGCCTGAGCATCAGGTCGGCAAGGTCCTCCTTCGAGGCATCGATTTGGTCGAGGATTCCCGTGATCTCAGCGTTCATGTGCGCCGCCTTTCAGAGTGCGCGGCGTGCGTCGAGCACCGCCGTGATGTCATGTTCGACGACCGGATCGCCGATGTTGTCCGAATCGCGCGAGACCACGGCCTCGAACACGATCTTGCGGATGTCGCGTCCGCTCAATCCGACGAGTTCGCCGACCAACTTCGCCCTTTGTTCATCATCGATGTCGGTGTTCACCTCGCTCAACACATCGTTGAAGATCGCTGCAGCGGTCGCCTCGTCCGGGAGACCGAAGTCGACCGTGAGGTCGACCCTGCTCAAGAACGCATGGTCGATCGCCTCCGCGAAGTTCGACGTGCCGAAGATCACAAGGTTCTTGTTCTGTTCGGCGAGCCTGTCGAGGCCGTTCAAAGCAGCCTCCGTCGCCCTCGCGACGTCAACCGGGTCTGTCCCTGCGCTTGCGCGGTCGCGCGCCACAGCGACGCTGTCGATCTCGTCGATCAGCACGACGACAGGGAAACCCTTGTCTGCGAGCTCCGGCAGCGCACGCTCGAGAAGATTCATCGTGTTGCGTTGGCTGTCCCCGAGCATCTGGCTGGGCAGTGAATGTGCGTTGACCTCAGCGAACAGCACTTCGCCGAAGGTGTCCGTTGCAAGCTTTTGGGCGAGGCCCTTGACCAGACTGGACTTTCCTGTGCCGGGCGCACCGCGCAAGAGCCCGATTCCATGGATCGGCAGACCCACGAGGGAGAAGTTCTCGCGCTTCATCAAGGCGAATTGTGCGTAGTTGTACAGGCGCACTTTGACGCTGTCAGGCACGAAGATCCGATCCCAGTACTGCTCCCACCCTGCCGAGGGCAGCATGCGCCAATCGATGAACCCGTAGCGATCCTGGCGCGGTGCGTTCGCTGGTATTTCAGCCACTCGGCCTGCCCTGATCGACGTCGGGCCACTCGACGCTGGAGATGTCCGGCGGTCCGTCGAGCTTCTCCGGCTCTTCGAAGAGACTGAGCGGAGCCAGGAGCGCCCCCATTCCGAAGTACAGGGTGTCGAAGTTGTGGACACGGATGATCGATGACACCTCGGTCTCGGATTCGTTGAAGTGTTGATGCCAGGCCCAATGGTCAACGACGACGAGATCCCCCGCCTTCCAGTAGATCCGTTCCCCGTCCATCTCGCTGTACCCCTTGCCCGTCACGCAATAGAGCCACGCCTCGCCGCCATGTCGGTGCTTGGATTGGTAAAGACCGGGCGCCAACTGATGCATCACCGCTGTAAGCCCTGCTGTCTTGTGTCCGATCGTCCGGTCTACCAGGAACCCACTCCGGGCTCCGCGCGGCGTGACCTTGAACGGCACGTCCTCGTACGGCGTGAGGATCCTGGTTTCCTCGAACGCCTTTGCCTCTGTGGCAAGTCGCTCCACACGGCGGGAGTACGGGTCTTCGCCAAGCATTCCACTTGCGACCGCTGTGGGAGGAGAAAGCTCCTCGAACGGAGTGTCTCCTCCGTCTTCGAGGGTTGCAAGACCGAGCAGTTCCACCATTGGCTGGACGCTGAACGTCACGAACGTGGCTGTGGATTCGCCTGAGCCACCGTGACGATGCCATTGATTTCCGGGTAGGTACACAGTGTCCCATGGGCGCCACTCGTAGCGTTTCCCCTGTACCTCGGTCCAGCCCGAACCCTGGGTGATGAACATCATCGCGTCCCACGAGTGGCGATGGATGGTTGAGGTCTCGCCGGGTTCGATGGAATGCATGTTGGCATCGAGGTTGAGGCTCGGAGCGTCGCCGTCGGTGCTGACCATGACGCCACGTTTCATTCGCCTCGGGGTGTCGACCATGACGACGGACTCGCCTGTGACGATCGTTCGCTGGTTGTCCTTCCAGTACTGAAGCCAGTCCGATCGACGCAATTTCTGCACTTCGTAGTGGGATGTGGTCGTTCGTGTCTTGGCCATGGAGGTCCCCTTTGCGGTCAGCGAGCGTTGCGAACCCGGTATGGACAGGATGTTAGCACTCTGTATACAGCATACCTTAGGCGGGGATCGGGTCCCCCGAGTCTCGTCGCCCGATGACCACCACGAGTGGCAGGATCACCAGCATGAAGACCGTCGGCACGATGATGAACATGGCCTGAAGGCCTACCGCTGCCGCAACGATGCCTCCTACGGCAGGTCCCGCGATCCTTCCGGCGTCGTAGCCCGAGCCGATGAGGGCGGCGGTCGCTGCCGCTTCTTCCGGGTCTGAGTCTTCCATAGCGCCTGCCATCGTCCCGACGCGAAGCAGTCCGCGCGTCGCACCGTTCGGTAGCCACAGCACGAATTGCGCAGGGTAGAAGGTCACACTTCCGATGAGGGCCATGCTGACGGCGTTGATCAGGAAGAGGGGGATGACGAGGACGGCCATCGAGAGCCGCGAGAACACTCCTGCGCCAAAGAAGCGGATGACCGCCGACACTGCAGACCTCGAGGTTGCAAGAAGCCCGATCTGGCCGAGCCTGAAACCGAACGACAGGCCGAGAATCTGGAAGAACGTGTAGAGCAGGGCGTTGATGGCGTTCAGGTAGAACCCCGTGATCGCGGCTACCCACACGGTGAGGGGCATACCGCGGAACCGTTGGAGATGGATTCGGCCCGTGGCACCGCGCCGCTCGATAGAACTGGGCATGTCGAGGTTTCGGAGCAGGAACAAGCCCGTCATCGCCGCAAGGCCGAATATCGTCGCATGGAATCGAATGCCCCATGTCGTTCCGAACACGCCCCCGACGAATCCCGCCACTGCGGGAGCGACGGTTCGGCCGAGACCTTCGACACCGATGTAGAAGCCTATGACTGCGGCAGCCGTCCTCTTGCCCCTGTCCTGGAGCACGAGAGTCAGCATGACCGTTGCGAGGATGCCCCACCCGAATCCGTGGACAGCCATGAGCAGAGTGAATGTCAGGATCGATGAGGTCGCTGGAACGAGATACAAAGCGAGCGTACTTGCGACGGCTCCGACCGCCATTGTCATGCGCACGCCGGAGTTCGTGAACGTCAGCCCGATCCCGAGCCGCGACGCCATCGCGGCAGCGCCGAAGATAGAGACCGAGAAGCCGATACCGATCAGTTCGTTGCCTTGTTCCGCGAGGTAGACGGGAGCGAGGAACCGTGCCCCGCCCTCCCCGATGCTGAGAGCGAAGATCATTCCCAACAGTGTCAAGCCTGTCGGACCAAAGTCGCCGAGAGTCGAGCGAAGGCGATCCCATCGGCTCGAAACGTCGGTCAATGGGGGCCGACGCGACTCGGGACCGACATCCACATTCGGTGGTCCGAGGGACGCCGGTACACCTCGCGGTGTGCGTTCAGTCCTCGGTGACGATGCCCGCGAGCATCACGTTTGATCCTGATATCCGGAGTAATCGGGTTCGATGATCGTCGGGTAGCGATCGGGCAACGGGGTATGGAGAGGATTGCGATCGAGTCCAAGGGATACCTCGTAGAAGTTGTTGCGCACCAGCAGGTAGCGAGCCGGCTCGTGGCCGCGGGTGGTGTGGCGCCGCCAGACTCCCAACGGCGGCGAGATCAGGTCGCCTTCGCCCCATTCGATGAGCTGCTCTTGTCCGTTCTCGTCCCAGATCCACGTGCGAAGCTGGCCTGACAGGCCGTAGAGGGCTTCTTCTGCGATGGGTCTGTGCGCTCGGGTTCTTCCACGGCGTTCCATCTCGATGATCGAGAAGTCGAGCATGTAGTGGCCGCCCATCTGGTATTGGTTCATGTGGACGAGCTCGCCGTAATCCGGCGCAGGCGACAGCGGCTCTCGAGCAAGATCGTGCAGCACGTTCGCATCGATTCGGCCGTCCTCCATCTCCTTGTGGCGTGTCCAGTAGTCTGCCTCGTCGTCGTAGCGATCGGTGAACCGAAAGTCGTTCTCGTACACGAAGTCACGGCTGCCGAACAGCGTTCGGAGCCATCGGGTGTTCTTGAACGCGAGTTGAAGGGTCGGGTTGTCCGGATCGCCGTTGAAGTGCTGGTGCCACGCGTTCGACGGGATCGAGATGATGTCGCCTGCCTTCCAATCGACACGCTGTACCTCTCTGTCATCGGCCTGTTTCATCTCGCTGTACCCATACCCGTATATGACGTACAGGGCGGCTTCGTCGACGTGTCGGTGGCCGGGTTTCGTTCCGCCTGGCGCCATCTGTGAGAGATGGATGCCGAGTGTCGTGTTTCCAGCGAGTTCATCGAATGCCGCGGCTTGGGAATTTCTCTTGGGGCGGGGGAACAGTGGGTGCTCTTTGAGGTTTCTTGCGACGATGCCCTGGGGAAGGAGGAACTGTCGACGCTCGTCGTAGCGCATTCCTGGAGGTACGGGTGGGTGATCTGCCATGGTCGGACTCTTTTCGTTTCGACGGGGGGGTGCGTTGGCACTACTGTATGCCGTATACCAACAGCCTAGTGTATCGCAATAGGGCGCGTGCGCCCGATTCCTCGTGAGGTGCACATGTCAGATCACAGGCGAGACGACGTCGACAGCGATGAGCCCGCGAAGAGCCGGCGTTCGTTATCGATTCCGAAGTGGTACTTGCTTGCCTACCTGACAGGCGGGTTCGGGCTCGCTTTCAACGCGATGATGACGTTTCCTCCTTCCTCTCCGCGCACACGACCTTGGAATCAGCATCGCCGTGATCGGCCTGCTGCTCGGCGTGAAGGGGGCCGTCGAGGCGATCGTCTCGGTGCCCGTCGGTGGCGTCGTTGATCGGATAGGCCCACGCCGGGCGTTCATCATCTCAACGTTGAGCTGCACGATCGTCATCGTCATGTACGGGTTTGCGACCACTGTGATCGCTTTCGTCGTCTTGCAGATCGTTGTAGGGGTTGCCAGACCTATGGCGTGGGTGGGGTCGCAGTCGTTCGTCTCAGGTCTCCGATCGGGTGCGGACCAGGCAAGGGACACCGGACGGCTCAGCATGGTTGCAACCGGGTCCCAGATCGTCGGGCCACTTCTTGTTGGCTTCGCAGCTCAGGCATGGAACACCGGAGCGGCGTTCTACGTGTTCGCGGCGTATTGCTCGCTGTATGTGATCGTCGGTCTCCTGATTCCAAAGGGTGCGGATGCGGGATCTCGGCAGGCGAAGAAGCGCCAGGGATTGGTTGCAGGGGTTCGCTTGCTTGCCATTCGCAATATGCAGGTCGTCGTGCTCCTGACCTTCGCCAGGCTGTGGATCACGACCGCCTTCGTGGCGTTCGTTCCACTGCTGCTCGTGACAGGAGGGGCAACAGAGGGTGCCGCTGCAACGGTCGTCGCCGCCTCTGCGATCGTCGCCACGTTGCTGTCGCCGACGTCGGGTCGCTGGGCTGAACACATGAGAGTGGAAACGGTGACAGCGGTCGCCCTTTCCTGTGGCGCCATCGGTCTCGCCCTTGCCCCCGTTCTTGACTCGATCCCTGTTGCCTACGTCGTGGCGATTCTCGTCGGAATCGGAAACGGGCTCAGCCTTCCAACCTTGCTCGTGCTCGTGAGCCGGGCGGTGTCCGCTGATGTGCGCGGCCTTGCGCTCGGCCTTCGGGCGGGTGTGAATCAGCTCGCCGCGGCATTGGCTCCGATCCTCGTCGCCGCTGTCATCGGGGCGACGGCCGCAACCGTCGGGTTCGTGATGGCCGCTGGCGTTGCGGTGGGATTCATCGGGACGGCAACCGTGCGCAGTAGGACTGGCCCGGATGCCGATGCCGATGGCTGACTGGACCCGGTTTCATGTCGATCTTCCTGATCTTCCCATCAGGGATTGAAGCTCAATGACTTCAGAACGATGGGGACGGTCGATGAGTCCTCGCGATACGTGCCGACATCTACGAACGCGGCGTCAGCAGCGACGCCATCCAGGATCACGATCGCTTCCTTGATGTCCAGTTCGTCAGCGATCAGTCTGCCGACCGTCATTGCGAGATCCTCGCTGAGAATGACAACACTCGAACCAGCGTCGAGCTTCACCAGCGCCGCACCAAGGGCCCGAGCGAATTCGGCGACTTGGGTGTAGCCGCGACCTGAGTGGTGGATGATCTTCCACGCCACGCCACCGTCGATGGACTCGATGCCGGTTCCGTCGGTCGCTGTAGCCATCGATTCTGAGAACCGGGCACCTTCAACGTCGGTCAGATCGACGACGACGACGTGGCGGTTCCTGATCGGGAGGTCGACCGATCTACCGACGAAGATCGTGTCTCCGCTGACCTCCACGGTGTACTGGGAGATTCCGACAGCTGTGGCGCGAAGCGGGCTCGATATAGGGAGCGACGTCCACGTCCACCGCCCATGGTTGATTTGCCGATCGACCGCCTCTGCCAGCCACATCCCGAGGTCATCGAAGCGTTCGTCTGTTCTCTTGTGGATGTACTCCGCCACGCCGGATGAGAACACGACGGCATCGATGTCCTTCGCGTCGTTCAACGGGGGCATCAATCGCAGTGGCGCTGCAGGGTCCGGCGTCGGGATGCCAAAGATGTGTTCGTCGACCCTCGCGATCATCCAATCGGCGACCGCTCCGAGTGTCTCGTCGGAGACACGAGTACCCACAGCGACGGAGAGATTCAACGCTTCGCAAGCGAGCTGTCCGCTGATCTCCATCCGAGTCACGGTTCCGTTGCTATCAGTCACGATTCCCCTGGACCCGATCCTGACAACGGAACTCTCGATGATCTCTCCCGCTTGAACGACCGACATCTTGGTCGTACCACCACCGATGTCGATATTGAGAACGCGCCCGAGCGTCAAAGAGCTCCTGACAGCGCCAGAGCCCATAGCTGCCATGTGGGCCTCATACATGTCGCCAGCTGAGGCGCAAACGAAGTCGCCAGCGAGATGACTCACTCGGTTGGCGAGGGCCTCAGCGTTGTGTCGCCGTACCGCTTCGCCAGTAAGCAGGACCACCCCGGAATCGATCGGGCCGTAGCTGGCAGCCATCTCCAACCAACCTTTGATGACATCCGTCAGCCTCCGAGAATCGATCGTGAGCTCGTTGAGATACGGGGTGAAGATGACCTCGGACTGGAACACTGCCTCTCGTGAGGCGACGACGTATCTACTTGAGTGTGCTCGCCCCATCCGTTTCATGGTGAGGCGTGACACGAGCATCTGGGTCGTGGCCGAGCCGATATCGATGCCAGCGCTGAGAAGAACGACGGTGTCGGGGGCTTCTACGCTCCCTCGGGCGTCCATCACGCCGATACGTCTACACCGTTCCTGGCGCACTCGATCCGATACAGCTCGGCCATTTCTTCATTGAGTTCGTCCACGTCCAGTTGCTCCACATCACCGCCGATGCCTCCTGCGAACGCGACCGATGCATGGAGAGCAACGAATCTGCACGGCACTGTTCCCGTGTTGTAGTGCTGGTGCCACATCCCTGCCGGGGGAGAGATGACACTTCCTTCGGCCCAGTCGTAGCGGGTGGGATCTTCACCTTCCTTCCACATCATCGTGTAACCGGTCGAGTCAAGCATGACGATGTGGGCTCCGGGGCCGTGTCTATGCGCCTTCTTGAACGAGGCGACAGGGAAACGCGATACATGGGCGAACATCGTGCTGCCTGCGAGATGGATGTACATATTGCGGTTGCCAGATCCTCGTGCTTCGCGAGGCACCAGACGAACCTTTCGGATGTCGGATATGAAGTTGGTATCGAGGATCCCGCCGTAGTAGTCGGTGAGATAGTCATCGGGCTTCTTGAAGAACGCCGGATCCTGATTGTCGAATCGCTCGGCGAACACATGATCGTTGTTGAAGATGAAATCGAGGTCCCTGAATGCCTCGATGACCGGCGGGGCGCTCGTGAGCGCTACATATCTGATCCGGTCGCGTCCGCTTCCGTTGTGATGCACATGGAAGGCATTGATCGGGACGGAGAACACGGACCCGCGACTCCACTCGAACGATGTACGCGGTCCGTCAGCGTTCCAGATCTCCGTCGAGCCCGTGCCCTCGAGGATGACCACGATCTCCTCGAAAAGCTGCCGCTGCACTGTCGTGCTGCCCTTCGGTGGAATCTCGAGGACATACGCGTCGCACACGCGCTGATCCGAGAACTGGAGGATGGTTCCCATGGCACCCTTCGTTTTCCACGGCGCCACCGGCACATCGCGGGCGTCGGCGACGAATGACCCGCTCACCGTGGGAACGCCTTGGTCCGCTACCCAGTTGTCGTAGGCACTGTACTTGTCCTGCATGTACGACACATACGAGTGAACGTCGTACTCCTTGATGATCCGCGGTTCGGGCATCAGATTCCTCTCTGTTCAACATGTGGCGTCGCCACAGCCAGCCGCTGGGCGTCGAATCCTTACGGTGCGGGACTGACTGCCTCAACGTCGGCAGAGCTCACCTCGACCGGCGTCCCAACTTTCTCGGCAGACCCTGACGCCAGGACTGCGTGGGCACATGCATCATCGAGGATCTCAAGGGCGTTGTCCGGCCTGTGTCCGGCTCCACGCTCTCCCGCGCGCGCGACACAGGCGTCAAGTGTCTGATCCGAGATCGTGACGCCATGGTGCTGCTGCATGAGCGTGCGCATCCCGCTGAGTACAGCCCTTGTAGCGGCAGGGTCAAGTTCCTTGACGTCGATTACGGCCATCCTTCGCCGCAAGGCAGGGTCGGCCATGATCGTCTCTGAGCGGTCACCTTCGGTACATGCACCGATCACGACCAGATCGCCTCTCGCCATATACGGTTTGAGAATGGAGGCAGCATCGATACCGCCCTTGGCGGCTCCCGCGGTCACCACGAGGTCGAATTCGTCGATAAAGAGGATGTGTGTCTCGTCGACGGCGGCTGCTCGCTTCAAGATGCCATCCAGCCGTGCTTCGAACTCGCCTCGATAGCTGGTACCTGCCAGCAGCTTCGGTACGCTGAGAGCGATGACCCTCCATGACCGCATCGCAGGTGGAACGTCACCCGAAACGATTCGCTGAGCCAAGCCCTCGACGAGAGCTGTCTTTCCGACGCCTGCGGGACCAACCAATAACGGATTCCTCTTTCGCCTCCGCAATAGAACCCTGGTCATGTGTCCGAGTTCGGCTTCGCGTCCTATGAGGGGGTCGAGGCTGTGTGACTCGGCGAGACCGGTCAGGTCAAGAGCCCCATCGTGCCATTCGCTGCTGGTGGGAGTGAGTGCCGCCGGCGCCGTTTCGGATGGTGGCGCTGTTCCCTCCGAAAGCGCCACGGCTGCGTCCCGCCTGGCCACCCGTTCACGTAGGTCTTCGACGGACGCCGCAAGGTTGCCGTGCTCGGGCGAGCCGAGCAGGTCTGCGACCTCTCCCGAAACCTGTAGCTCTTGCATCCCAGCCGCTCGACCTGAGCTGTATGTCGTTCGGACCGGCTTCACGGCCTCGATATCGTCGCCAACGGCGCCGTCGGTTCCCATCTCCGTCTTGAAGACCCCTAGTTCGTCGGCTGCCAGCTCGTGACGAAGGTGATCCAGTTCAACGACAGGGCTTCCATCCGTCAAGGCCCGAGCCTGTGCACCTGCCAGCACATCGGAGATGCGCTGAGGGCTTGGATCTGTCTCCAGGATGTCCTTGTGGGCCATGGCGTCCAGTACCTACCTCGTCGTGGCCTTGCCCGTGCGACCGGTCAACGCAGAACCTCTCCTGATGAACGATCGTTCGACAACAACCATGCGTTCGGATCGGGTGCGTAGTCCTTCCAGTAGTCGCCAGGCAGTGAGACTCCGGGCACGGGCGGTATCCATGCCTCAGCGAGCAGGTTTGCCGGTTCTCCATAACGTTCGGCCATAGCGACTACCTCTGGGTCGTCAAGAGCCGTGAGATGACCATCTTTGATGACCGTGATCGTGTCTCCGTTCGTCGCATGTATGACGTACGTCGGGAACTGAAGGTGGATGTGGATGTGGCCCCAGGGCAGGCCGCGCTCTTCGGCCCATGATTCGGATGGATTCCCGTTGGCCGTTCCGATACCGATGTGGATGTAGCCCGAACGGAGTCTCTCGTACATCGCGGCGTGGCCGGAGAGCGTGAAGGCGTATGGGGGACGGACCATCTTGGGGTGGGTGCCGATTGCGACTTCCCACAGCCAGAACATCCCCTTCTCCGGGAACTCCGGATACTTGATGTCGGCCGTGAGTTCCTGAGCGTCTCGCCAGAGGTCGCCGTAGCCACCACCACCTTCAACGGATTGGAGGAACCCGTCCTTGATCGTCACTTTGCAGTGTGGGAAGGGCTTGCTGTAGTGGTTGAGCGTTCCCGCAACGACGCCGTTCGCTTTCGGCTTCGGCGCATAGGGTGGCGTTGGCCATCCATACAGATGCCCCAGGTAGTAGTTGGGCTCGAAGCGCCTGCGTGCGGGGAAGCTTTCGTAGTGATCTGCCTCCCAGTAGAGGGGATCGAGCTCCATGACAAGGTCGGTTCCCTCCGGATCTGTCACGTGCACCGTCGCGCCTTTGGCACTGGTCCAGATCGCCTCCCAGGCTTTCTTGTTGATGAGGTCCCACAGAGGCCAAGGGAATCCGGCGGCTGGGAACGTCATACGGTGGTACCAGGGGATTCCTTCATATCGCACGTCTTCGAGGATCGGGATGGGTCCGGCCTCACCTTGGAGGAGCAGGGAATATCCTTCTT
>PVMK01114017.1_pt1 | contig 33073 bp, 35 predicted proteins | sample 1853481 | NCBI WGS metagenome assembly PVMK01 (sample SAMN08533507, study PRJNA380276) | Marine sediment metagenome, whole genome shotgun sequencing project.
CTCCTGGAAGGCAACCACTTCGACCTGACCAACACCAAACCGACTGTTGCCGACTTCATATTCTTTAAAATCTGCAGTCAAAAGTGCCTCTACACTTGTATAGGCTGCGAGGGCACTGCCCGCCTGGAACATCTGACGTCCGAATTCCAGCGGATCCAGGCCGGAGCATTTACCGAGCCAGTCAACCAGCTCACGATCTATCTCGGTTGTCGTCGGCGACTTCAGCAGGACCGTGTCGGAAAGCAGTCCGGCCAACATGAGAGAAGCAACCCGGGACACGGGCTCAATCCCCGCCTGGCGATAAAGCGTAGCAACCACCGAGCAGGTGCTGCCGAGAGGCTGGTTGATAAAACGAATCGGCGCCTCTGTATGGAAATTTCCCAGGCGATGATGATCGATCACCTCGAGAATCTCAACTTGATCAGCTCCGGGTACAGCCTGTGATAATTCGTTGTGATCAACCAGGATCAGTTTAAGCGATGATGGCCGTAAGAGATTGGATTTTGTCACAACACCACACACCCTGCCATCATCGTCAAGTATCATGACCCCGGGAGAAGTGCTGCGCATCAGGACCTTGCGTATGCCATCGAGACGATCATCCAGATGTGCCTTGGGAATATCGGCATCAGCCAGATAGCGCACAGGTGTCGACATCCGGGCCAGAAGAGCGCTGGTGGCCGTATCAAATGAAGTACACAAAATAGAGACCTCTCGCTTACATGCCAAGGCCACAAGCTCTTCATCTATCGCCAGCCCGCCGGTTACGACCAGCAGACGAACCCCCAATTCAATTGCGTCCTGCTGTATATCCCGGCGATCACCGGCAAACACCACGATACGCCCTGGATCGACATCGGCTAAATGCTTATGAAAACTCTCAACAGACATCGCAGCGACAAACAGGTCGAGTTCTTCTGTACGCGTTTCGTCGACAAGATTGACGGCAGTTGCTTGCAGGCAGGTCCGTATTGAACTCGGTGACGAGAGCACTTGACGAATAGGCCGGCCCTCACGAGGCAGAAAGATATGCTCAGTAAGACGCTTCAGAATCAGGGCACCAAGTGGCCGACCATCGGCTTCAACAACAGGCAACATACGAATATCGCGCTGACGCATCAATTCAAGTGCCTGCATGAGTGGTGCTTCTAAGTCAATAACTGCCGGTTGGCCATCAACTGTATCACGTAGCCGCGGGTAGACATCGGTCAGGAGATCAGGAGGCTGCTGACCCAAAGTATCGAGGACAAACTCGGTCTGGCGATTCAAATGTCCGGCTCGTCCAGGGAAAACGTCGTCTCGACCCTGTTGACGGCACAGCTCGGCGTAGGCAATGGCGCTACAGATAGAGTCTGTATCCGGGTTACGATGTCCAACAACGAGGGTTCTTTCCTGTCGGCTCATAAATCCTCCTCATTCAGGTAGCCCCGAATATCACCAAAGCCGATCAGATCTTCTATAATACCGCGCTCGGGAATACCCGCATCATTGAACCAGACATACAGTTTTCCGCTGCCGGTCTCAAACACTTCCGGGTCGACTATAACCTCAACCAGTAGACCATGAGAGGGGAGATAACCATGTTCGGCCTGTTGCTCAAGCGTTAGAACGTTAATTCCCAGCTTTGGAAATTCACCTTTGGCATAGGTAGAGATCAAAAACTTGGCACCACGCACAAGTGGTCCGTATGTACCCGCCCGCAAGTTATAAAACGCCGTGAGCATATCGACCGGTTGTTGGCCTTCAGGGATGTCATATTCTTTTTCCGGGCGAAACACACCCTCTTTAAATTTCTGATCGAAGACCTTACCCTGGCCGTAATCATATCGGTAGTACCGCACCCTATTCTGCCACTTGCCCCACTTGTGTTTGGTGATTTTGGCAAGATGTTCGATGCTGCGCAAAGAGCCATCTGGAGTCAGTTCCATCAACGAGATGTAAGTCTGAGTGCGATCACCGGTCAACCAGGAGGCCACCCCCAAGGTGCGCCCTACCAACTCTGCACGATAAACATTCGGCAGATCGGTCTCTGAAAGTCGCAATTCACCTTCAGCCAATTTGGTGAAAAAGAGAAAATCAATGGCGTACAGAAAATCTTCACCAACCAGTTCTTGTATCGGTTTTGTAATTCCGGTCTCTTGTGCCCCGATGTGTCCGGGAACAGAAAAAAACAGCAGCAAGAAAAGGAACGGCAGCAAAACCTGCCTGGCTTGCTGAACTGTCGCAAGAAACTCACAGACGGTTTTTGCCAAACCCACCAAGCCCTTGAATATCATGAGACTCCAGGGAATCATGCGAAGAGGCTCGCGACAAAAACAAGATAAGCACCCAGAAGCAGGAAGCCCCGTTTGCGATCAAGCTGAAGTCTGGGCGACATCATGGTCAGAAGACCGATAAACAGAGCGAAAAACGCCAGCATAACAGGGAAATCCAGAGTTAAGATTCTAGGCTCTATCGTGATCGGTTGAATCATTGGACAAATGCCGAGAACAAAGAGGACGTTAAAGATATTGCTGCCGATCACATTGCCGACACTGATATCCATCTCCCCTTTCCAGGCACTCATTACCGAGGCAGCCAATTCCGGCAGACTGGTGCCGACAGCGACAATTGACAAACCGATAATCAGTTCGGACATACCGAGCAGGGTGGCGATCATGACCGCCCCCCGCACCATCAATTCAGCGCCGAACCCCAGACCGGCCATGCCGACCAGAACCAGTACAATACTTCGTCCGCGCCCTGTGGACGCCTCGACAATTGCTTTCTCAACCTCACCATCAGCCGGAACCAAAGGCTTACGTGCCGTTACTAAGCAGTAGCCAAGAAACACCAGCAAGCACAAGAAAAGCTCCAGGCCATTAGTAAAAGCTATCACACCATCCATGGCCACGAGATAAACACCGAGAGAGGCGGCCACCATAATTGGTACTTCACGAACCAGGGTGGATCGAGCCACGACAATCGGCGTAATCAATGCCGCAACACCTAAGATCAAACCAATATTGGCAATATTGGAACCGATAATATTACCGACAGCCATTGAGGAAGACCCACGGGCCGAAGCCAGGAGAGAAACCATCAACTCCGGCATACTGGTGGCGAAAGCCACAACAGTCAGACCGACCACCAGTGGACGCACACCAAAGGAAAGAGCCAGCCGTGAACTTCCTGTGACCAGGTATTCAGCGCCGTAATAAAGCAGCAACAATCCCGCAATGACAAGTGTGGCACCAAGTAACATCAGTAATTCCTTAAATCTGTAACCAGACGATGAGAAACGATAGGTAATAATACGTCAGTTTAATACCTGCATCATCCAGTGTCGAGAGTAAGACGCATACAACATGAATATCTTGACTTTTTACCCGTTGGAGGATTAATATCTATATATTCAATTATTAGATGAGGGCTAATTATGGCAGACTTTGAATTCGACAAATCCATCAGTTTTGATCACGAAGCAGAAATCCTGAAAGTTCTCGGCCATCCGGTACGGCTGAAGATCGTTGCAGGCTTGATGTCTCAGTCCTGTAATGTCAAGAAAATCTGGGAGTGCCTCGGATTGCCGCAGGCAACCGTATCACAGCACCTCGCCTTACTCAAAAACAAAGGGGTCATCGAGGGCAAGCGTGACGGCGTTGAAGTCTTTTACCAGGTCACCTCCATAGAAGCCCGTAAAATTGTCGGCTCCTTGATGGAAGGATTTGCCTGCTCGTAACACTCTTACCTTAAGATTTGTTCGCAAAATGCCTTGAGACAGACGTTGAAAACAGCTTACGAATAAAGGGAGCAACATTTTCCCAATGTTGCTCCCTTTATATTTTCCATTGTCTGCAGGACATTACACCCATTGTCTGCAGAACATCACACTCGTGGTTTTTCAGCAATCACAATAATGACCTCATAGCTTGCCGGCAACCCGGCATCACATCGATAGTTTTCCTCATACACGTCCATCATTGATTTCATGACCCGGCGAGAGGCCAACCCGCGAGGACGGTCCGATGCTGCATTGCCGGCACCAATTTGTTTGAGTTGCCGTAGCAAGTCAGGTACATCGGCATGATATTCCACCTCCATTGTGCTAAGAAGCTCACGACAGGACAAACCAGCCAGACTGACCGCTGCAGAAACTTCGCCAGGCGTTGGAAAACTTTGCACGTGTGAAGACCGACTTTTATTGTTTTCAGCTACCGCTCGACGATGAGAAGCACGCAGCTCACAAAGCGTCTTGTCGCCAAAAAGCGCCAAGGCAAAGAGCCCACCAGGCTTGAGGACTCTTGCAACTTCAGCAAAGGCTGTCGGCAGACAATCGACCCACTGGTAGACAGAGCTTGAAACAACGCTTGCAAAGGCACCATCAGCAAAAGGCAGACACTTTGCGTCAGCGTCACAGGCAGAGACGGCAGGCAACCTTGTGGCTGCAACCTGAGTCATGCCGTGAGCAATATCCATCACGACAAGCTGTTTCTCCGGGTCTGAGAAAAGCATCTCTGCAGCAAGAGCTCCTGTCCCTGTGCCTACATCCAGATGTAGCCCTGCCGGAGGTGCCCCCAATTGCGTTTTAAAAGCCGATATTTTGCCACAAAGAAGCTCAACAACCCGTTTCTGTACCAAGGCATAACTGTCATAATCAGCGGCATGACTGGAGAAATTTCCGCGCATGCATTTGTCGTCAATTACTCCCATCGGGATCATCGGCAAAACTCCCTAATATTTTTGACCACTTCTTGAGGCTGACTCATAAAAAGCCCATGCCCAACTTCGGCGAACCCGGTAAAACTTCCCAGCGGGAGCACTTCAGCCAGATAACGCCCGGCAGCAACCGGTGTAATCTGGTCTAAAACGCCGTGCAACACTAAAGCCGGTTGCTGAATCTCCGAAAGGATTTCGCGCTGATCCTGAGTTTCCAGCATAATAAGCAGATCCAAAGCGACACCTGGATCAGGAAGAGATCCCTGTCTCACAGCAAAGTTCCGGATCGTGCGCAATCTTTCCTTGGAAATCACTTCACCGGCAAAGGCCAGGGAGAAAAAATCGCCAAGTGTTGCCTCGAAACGTCTCTCCAGATTTCTGACCATGGCTCTCACCTGAACAGACGGCAACCCGAAAGACCAGTCACTACACTGGGTAAAGCGTGGTGTGGTACCAATCAGAAGCAGGCGATCGACCGGCAACTTATGCTGATGAGTAATCTCCAGGGAGAGCATGCCGCCCAACGACCAGCCAGCCAATATAACAGGTTCACTCTCAACCGCGGCAATCCAGAGAACCAAATCATCAGCGATCCCGGCAAGATCATTTTGCAGTGCAGGAGAAGACCCCCCGTGGCCGGGAAGATCCGGAATCAACAGGCGAAAACCAGAGGAAAGCAGTGTGGCAACTTCACTGAACACCCGTGCCGACATGGACCAACCATGCAACAGCACAAGGGGCCGTCCCTGACCGATTTCGTACCAGGTCAATTGCCGTCCATCCGGGAATGTAAAACAACCTTCCTTCACTCGGCAAACACCTTGTAAACGGCAAGAATCTTTTCTGCAGCACGTTCAAGGTCAGTCGCGTCATGACTGGCCATGACCGTCGCACGCAAGCGGCAGAGCCCCTGCGCAACAGTGGGCGGGCGAATACCTTGCAGGAAGACTCCTTCTTCGAGCAGTCGGTCGGTCATCTTCATGGTCGGCTCCGGGTCTTTTGTCAACACCGGGACAATTTGTGTCTTGCTGCCCAGCAAGTCCATCCCACCGGCGGTTAATAACTCGGCAAGCAGGATACGATTACGCTCAAGTTTCTCACGCAGTCCACTACCCTCCTGGCTGTCAACAAGATCAAACGCCGCCATGGCCGCTGCCGCGACCCCCGCAGGTAAACTTGTGGAAAAGATGAATGCTCGGCTACGGTTGATCAGCATATCAATCACCGCCCGCTCTGCGGCAAGATAGGCCCCGGAACAGCCCAGGGCTTTACCGAGCGTTCCCATATGCAGATCGATACGTTTGAGACAATCAAGAGACTCTCCCGTACCCCGGCCTGTTTTGCCAAGCACGCCGGTGCCGTGAGCGTCATCCACCATCAACAGGGCCTCTTGCTCTTCTTTAAGATCACAGAGCCCCACAAGGGGGGCCATATCGCCATCCATACTAAAAACACCATCGGTGACAATTAACCAACGGCCTTTACGTTTTGGCCTCTCCCGTTCCATGAGTTCCGCAAGGGCGGTCGTATCGCAATGAGGATAAACAACCGTACGAGCCATACTCAGGCGACAACCATCAATAATTGAGGCATGGTTAAGCTCGTCAGAAAAGATGACATCATCCGAGCCGAATAACCCCTGAAGAATCCCCGTATTGGCGGCATAACCTGAATTAAACATGAGTGCTGCCTGCGTTCCCTTGAAGGTCGCAATTCGCTCTTCCAGGGCCACGTGGGCCGGCAGTGTTCCGGAGATCAAGCGACTTGCCCCGGAGCCGACACCAGATTGCCGAGTTGCTGCAAGCATCGCCTCAACCAGGACGGGATGATCGGCAATGCCGAGGTAATTATTGGAACAGAGCAGCAGGACTTCACGGCCGTTGACACGAACCTTCGGACCTTGACCACCCTCGACAATCCGCAGGGTGCGCAACATCCCCTGCCGATCCAGTTGATCAAGCTCTTTCTGCCAGTTATTCATCATCAGCACCCGAGTTAGTCTTTAACCGGCTTATGGATGGTCCGGCAGTCTCCCGGACCATCAAACAGAACCGGCTGATATTCCAGATAATCGACCAGTTCATCAATAGAGACAGCCGCCGGGTTGATGAAAAAGACACGTCCACCCAGAGAATCGCCGACAGACTTCAAGGCTGTAATCCGTTGATAACCACCGTGCGGATCAGCAACATATCCCGTTGTGTAATTTGGGTCGTCAGACCAACAGAGCTCTGCAACAATTCCCGGAGCACTGAGTACTTTGCCAGCCAGCACCAATGCCTCCAGGACACGATAATGGCCGAGGCCCACTGAGGCCAACCTACCTTCCAACTCCGATCGACATTCTGGAGCCAGATCCATTCGGGAAACCCTGACACCACGCGACGGGTCTGTCTCGAGGCGTTCACCGCTGGTTGCATCCATGATGACGGCTCCGCGCATGACTGTGCCCCCGGGCCCGGCACCATTGGCAAGTAAATGCACCGCCTGAACGGCTATGTCGACCTGGACACCGGCCCTGCCCAGAAGATTGCACGCAATTTGGCGACCTTCCTGCCAGTCATGCACCTGATACGTTGAGACATCGGGAAGCTGTTCATAACGAACTGTTGCCGAATCAATTCGCTCTACGCTACAATAGACCTCGTCCGCCACCCCACGGGCACAACTCATCGCGCGGGTCGTCAACACAGTGGTCATTTCGCTGACAGCTGCCTTTGTAACGATCCGTTCAGCGCCGGAAAGGTGCTGGTTTCGACATAATGCCCGCATGCGCACTGAGTAAAGAGAGGTCTCCATGGGTGACGAAATTATCATTGCAGACAGGGATTGTCAACCTCTCACCAAGAACGGTTAACAATCCTTTCCTCTTGGGTTAATTATCTGAAAATGTTAGGTTTTACAGCACCTCGATCAAATTTTGGCGACCGGCTATAAACATGTCCAAGACACTTCTATATCTACTTTTTGCAATTTACGTAACAGCAACCGTCGGTTACCTGATTCACCTTGTCTGGAAACGGGCCTTCATCGCCAAAACCTCTCTAGCCTTGATTGCCTCCGGCGTACTCCTGCAAACAGGACTTCTTGGCCATCGTTGGTGGCTGGCAGGCTATCTGCCGGTGACTAACCTTTTTGCCACATTGTTCTTCTTCAGCTGGGCGCTGGCCCTGATCTACCTCTACTTTGAATTGCGTTACCATATCCGCGCCGCAGGTCTTTTTGTCATGCTGCTCAATCTGACTTTACTCGGCGGGGCTCTCCCCAGGGACACCAGTATTTCAGCACTGATTCCGGCTCTCGACACACCACTGTTCAGTTTGCATATCATCTTTTCCTTTCTCGGCTACGCTTTCTTCGCCATGGCCTTTTCAATCGGCGTGCTCTACCTCTGTCAGAAACGCCTGGAGAGTGAAATATTGCCTGATTTGCCAACTCTACGCCGAATCAATGAAGAAGCGGTTTTTCTGGGTTTTGGTCTGTTTACCCTCTGCATGATCGCCGGCAGCATCTGGGCGCATATCGCCTGGGGGCACTGGTTCAGTTGGAATATCAAAAGTGTCTGGTCGATTCTGGTCTGGATGTTTTATGCCGGCATGTGCCACGCCAAATTCATTCGGCGCTGGCAAGGTAGCGTTTACGCCTGGCTGTCGATCGTCGGATTCGGTGTCGTGCTCTTCACCTACCTTGGTATCGGCCTGCTGCTGGAAAGCAATCATCCCCTGGAGTAGCTCATGGCATTTACCAATCAGCACAGCAAATCGCTGCCGCAGAGGCTCTGGGACATTGGCTGCTCCCTGAAACTGGCGATTGCCCTGGCTTCAGTAGCGACCCTTCTGATCATGGGCGGCTCTCTGGTCATGCACTTCAATCCATCGATCTTCGCCGGCATGGAGCAAGAGATCATGGCCAGGTGGTTGCCACAGGCCTGGAATCGTGCACCGCTTCTGGTTTTATGGGTCCCGCTCAGCGGACTCTGTGTTCTTCTGTTCGGACTCAACACCCTCTGCTGTTTGATCGACTGGCTGTTCAAGATCAAGGCACGGTGGCGTAAAACCGGCGAATACCTGATCCATGCCGGATTCATTCTGCTGGTGATTGCCTATCTGTGGGGCAATATCAGTGGCTTCCGCTCAGGGCCTCATCGTATTTTTCCAGGAGATCGGATCGCCATCCCCAACATGCCGCAATATTCACTGCAACTTGAAGAATTTACGCCGCAGCTTGAGCCCTCAGGACGACCGCTGGATATGCTCAACCGGGTTTCTCTCTGGAAAGGTGAGCATTTGATCACAGAGGCCCTGGTGCACATCAACCATCCCCTTATATATGACGGCCTGGTGATTCTGGCCACCTCTTTTGGACAGGATTTACAGGGATTCCGTTTTCAAATGCAAGGTCGTGGAGTTGTTGACCTCAAGCCAGGAAGTCGCCTTCCGGGTCCTGCCGAAACCACTCTTGTTATCCATAAACTTCTCACCGACGCCCGCCGGAACAGCCAGGGCAGAGTCATGCAGGTCGGTAGTCGCCTCAACAATCCGGCCATGCAGATTTCCCTGCAGAGCCCCACAGGGGAACTCTGGGAAGGTTGGTACTTCCTGCGCGATCCCTTGCCAGGAGAACTGCGAAAAGCCGGCTTTTCGCTCCGGCCGTATGAACCAATTTACAAAACCTTCAGTCTCCTGACAATCAACCGGGATCCTGGAGACAAGCTGGCCTTGGCCGGTAGCATCTGTATCTCTCTCGGTGGCATTTTTGCCTTCTTTTCTTTTTATCGCAAAAGAGCACAGGGGGATCGCCCTGAAATATGAAGGGCGTTTGCTGCTTGTCTCAACCAGCGGCATTCGCTATTATTTAGCAGACTTAATTTTTGTCACCTCTTCTTACAGACCCATTCTGGATGGTGATAACATTTTCACGGGGTTCTTGAAAAAACAAGAATCTCACCCCAGCAGGAGGAGGCTCTGATCGACGGTAAACGCACAATTAACGATCTCTGCATTGAATCAGCCATGATGGACTACGAAGTCTACCGCTTTTTGTATCTGAGGGTTAATGCAGGTGTGTTGAAATAGCAGCATTTCTTATGGGAGGTCACCTGCCATGTTGATAAAGAATCACACCATCATGATTGTTGACGATGTCACCAAACGTCGACTTCACCTCAAATCCATGCTGCTTGAAAGAGAGGGTTCCGTCCTCGAAGCGGAAACGGCAGAAACCGCCCTGGAACTGCTGCGACAGGAACCTGCCGACCTGGTCATCACAGAGACCGAGCTACCGACACGCAGCGGACTCTACCTGCTTCAGGAAGTCAAACAGAGTTACCCGGAAACCGAGGTCATTCTCACCACACACAATGCGTCTTCTTTCAGCCTTTTACAGGCTTTGAGGCATGGCGCATTTGATTTCATCGTTCGTCCCATTGATACCTCGGAAATACTCTTTAACGTTATCGATCGTGCCTTTGCCCAAATAGATCTACGCATACAAAATCAGAATCTGCTGGCTGAACTCGAGCACCGCAACCAGGAAATGGCTCAGTCATTAAGCATGATGACTGCTCTCAGTGAAGCAATTGAAACGATTAATTCTGCCATTGAGGTCGGCGATCTGCTGAGTCAACTGCTTGATGCTGCCCTTGGTGCCCTACATGCAAAACGGGGCATGCTTGCCCTGATTCGAGGCTCTGGCCGTGGTCATTTCGGTATCAAGATGAGTCGTGGAATTTCAGTGGGCTTTGCTCGGAAGTACCCGGACAAGCTACCAGAAGGTCTCATTCTTGATATTGCCCGCAGCGGTAGCCCAATGGTTGTCCCTGGACGCCTGCCAGCCTACATGTTGGATCGGGTCACTGCAGACGAAAAACCTTTGGTTGCAAAACCGGGGCTGCTCTCTGTGCCGCTCTACCATCGCGACCGGGCCATAGGATTCATGATCCTCTTCGGCCACGCAGACGGTACACCATTCACAGATCAGAACCTGCAGTTTCTGGTACAACTGGCACACCATGCTGCCATAGCTCTCGAAAAAGCTGGCATCATTCATCAGTTGAAACGGCAGGGAAAAAACGGTAAGGGATAAACAGCTTATAGCTTCGCCAGTTCGGGAGCTTAGATTTCCCGTACCCGGTCGTAACCGATCTTGGCCAGCCAGCCTGGTTATTTCTGCCCCCATCGCAACTCTTCGACCAATGCACCCTTAATCGTCGCAACGATACCTTGGGCATCCAGACCACACCGAGCCCGCAACTCTGCCTGACTACCCTGCTCAATAAACCTGTCCGGAAGACCGATTCTTGTGACCGGCACATTGAGCCCTTCATCGCAAAACAGTTCAAGGACTGCAGAACCGAAACCACCCTGGAGGGCGTTCTCCTCTATGGTGACAACAAAACCGGTCCTGGCTGCTTCCGCAACCAACAACTCTTTATCGAGTGGTTTGAGAAAAATCGGGTCGACGACCGCGAGGTCATGGCCATCACCAGCCAGAATCTCGGCCGCAGCCAGGGCGTCAACAACCATAGAACCAACAGCAAAAATGACGCCGTCCTTACCTTCACGCAGTTTTTCACCCTTCCCAATGGTAACTGTACGTGGTTTTTCAAGTGCAACACCGGTTCCGGAACCACGGGGATACCGGTAAGCAAAAGGACCATCGAAGGCCAACGCAGTCGCCATTGCGTGACGCAAACAGTTTTCGTCACGCGGCACCATAAAAACCAGATTGGGGATATGGCGCAGATAGGAGAAATCGAAGACACCATGGTGCGTTGGACCGTCGGCGCCGACAAGGCCACCACGATCCAGGGCAAAAGTGACTGGCAGTTTCTGCAAACAGACATCAAGCACGACGTTGTCATAGGCGCGCTGCAGAAAGGTGGAATAAACGGCAATCACCGGTTTGAGCCCCCGGGTCGCCATACCGGCGGCAAAGGTAACGGCATGCTGCTCGGCAATACCGACATCAAAGAAACGCTCAGGGAAGCGCTCGGCGAAAGAGATGAGTCCGGTCCCCTCCGGCATGGCTGCTGTAATGGCAACGATACGATCATCTTCTTCTGCAAGTTCAGTCAATGTCTTGCCGAAGACAGAGGTGTAACTGGGGGGACCACTGCGCCCTTTCTTTACTTTACCAGTCACCGGGTCAAACGGGCCGACACCATGATAAATATGTGGGTTTTCTTCGGCAGGGGGATAGCCCTTGCCCTTTTTAGTGACCACATGCATCAGGACCGGGCCATCCATATGAGTAATATTTTCCAGGGTCTGGATCAGCTCGTCGAGTTTGTGGCCGTCAATCGGGCCGACATAATCGAAATCAAAGGCTTCAAAGAGCATACCGGGCGTCAAAAAGCCCTTAACCGCCTCTTCTGCTTTTTTTGCCAGACGTCTGAGATCTTTGCCAATTTTCGGGACACTGTCGAGAAAGGTCTCTGTTTCCCGCTTGAGACGCACAAAAAAGTCAGACGTCAGTTGCCGACTGAAAAAGGAGGAAAGCGCACCGACATTCGGTGAAATCGACATTTCATTGTCATTCAGGATAACCAGCAGGTCTTTCTTGAGATGCCCGGCCTGATTCAGTGACTCGAAAGCCAGGCCGGCAGTCAAAGAACCGTCACCGATAATAGCCACCACCTTCTCGTTGCCACCCTTGGCATCGCGCGCTGTCGCCATGCCGAGAGCAGCGGCAATCGATGTGCTGGAATGACCGACATCAAAACAATCATGGGGGCTCTCCTCGCGCTTGGGAAATCCGCTGAGACCATTCAGCTGACGCAGGGTACTGAACCGTGCATAACGACCGGTCAACAGTTTGTGGGCATAGGCCTGGTGACCGACGTCCCAGACGATTTTATCCGTGGGAGAATCGAACACCCGATGCAAAGCAATGGTCAGTTCTACGACACCGAGAGAACTGGCCAGATGACCACCGGTCTCGGCAACGGTCTTGACGATAACCTCCCGAAGGTCTTCGGCCAGCTGCGGCAGCTCTGCTTCGGGAAGTTCTTTGAGTGCTGCAAGCGGGTTTTCCTGGTTCAGTATTTCAGACATATTCACCACATATATTTTTCAAGAATTTCGAGAGACAATGTAACGGGCCAGCGCCTGCAAGGTTTCCGCAGCGGGCCCTAGAGGAGCCAGTGATTCAACCGCAATATCACAGAGTTCGTCGGCACGTTGGCGCGCCTCAGAAAGCCCGAGAAGAGACGGATAGGTCGCCTTGCCACGGGCTTGATCACTACCAACATCCTTGCCGAGTTCAGCCTGATCACCAACGACGTCCAGAATATCATCTGCGATCTGAAAAGCCAATCCTGCCGCGCCGCCAAAACGGGTCAATGCGGCAAACTGTTCTTCATCGCCGCCTCCCAGTAAGGCGCCAACCTGTACAGATGCCAGAATCAACCCACCGGTTTTATGTGTATGGATATATTCCAGCGTCGGAAAATCTATCTCCTTGCCCTCGGACTCCATATCAACGACCTGTCCGCCAACCATCCCGTGTGAACCGGCATATCGGGCAACAAGTTCAATAACCCTTAAGACTGTCTCCGGCGGTACCGATTGATTGGCCTCGATGTCTGCCAGTAAACGAAAAGCCTCGGTCAGCAGAGCATCACCAGCCAATATGGCCGTAGCTTCACCATAAACTTTGTGATTGGTTGGTCGGCCACGGCGGAAATCATCGTCATCCATGGCCGGCAAATCATCATGTATCAAAGAGTAAGTATGGATCATCTCCAAAGCACATGCAGCATGCATAACCTGTTGTGCGGAGCCGCCGACCGCTTCACTCGCCGCAATCATCAGGATCGGCCGCAGGCGCTTGCCACCGGCAAAAATCGAGTAACGCATCGACTGGTGCAGGGAATGTGGCAAATAATCTTCGGCCGGCAGCCAGCGATCCAGGGCCTGATCCACTAGATCCGAGCGATTTTTGAGATAATCTTTGAGATCCATAAAACAGTTCAGTCCGATTCGTTAATCTCACCAAAAGGCTCCGTGGTAAAGGAACCGTCAGCACTTTTCATCAGGGTTTCGATCCGTGCCTCGACGACCTGCAGACTTTTTCGACAGTGGTTGGCACCCTGCACGCCGGCTTCAAAACAATCCAAAGCTTCATCCAGAGGCATCTGCCCCTGCTCAAGTCGGGCAACAGCCTCTTCCAGATTCTTCAGCGCTTGTTCAAATTTCATCTCTTCCGGCATGCGCTCTTCCTTTCGCCAGTCAAACACATCATCTGTAAAACACCTCATTCGTAAAACATCACGCTCTCAGCCCGATGTCAACCTGAATCCAGTGTCAACCTGAATCCAGAGACACATGAGTCCGTCACTTACTCACTGACCCGACGCTTCAAAAACCGCCAGCAGTGCAAGCGGATCGACCCGGATATCCAACAGTCTGACCGTAAGATGCAGATGGGCACCGGTCGACCGACCGGTGCTGCCGACCTTACCGAGCACCTCACCCATCAAAATATCACGGCCTTCCTCCACCATTACCTTTGAGAGGTGGGCATATAAAGAGATCAGCCCCTCACCGTGATCAACAACGACTGTTTGTCCGGTATAGAAAAGATCTGCGACCAGAACGACACGACCGTTGCTGATGGAACGAACCGGCGTTCCGGATGGGCTACGAAAATCAGTGCCGCTGTGCGGCGACTTCGGTTTACCATTCAGCACTCTGCGCTTACCGAAAACACTATTGACCGGATCATCAACCGGTCGCTCAAAAGTTGTCCAGAGTCGCATCGATCGCAGAGCATACTTTTCGTTGAGAAGACGACTTTCGCGATTGATGCGAGCAACAGCCGCCCCTTTTGGCGTCACCATTCGTTCCGGCAGAGTCAAATACTCTTCAGGCCGCTCTTTGTAATCAACCCGCAGCACCAATTCCGTTGTCGTTGTCCGACCCTGCAGATCAACCATAGCGGCAATGATAGAGTAGTTACCGGCAGGAGTATCCAAGCCGACAGGCAACAAGGCGACGGCACCATCTGTGTCCGGATAGAGATAAAAGACCTCGTCCCTGAAACGAACCACGCCGAAAGAGAGAGGTTCCCCTTGCCAACGCAGTACCGCCACTTCCCCATTATGAATCTCTGGAGAGAACAGGGTCAACTCGCCGCACCAGGCCGGTTGCGTGATCACCGGTTGCGTAAGGACCAGGGACAGCAACAGCAAAAAGGCCAGACGTATCACGACTCAACTTCCTCTACGCGCGTACGGGCCTGGCCACTGGCGAAACGTAACCAGAGATGATCACCCGCCTCAAGAGCGTCTACCGAGACCAGGCCGGAACCGCCTTGTTCATGGCTGGCAATCACATATCCACGATCAAGTTGCAGCAGCGGCGATAACGACTGCAGACGGCCGGCGACCAACCCCAGACGGTCAGTGTATTCACGCATTCTGGCACCCATTGCCAGAGAGAGTCTCTTTTCAAGGTCGGCAATATCATCAGGCAGCCGTTTGAAATCACGCGCTGCAAGCCTCAGGCGTCCTTCAAGACCAGCAAGACGCTCGTTAACCAGACTGAGTGACTGATCAATTTGAGATTGCAGACGCATAATGAGATGGTCGAGGTGTGCTTCCAGTTCCTGGCGGTTTTTAGCAACCAGTTCGGCAGCAGCACTCGGTGTCGGCGCACGCAGGTCAGCGACGAAATCGGCAATGGTATAATCCGTTTCATGGCCTATAGCCGAGATGATAGGAGCTTTAGATCCGGCAATGGCGCGAGCAACAACCTCTTCATTGAAAGCCCACAAATCCTCCAGCGAACCACCACCCCGGCCGACGATCAGAACATCAAGCCCGCCATATTGGTTCAACTCTTCGATTGCCGCAGCAATTTCTTCTGCAGCACCTTCTCCCTGGACCTTGACGGGTCGCAAGATAAGATGCACATCGGGGGCGCGCCGACGCAGGACATTGAGGATGTCATGAATCGCGGCACCGGCCGCCGACGTCACGATACCCACAGCTTTTGGAAACGTCGGCAGAGGACGTTTGCGCTCCGTGGCAAAGAGCCCCTCACCGGCAAGTTTCTCCTTGAGAGCTTCAAACGCCGCCTGCTGTTGCCCCTGACCACCTTGTTGCAGGCTGTCGACAACCAACTGCATCTCGCCACGGGCGAGATAAACAGTCACTGTTCCTGAACAGACAACCTGCATACCGTCCCGCGGCGGATGATCCACCAGCCTGTTACGGCTGCGAAACATGACGCCTCGCAACTGGGAACCACTGTCCTTGAGGGTGAAATACCAGTGACCCGATGCCGGAGTGGTAAAATTAGAGATTTCACCCTCCACTGTCACTGTCACGAAATTGCTTTCCACAACCTCCTGGAGCAATGCGACCAGTCCGCTGACCGTTAATTTCTGAGGCTTGTCAGTCACGCGTCATAGATCCTATATCTTGTGGTTTTCGTTTGACTTTTCACCAGCTTCCCCCTATACATTGGCGAGATTAAATCTGTAAGGAGCCTTATGTCTGCACCCTATATTGTCACAATCTCAAGTGAGAAGGGCGGCGTCGGCAAAACCACGCTGGCCACCAACCTGGCGATCTACCTGAAAGCTCTTCACGAAGATCTTCCAGTGACCCTGCTGAGTTTTGACAATCATTTCTCCGTCGACCAGATGTTCCGGATTAACCGGAAGTCAGCGCAGGGTAATTCAGCGCGGGGTGATGTTGGCAGTCTCTTTACCGGCAGCAACCCTGACGACCTGGTTGAGACAGGAGAATACGGCGTTCAGTTCATTCCTTCAAGCGATCAATTGCACATCCTGCGCCGTGAGCTTGATGATCCAACGGCCCTGGCCAGGGCTCTGGCCAAATCCAGCCTCGAGGGTATCGTGATCATTGACACACGCCCTGACCTGGACATCTTCACCCAGAGCGCTCTCTATGTCGCCGACCGGGTTCTTGTTCCGGTGAAAGATGCTCCTTCCATGGACAACTGCCGGCATATTTACGATTTTTTCGACTCTCACAGTCTATCACGCCGACCATTGCGTATCCTGCCCTGTCTGGTTGATAACCGCATTCACTACGAGGGCCCCTTCCGCGATCAATTCCAGTTGCTGAAAGCCTACGCCATCAACCGCGGCTATCGCTGCATGGAGGGCTATATTGCTAAAAGCCCCAAGGTTGAGTCACTGAACACCAATCCCGAAGGCAAGATCTACCCGGTGCTCACTCACGGTCGGAATACTGAAGTTCATGTGCAAATGACCCATGTTGCCCGTCAAATCTACCTGGGTGCCATCGATACTGACGTGCGACGCCTGGATGAATACCGCAGGGACATGACCCGTGCCGAGAAAGAGCACCAGAGCGCTTACGAAACACGGCGTAACAACCTCGAAAGCGGCTGTCTGGTATGCGGGAAATCTCTGGTTAAGAAAGACGGGATCGGTCCTGCCGGCTACTTTGCTCAAAGTTCTGACCAGAGAGTCTCCGGCTTCGTCGAAGAGGAGTGCTTTAACAGCCTGGTCTTCCGTTATTTTTATGGCGCTAAGCGGACCGTTGAAGCGCACGACCCGATATGGGACCTGTTTCGCGAGTCGGCACAGCGTTCCTACTTCCTCTTGCAACGTACTCCACATACCCGGAATTTCTATCAGCAGAAACTTTCCTTCTATCGCTTTGACGATGACGGGCTTGAGGTCTCACATAAAACTATCGAGCTCCAGGAGTTTGAAAAACGTCTGCTCTCCAAAGAGCGATCGGATCTGTTTCCGTTGCTCGACCGGACTCTCTTCGATGATCAAGGCCGTCTTGGCAACGCTTTCCTTCTACTGCGCAAGGTCAGTTCTGATCTTCCTGAAGAAATCCTCTATGACCAGAATTTCGAGACCTATACCAGAATCATGACCAAAGTCAGCACTCAACTTCCCTGACCCAGAAACTGCTTTTGCAGCAGCATCGAAACAGGCACGACAGTGATGCCTCGCTCTGCCAGAGCCGGCAACTCCCTTCTCAGTGCTTCAAGGGTCTCCGGGTATGGGTGGCAGATACCAATCGCCATCCCCTGACTGCGGGCTTTGCTTTCAAGCCGTCGTATTTCACGGGTGATCGCATCAACGTCGGCAACGTTATCGAGAAAAACATCCCTGTTCATCGTCGGCACCCCAAAACGGTGCGCCGTTTCGGTCACACGGGAACTGCCCGTAGTTCGGCTGTCAATAAAGAACAAGCCTTTTTCCTGCAAACTCTCCATGACCGGTGCCAGAGCCCTGGCATCCTCGGTAAAGCGAGACCCCATATGATTGTTGGAACCTGACACGTGTGGAATTTTGGCGAGCAATTGATCAAAACGCCTGCGGATTTCAGCATCGCTATATTTGATAAACAATGCTTCACGACCCGGGTTGACTGCCGGATATCCTTGAGGTTCCATCGGCACATGCAACATAACCTCTCGACCGGCGGCATGAGCCAGCTCCGCAACATTAACCGCCTGCGGTTCATTGGGGAGAATGGAGAAGGTCACCTGTTGAGGTATTGAAACCAGCATCTCAGCAGTGTAAGTACTCCGTCCGAGATCATCCATGATAATCGCCACCAGGGGGCCGGGAGGAACAGCAGGAACAGGTGGCATAAAATGGATTATAATGAGCGTCTGTCGGGACTTTTCAACAGTCAGCGAATTTGCTTCTCTCAACCGCACAGTATAATCACCAGGAATCTGCTGCAAACGCTCCTGAAAACCGGCAATCAGCTCAGAGCCAGGGAATTCACCTTCGACCGTGTAACGGGCGGGCTCATAATCAAGGTCGCGTTGGATAGTTCCGGCGTCGGTGTTGAGTGTTGAGAGTAGCGCCTCAACTTCCGCGTGGACCCTGCTGGTGTAATCAATTGATGGTTTTGTCACTGGCGGGGCCACAGGTAGCTGCGGCTGTTCTTCAATACGGGCAAACAAAACCAGGATGAGTACAGCCAGCCCGGCCACGCCCATCAAAATCAGCAGAAATTTGTTTTTTTGGGAAAAGCCAGGGCGCCGCTTCTTTGAACGACGCCGCTTGGTTGATTTTGTCATCGGCAACTCTTCGTCTTTGGACTAAAGAATCAGGCGGCTTTCAGCCCCTGGAAGATACTCCATCCCTTGAGCAGATCGAGGGCACGCATCAACTGGAAGTCTTTGCGGGTTTCTTCGTCAAGATTGCTTGTATCCTCTTTCGCAGGGCTATCACCGTTACTTTCCGTATCGAAATGATTCTTTAAATCCGCTTCACGGAAATGGTTGAATCCCCTGGCTTCCTTAATTTCGCTCGGCAGGACTTCTATATCGGGAACAATACCACGGGCCTGGATCGAGGTGCCGTTTGGAGTGTAATATTTAGCCGTGGTCAGGCGAAGCCCTGATTCATCGCTGAGCGGGATAATTGTCTGCACCGAACCTTTGCCGAAGCTCTGGGTTCCCATGATCACAGCGCGTCCCTGGTCCTGTAAGGCCCCGGCAACAATCTCCGAAGCACTGGCACTACCGCCATTGATCAGGACAACCATCGGATAATCGGCCTCGGTACCACTGCGCACGGCAGAAAACTCCATCTGCGCGTCATCCTCTCGCCCCCGCGTGTAAACAATCAGACCCTCCGAGAGAAACTGGTCGGCGACATCGACAGCCTGGTCAAGGAGACCACCGGGGTTGTTGCGTAAATCGAGGACCAGTCCTTGCAGAGAGCCGCCATTCTCTTCACGCAGTTTGTCCAACGCGTTGCCAAGATCTTCGCCTGAGCGCTCCTGGAACTGGACCAGACGGACGTAACCGAAACCGCTCTCGAGGGTTTTCGACCTGACACTCTTCACCTTGATGACTTCACGTTCCAGGGTAAACGGTTGAGGCTTTTCAAAAGATGAACGCATAATGGTGATGGTGACAGTAGAGCCCGGCGCACCACGCATCAAATGCACCGCTTGCATGATTTCCATCCCCTTGGTGTACTGGTCTTCGATTTTCAGGATATGATCACCAGCTTGCAAGTCGGCGCGTGAGGCCGGTGTGTCTTCAATCGGGGAAATAATTGTCAGGAGACCATCACGCAGAGAAATCTCAATACCGAGTCCGCCAAACTCACCGCGGGTATCTACTTTCATCTCCTTGTAAATTTCAGGAGACATAAAACCGGAATGCGGATCAAGTGAAGCGAGCATGCCCTCGATCGCACCATAGACCAGGTCCTTAACCGACACTTCCTCCACGTAACTGCGTTTCACGATTGTCAGAACATCGGTAAAGAGTTGCAGCTCCTGATAATCAGAGGCCGCAGTCGCCCTTGGCACCTCGATACGCCCGAAGGAAACCACGCCGAGCAGTAAAAAGAACACCAGCGAGAGTAACAGAGTGAACAACTTGCTTTTAAACATACTGACCTCCAGAAGATCAACGCTGCTTTAACCAGTCAGCAGGATTGAGGGGTTTACCGCCCTTGCGAATCTCAAAATAAATGGCATCACGACCTTCGTATCCTGAGAAGGCAATGGTCTCACCGGCAGCAACGTAATCGCCAACCTGCTTGGTAAACCGTGCCATATGCGCATAAAGAGTGTAGTACTTGTTGCCGTGATCAACGATCATCAGCTTGCCATAACCACGCAAACTGTTGGCAAAGATCACCTTGCCGGTTGCAGCAGCAGTCACAGGCGTGCCGATGTCAGCTTCGATATCAAACCCGTGGCTCTCTATAAGTGTGCCCAGAGCTCCATGGCGACTGGTACCGAAGCCAACTCTGAGTTTACCGAAGACAGGCCACAAGAGACGCCCCTTTCTAGCTAAAAGGCCCTCCAGGTTTTCAGTATAGGGTTGTGTTTGTTCGGTTTCAAGTTTTTTGACCAAGCCATTAAGCCGGGTCGCCTTGGCACGCAATTCCTGTAATATTTTCTCCAATAACTCAGCATCCTGTTTCACATCTGCGAGGAGAACTTTCTTACTCTTTCTGGCTTTCCGCAGTGTCTCCTGTTCCTTCTGGCGGCGCAGCACTACGCTTGATTGCTTCTTGCGTAAACCCTCCAGTTCGCTTAAAGCTGCCTGGTGATCCTGAGATTGCCGGCGATAAACAGTGAGCAGTTCGCGATCATATCGTACCATCCTCGACAAGAACGCATATTTTTCAGCAATCTCGCGCGGGCTTCCGGCTTCAGAAAGCAAGGCCCTGATCAGTCCGACCTCACCCGTTTTATAGAGGACAACCAGACGATGACGAATTTGTTGTTCCGTCTGATCTCGCTGTTCCTTGATTTCCTGGAGTTTCTTGCGTTGTTGTTGCAGACGATCAGAGAGTTCGGATAACTGTTGAGAACTTTTTTTTGCCAGACGCTCGATTCTACGTGTTTCGACAGCGAGCCGTTCAAGGTCTTCGGACAAAGTGCCGCCCTCCGACTTCTTGCTGCGCAAACCTTTAAGGGTTTTTTCGATTTGCTGCTGAATCTGATCAAGGCTCTTCCGGCTCTCAGAGAGTTCGTTTTCTGCAGCGCCGAAAGAGGAGACAGGAGCAACCAGGCAGGCAAGCAGCAGCCAGTAAAATCCCTTGCCAATCATGATGCCCGGGAGATTTATCATGGTGCTCCAAAACGGACAAACTTTCGCAGGGCAAAGAGACTGCCCAACAGACCGATGAGGCTACCGCCAACAATCAACATGCCTTGCCAGATCGGCGGCAGGAAATGAATTGTATCGATACCGGTAATCAGCAATAAGCTGCCCAAACTTTTTTGCAGAATCACCTGGAAAACCAGAAAACTCAGGCCAAGGGCTGTCAAGCCACCCAACAGGCCCTGGAGAGCCCCCTCGATCAGATAGGGCAGTTTGATGAAGAGAGAGGTCCCACCAACCATGGTCATGGCCTCAAGTTCATCCTGGCGTGCATAAAGTGTCAGTTTGATCGTGTTAGCGACGATTACCAGCGCTGCAAAAACCAGAAACCCGCCAAGCGCGGAACCGGACACTCTCAGCAGGAGAAGAAAAGCTTCCAGTTTTTCCAGCCAGCCCTGACCATATTGCAAGTCATCAAAGCGATGGTCCTTGCGTAGTCGATCGACAACTACCATAAGCGCGGACTCGTTACGCCAGTCATCAGCCAGGGCAATTTCCAGTGATGCCGGCAAAACTTCAGGCCCAAGCCCTTCAACCAGGTCGGCATCATCACCTAAGCGTTTGCGGAACCTTTCAAAAGCATCCTTGCGGGAAATGTAGGTAACACTCGCCACTTCAGGATAGCTTTCGATCTCCTTAGCCCAACCTTTGACAACCTTGTTGTCCGGCACGTCGTCAAGATACGCAACAATCGCCAGGTTCTCCCCCCAGGACGCAGTTAATTGCTGAACATTCAGTACAGCAATGGCAAAAAACGCAAGTAAAGCCAGGCAACCGCAACAGTACCGATGGACGCCAGGCTCAACACTGGACTTTGCCGCATATTGCGCAATGCTCGCCTGAGAAAATATCCAATACGGTGGAGATATCCGGAACGCGTGATCATCGGGATAGTCCCTGTCATTCCGCTTCTCCCTTGGAACAAGGGCAGATCGTCCATGGCCAGACAGCCGGCATGCAGGGAAATGACCCGCCGCGGAAACTGACGAATCAAGCCGCGATCATGGGTTGCCATGATAATCGTGGTACCGCGTGCGTTGGCGCTTTTAAAAAGCTCCATGATATCCAGGGTTACTTCCGGATCGAGATTACCGGTCGGCTCATCAGCCAGCAGAATCAACGGATCAACCACCAGGGCACGGGCCACGGCAACACGCTGTTGCTCTCCTCCGGAAAGCTGCAAAGGGTAATGTTGCAGGCGGTGTTCAAGACCGACATTCTTAAGAGTCTGATAAACTTTTTTGCTGATTTCAAAACGCTTGCGACCTTGAACTTCGAGAGGGAAGGCAACGTTCTCGTAGATGGTTCGCCGTTTCAGCAGTTTGAAATCCTGAAAGATGATGCCGAGGTTACGGCGCAGATAGGGGATACGTGCAGACCCGTAACGGGTGATATTGCGACCATCGACCAGAATCTGACCACGACTTGGGCGCTCCGCACAGTAGAGCAGCTTAAGCAGGGTCGATTTACCAGCCCCGGATGGGCCGGTCAGGTAAACGAACTCGCCCTTCTCGACCTTGAGAGTGACATTGCTCAGAGCGTTCTGATCACGTTGATAAGCCTTACAAACATTAAAAAGCTGAATCATCTTCAGGTCTTTTTACCAATCCCGGTAAGGGATACCGTTCAGACCGACCAGATCACTGCCACTGTGAACGTTTTCCAGGCCGCCTTCGGCAAGGTCGCCCTCAATGGACGGGACGGGTGGAACCTCTTCCCAGGTATCGGTGGACTGGGTAAAGGGGTCACGAGGGAGATCTCGTATGTACTTGTTGGCGACCAGGTCATCCAGAGACTCGGGATAGCTGATATGGTCAGCAAAATAAGCGTCGATCGCACGCCGCATCTGGTAAAGGTCTTCCATTAACACCGCTTCTCGGGCCTTGATCAGGTGACGCTGATAGTTCGGCACCACGATGCTGACCAGGATACCGATAATGCTCATAACAATCATCAGTTCGATCAGGGTAAACCCACACTGTCGACTTTTACTGTTATTCAAACTTAATTTCCTATGCTTCATACTCATTTGCTTCACCAGGTATTATAAGGCGTGCCATCCAGAGCCGTGCGCAGACTCTGCGAGTAAACATCGTAGATATCGTCACCGCCGTAGAAGGTTGAGTCCGGGTCGTCTTTGTATGAACGTAATCCCCAGCCTTCATCATACTCGTCGAACGGATCTTGCGGCAAATGCCTCAGGTATTTGCGTTTGTACGGGTAGAGTCCGCCCCAGTCGCTTCCAGCTACCAGGATTTCAAGATCTTCCGGATACCCGGTCTCGTTAATTGCGGCAATGATCTTCTTTTCTTCAACGGCTTTATCAAAATCCGCCTTGTAATTATCAATAGCCGTACGGATCTGCCGCAGAGAGCGACGAAGTTCCAGTTCCTTGCCGCGCGTTGCCGTCACTTCCGCCATCGGCACAATCACTGAAGCAAGCACAGCCAGGATAGCTATAGCCAGAACCATTTCCAGCAGGGTCAGGCCACGCTGCCTCTCAGGCTTCGATATGTAGCGCGAGAGATTCAACGGATTTCGATCATGACCGCCTCAGGTACAACCTGAAGCCGGACTCCTTCCGGGTTACGAAAATTGATACGATTGACTTCAAACCGGGCCTCCCCTGTTGTGATCGATTTAAAAGTCAGATTAAACAGGGTTCCCGAACCTGACGCACCCTCGCCACCGATGCCCTGTTTGTAACCGACAAGCACCTGCCCCTGTGGTACGGTTGGGGCTGCTGGAGAAGACTGTTGACTGCCCACCCTGCTTGAGGAAGGTGCCTTCGTTGATACCCACCAGCTCCAGGACTGCCGGGATCATAGCTGACAAAGAGTGGCGCGCTGTAGAGTTGTTCGACATCCCTGACCTGCACAGCAACAGTAAACTCTGCGTCCTTGTCAACCTGCTCCGGTACGACAAAATTGATGGCAGCAGGAGCTTTCTTCGGCATCTCGAGAACCATGGGAGCACCGATTTCTTCCTTTTGGGTCAGAACTTCCGTCGGCACCATCTCTTGCGAAGGTTGCGTTCCCCTCCGGAGTCGTCACCCCAAACACGACTTCTTCCTCAGTCATTACACCAACGACAGTCACACCCGGTGGCCCCGCGACCGACTCAGCACTGCCGGCAGCTACTGGCTCACCCACACCACCTCAGCAGGTTCTGTAATTTCAAACGGCGCAACAGCTTCGTCAGTCGCGGAGTATTCGAACTCCAACAACTTGACGGCAGGTGCAACCTGCGGCTTGGTTGCTTCGATTTCACTCATCAGCGGTCGCACAAAAGAACCGAAATTCGGGCCGTCTTTCAGATTGTCTTCACCTCCGGACCAGATCGTCGCGACATCTATGCCCGGGAACTTCCACCTGCCTGATGATATATGGGGTAATTGAGAGAAGGATTTCGCGTTTTGTATCCTCATTCGAGTGACTGCTGAACAAATCTCCCAGGAATGGGAATCTCACCAATAAAGGGAATCGTGGTTTTAGTCTTTGAAACGTCCTGTTCAAACAATCCACCGAGAATCGTTTGAACACCATCTTTTAAGGTCAGCACTGTTTGGGCATTTGTGGTCTGGATGGTCAATGCACTGGCCCCAGCGACTGTCTCCCTTCCGATCACCCGACTGACCTCGAGAGACAGTTTAGTTCGAACGGAATTATCCAGTTGAATAACCGGTTCTATATCTACCTTTACACCGACATCGATATATTGAATATTCGCTGTTGTTGATGTGTCTGTGACGGTACTGGTTATGACTGGCTCTCTCGTGCCGATATGGACTTTGGCCTTTTCTCTGTTTCTTACACGAATCTTGGGACTAGCCAGCACTTCTGTATTCTTCACGTTTTTTTGAAATTAAACACAACTGATGGAACAGAATAAAAGGTTTGTAAATTGCTCAGGCTTGACGCAAGGTTTTCGTTGCTACCACCAGAGCTGAGGCCATCATCAAGGATCACAGATGAGCCGGGGTTTGAGAAACCGACCCCCACACCATATGCCGATAATTCTGGACCGATATCCAGATCGTCGGTATCGGAGACAATCACTATCTCCAAAGCAAAAAGAACTTCCGAGGTTTCACGATCCGCGGCATCCAGGATCTGTTCAGCAAGTCTGATGACCTGCGGTCTATCGCGCACGACGATAGCATTACGCTCCTCATGCACGTAAATCTTGCGCAGCTGCAGCATGGTCCGCAGCAGGTTCACTGCCTTCTTGGCGTCAATATGGGAAAGGTAAAAGGTTTGAATGATCTGGTCTTCGTACTGTTTGGATTTCTCCCGACTCTGCGGGTAGATGATGATCGTCTTACCGTTCAAGACTTTCTTGCTCAGGCCGTTCATCTGCATGATCAATTCCATTGCCTGGGCGAAGCTGGCTTTCTCCAGGAGGACAGAAATCGTCTGGCTGTTGATATCCTCATCAAAGATGAAGTTGATACCACTTAACTGCGAGAGTACCGCAAAGACTTCCTTGATATTGGCATCCTTGAAGCTCAGTGTAATTGGCTCGCTTGAGGCCACATCCAACTCAATACCGTCCATGGCGATCGTATGCTGGTCATGGTCGATCAAATCCTTGATTGCCAGCGCGCGCGCGTTATTGGCATCCAGATCAAGGGCTTTACTGATGGCCTTGATTGCCAGGCGCAACTTCTTTTTCCCGTAAAAGTTGGCACCTTCCTCGGCGAGCGTCTCTGCATTGATCAGGTTGAGCAAGTGTCGCTCTTCCTGCTCCGCAACTTCTATACTCGGATCAAAGCCACGAGCACGCCGATATTCGGCCACAGCTTCTGAAAGTCTGCCTTCCTCAGCCAGTTTGCGTGCTTTCCTGATATGATTGGCAGCAGCACGAGTCTTGGTAGAAATCATTTTCAATTTATAGATTTTACTGCCGGGCTCTAACTCGGTGGCTTCAAAATATTTTTCAAGCGCCTGGTCGTACTTTTCTTCGGCAACGAGCTGCTCCGCTTCTTCAAAAGCCGAACGAGCCTGCATGGAGGTTGTACACCCCCCCAGCCAAAGAGCAGTGAGGAGCAGGACCACCCACCCGGCAAAACGGACCTTATTGATTCGTGCCATTGACATCTCCCTCTAAAATCAGCCCCGTTGGCAGGCGCTTCGATTTCCGCTCATCTGCGGGGTCATTCTTTTCAATTGTTTCCGGGACGGGGTTCTTCCGGTTTCCGGAAAGGGTGTCCTCTGCTTCCGGGAAGGACTCTTCTGTTTCCGGAGGTGCTGCAGGCCGTACCGCTCTCCGCTTCGGTTTAAAAGCTCTGGTTCTCGGCTGGTTTGACGCCTTCGCAGCCGGTTTTATCTGAGCAGGAGCGCTGACTGACGTATTCAACTTTCTGCTGCTCGATCAGCTGGATTTCAATCAGCCCCTCTCGTCCTGCATGGCGCACTTTCAAAAGATCATCATCGATATCAGCAACCAGAAATTCCTGATCGATACCGAAGCTCTCACCACGCTTTGACCAGAAAAAGATTACCGCTACTGGAGAGGAAAAACCGTCTTTTCGCCGGCCTTTTCAAGAAAACCAAGGAAAGTAAACTCTGACAAGGCCTTCTCTACCACAACTGGGAGTACCGGCTTGAACGCGGCAATCGGCGAGGTAAACGCAACCGGAGCGGCAGGCTTGGGAGCTATCTTCACCGGAGGTCGCCCACCGAAACGAAAGATATCACGCTCGCTCTGGAAAATTCCTGGGGCTCGGCTATCAAGAAAGCGAAGTCGATCCGCTCCTGTACGTTTTTTGATTCCAGATCCCCTGTCACCTTAACGGAACGCTGAACCCGCTGGTTTGCATTCCTTGGCGGCGCCTTTTCGAGTCGGGGTGTTGCTAAATATGCGTAGATCACACAGGCAGACAGCACCCCGAGCAGCGCTGCAAGTATGACGCGTTTGCGGTTCATGACTCACGACTCCCCGGCCGGAAGAATGTTTCCAGACTCAAACGCAGGTTGACACCGTCATTATCGGCACTCTGCAGGCTGATTTGTTTAATCGCAATCAGGCGAACCGATTGCTCCAGTGAGTGGATAAACTTTTTAATCTGCTTATAGTCTCCCGCAACATTAAAATTCAGATCGAATTTCAAAAGAAGATTCTCCGGTAACTCCTCTGAGCGGTAACTGATATGGGTTATATTCAAATTCGCCCGGTTGGAGAGAACCAGCAGCTCTTCAATCAGGGCCGGTGAAATCCTGATAGTCCGGCACTGCCTGCTGAAACCTGGAGAGGTCCTGACTGGCCAGCACATAAAGTTGTTCCGGGCTTTTTGCCAGAGCGCCCTGTTTATGCAGTAATTGCCGGACCTCGGTCTGTTCTTGCAGAAAACGGCTTTCTTGCTCTGCCACCCGAGGGACAATAAATTGCTGAAGAGCTGTAAAGAGCAACAGATTCAAAACCAACAGGACACCAAGCAGAACCAACAAGCCGCGCTGTGATTTCCAGAGTTGTTCGAGTATTTCTCTCAGGCGCATCAGAAGGCCTCCCTGATCACCAGAGAGAAACCGACGTGCAGCTGACTGATGCCGCCCGGATCTGATTTAACCTCGCCGTGGCGCTGAAGGTAAGTCTGGTTGAGATCCTCTGAAGTCAGGAGGTTGTCAACGAAATCTTGTCATCGCCGAAACATCACGAGCAATGCCGGCAGAGCTTCACGGAACGCTCTTTGAAATCCGGTTGTATAGTGCGGAGACTGACATCGGCTGGGACCAGCGCCTCAAACGGCTGAGCAACAGCTGTCCAGCGGAACTGGTCTGCCGCAACAATCTCATTTGCCAGCACAACCTCGTCCCTGACAACAGCATAGCTTTCCGGCGTGTAACCCTCCGGTGTTCCCAGCACACCTGAGGCCTGCCCTGCCAACTCCAGGAAACGGCTTTCCAGCAAGCGCAGCTGCCGAAAGTTCTGATAGCCATAGTAACCGTTGCTCAGCAGCACAAGCAGCATAAAACTGCAGACGAGCAACAGCCAGAGGCGAATGCGCTGACGGTTCAGATAAGGGTTTACTGGCGAGATTAAGTTTGATTATCATTGGCTTTACATTATGCGTTCTGCCGCACCCAGGGCGGCAACAACAGAACCGACAGGCTGCAGTCCACCGGTTTTCCCCTCACCGCTGAAACGTTTCAGGGCCGGATCCAGACACTTGACCTCACGATCAAAAGCAGCAGACAGAAGCTTATCGATATCACCATCCATGTCTGGATCAACATGGGCAAAGACAGCGCACCGCTTCATCGCCGGGAAACGTCTCGTAGGCTTCGACAAGGGTGCGGTTGATTTCTCGGAAAGCCCGTTCCGGATCTACTTTGAAACCCCTGACACGCTGGTAATGAAGACTGCTGCCAAGCACATACTGGATACTCAAAAGACCACGTTCCAACCCGACCAGAATGAATTCATCACCTAGATCAAGACGCGGTTGATAGTAATTGTAGAGATTCAATGAATGAAAATCGATCTGCACGGCATGTCGACCAGCCTCATTGACCAGATCCTCATACTGCTCGAGAACCGGTTGGGCAATGGCAGCAACAATACAGCGCTGACGGCCATCATCACGTTTATCAATCACCTGGTAATCAAGCTTGACATGGGTCGGAGGTGCAGGAAGATTTGATTTAAGCCGCCATTTGAGGATATCGACCCCTTCATTGTGCGTTTTAAACGGTGTGTCAATATCCGTCAGATAAATACGCCCGGCACGGTCCGGAAGACTTAACGAGATACGCTCTTCCTGCCCGGCCAGAGCATCAACTCCACGCCGTAAGCCATCGATGAAGCGTCGGGTATCACGAATGTTCGGCTGACGGCTGGAAACCTCCATGACTCCTTCCAGGCTTTCAAAACGCAAGCCAACCAACCGTGTTTGTGGCCGATTGCGTTGCAACGCTGCCAGGTAAAGCCCGCCAGGCTGGATATCGACTCCGACAAAAAGCCTGCTCATGCCCCACCTCCAACCTTGTCAGCAAAGGTGACCCGGTTGATTTCTTCAAGAGTTGTCAATCCATTAAGCATTTTCTCTATTGCGGCCTCGCGCAGATAAACAGTCCCTGCCACACGTGCCGCTTCCTTGAGCTGACTGACCGGAGCCTTTTTGATTATCAGATCACGCATGTCGTCGTCCAGATCAAGGAGTTCCAGAATCGCCGTACGGCCATGATAACCTTGGCCATTGCATTCACGGCAGCCTGCCCCTTCATAGAAGGTGTGGTCTTTGAGCTGGTCGTAATCAAGCCCTGACTCCTCGAATGTCTGGCGATCGTACGTCACAGGTTGCTTGCAGTGTTCACAGACCTTGCGCACCAGACGCTGGGCCGCCACACAGTTCAGGCAAGAGACAAAATTGTAAGCATCGATGCCCATGTGCAGGAAGCGCCCCAGGACATCAAACACATTATTGGCATGCACTGTGGTAAAAACCAGGTGACCGGTTAAAGCCGATTGCACGGCAATCTGGGCCGTCTCCGGGGTCTCGGATTTCGCCGACCATAATCTTGTCCGGGGATCATGGCGCAAAATCGAACGCAGACCGCGTGCAAATGTCAGTCCCCTTCTTCTCATTGACCGGAATCTGCACCACGCCTTTGAGCTGATATTCGACCGGGTCTTCAATAGTGATTATCTTTTCCTGCTCGTTATATATTTCCGATAATGCCGCATAAAGCGTGGTCGTTTTACCACTTCCGGTCGGGCCGGTGACCAGCACCATACCGTATGGCTCACGGATCATGCGTCGGAAACGCGTCAGTTCGCGCCCCTCGATGCCAAGGACATCAAGAGTTAAACCGTGCAGATCTTTGGCGATGCTTTCTTTGTCGAGAATACGGATAACGGCATCTTCACCGTGGATGCTCGGCATTATGGAGACACGGAAGTCGATAGTTTTACTGCCCATGCGCACTTTAAAGCGGCCATCCTGGGGAATGCGCCGTTCGGAGATATCGAGTTCGCTCATGACCTTGATCCGCGAGATGATCGGCCCCTGAAAGCGCCCGTCCAGAGGCTCTGTAGCACGGAACAGAACGCCGTCGACGCGATACTTTATCTGCACCCCATCCTGGCTGCTTTCAATATGGATATCGCTGGCACGTTTATTGAGAGCATCGAAAAGGGTCGAATCGATCAGGCGAATAATCGGGCTGCTGTCATCGGTCAGTTTTTCAATGGAGAGAACTTCTTCGCCCTGGTCGGTCTCCTTGACCAGTTGCAGTTTGAAATCTTCAGAGACTTCCTGAAGAACCTGTTTCGACCCCTTGCATCCGTTCAAGCAGAGCAGTAAGCTTCCCCCCTGGCGGCCACCTGGCAAATCAGAGGGATATCGAGTTGCATTTCAAGATCGTCCAGATCGGCGACATTGGTTGGATCAGAGACAGCAATCACCAGACCATCTTCGGTCTTTTGCAAAGGGATGAAATTGTATCGGATCGGCAACTCGGCCGGCAGGCTCGCATCCAGATCAGAATCGGGCACAACACTATCAAGATCAACATATTCCAGGCCGAACTGCTGCGCCAGAGCTTGGGCGACCAGTTCATCGGCAAGCAGACCATGGGCTATGGCCGTTTCCCCGAAACGTTTTCCTGACTGGCCCTGCTGTTCCAGAACAAGACGCACTTCGGCGGGTGCAAGTGCCCCCATCTCGACTAGAATCTCACCAATTTTGCTGTGTTCAAACGCCATGCCCCAGCTCCAATCTACCTACGACTCCAACCTACCCTACCGTTCCCGCCATTTGAAAAATCGGAATATACATGGCGACAACAATACCACCGATCAACAAGCCCATAGTCATCATCATCAGCGGCTCGACCATTGTGGTCAGACGGTCAAGACGACGTTCGACTTCATCTTCATAATAATCCGAGACATCGGCCAGCATATCAACCAGTGAACCGCTACTCTCGCCGACACCGATCATGCGCAGAGCAATAATCGGGAAGTTGCCGGTCTGCTCGAGGGCTTCGGAGATCCTGGCGCCCTCCTCGATACGTTTAACTGCATTGGCAAGCTGCTTTTCCTGAACCCGGTTGTTCAGAGTTCCCCGCGACATCTGCATTGCCTGCACAACCGGAATACCGCTGGCCAGCGTTATTGAAAAAGTCCGGCAGAACGTCGAAAGCGCGTATTCCTGCAGCAACACACCGAAAAAAGGCAGCCGCAGCTTGATGCGATCAACCATGAAAGCGCCACCATCGGTGCGTGCGTATGTTCGTAATAGAAACAAGCTAAACAGCAACGTCGGCATCCAGACCGGCAACCACGCCACCAGGCCGTCGGCCAGGACTATCACAATACGGGTCAGCAGCGGCAACTGCATGTCGGCATCGGCATACACCTGGGTAAAACTCGGGATCACGTACAACATAAGGAAACCGAGCACCACCGTAACAGCCACAGCTAAAAGTGCCGGGTAGAAGGTTGCGCTACGGACCTTTGCCTTGATCGCTTCAACACGCTTCTGATACTCAATATAACGATTGAGGGTGATCGGTAAATCCCCCGACTGTTCTCCAGCGCGCAACGAGGCCACATAAAGTTGCGGGAACATCTTCGGAAAACGCCCGAAAGCATCAGAAAGAGAGCTGCCGCCCTTCACATCATTGCGTATATCTTGCAGGGTGTTGAGGAGCCCACCCGCCTCCATGCGATCGACCAGCGTATCGAGTACCTGCAGAATCGGCAGACCGGAACGGATCAGGACCTGCATCTCCTGGTTCAAGGTAAGGAAGCGACGGCCGCTCAAGCTGCCACCACCCACTCCTTTTGAGAACCACTGCAGCGAGGCCTTGTGAATCTTGAAGACAAAGAAACCCTGCGCCTCAAGACTCTCCTGAAGAGCTTCACGATTTTCCGCCTCGAACTCCTTCTCGAGGACCCGGCCATCAGAGGTGCCAATTTTACAGCGGTAGGTCGACATTAGCTTCAGTGTTTAACATATCCACCTGAAAAATTGAATGAAAAACCCGTTAAAAATGTTGCTGATAATGCAAAAAAGGCCGGTCTTTTTCGACCGGCCGTGCAATATAGAGTCATCAATGCCTGCTAGTACTCTAAGGGATTGTGCTCAACACCATGGCAGTTGAGATAGCAGGCCCCGTGCCGGGCAGAATAACCTTGAGCTTCGTACTTCAATTTACGATCGGCATTCTCGAAGACCACGTCCTCATTGAACTTAATCAGGTGCTGGTACTGGGCACTGCCGTGGGCATCGTGACAGGTAAAACAGGAGGCTCCGCTCAACCCTCCCATCTGTCCCTGGATATGCAATGAATGATACGGGAAGCTTTCGTTTGACAAGATACTCGAACGATCATGACACTTGTAACAAAGCGCATAAGCCTGTTCACTCTCGGATCGTTCGTCATCCATCTGGTAGTTTAAAGACAGCAATCCCGGATAATTTGAGCCGTGGGGTCCCTTTGGCCCATTCGGATCATCACTGCCGTGACAATCGCTGCAACTGATCTGTGAGATTTCCTGCGGTTTCTGCTTCTGCGCAACGTAAGGATCTTTGAGGCTGATGACGAAGGTATTCTTGCCTTCTCCCTCGACCGGGTGGAAGGATGTATTCGTTGTCTTGAATTCTTCGTGTTTGTTCGAGGAGTTTCCGGGCAGGTTGGCACTCTCTGCATGACAGCGATAGCAAAGTTCATATTCATTAACGATGTCAGTTATAAGATTGACAACCCGACGACCCTTGATACCGCGGTATGGGTTTTCGCTGTCTGTTAAATGCGGATTAT